>OGZX01003335.1_pt1 | contig 11136 bp, 11 predicted proteins | sample 1576881 | NCBI WGS metagenome assembly OGZX01 (sample SAMEA3541542, study PRJEB24748) | human gut metagenome | biome: human gut; feature: human-associated habitat; material: faeces | place: China | collected 2012
CGTCTTCGTCCTGCGAAATGGTCGCATGCTTGTATTTCCAGTGGGCGGCGAATCCGCGTTCGGCGATGTCCTCCATGCGCTGCGTGCGAATCTGCACCTCGACCCATACCCCGTCGGGACCCATTACGGTCGAATGCAGCGCCTCGTAGCCATTGGCCTTGGGCATCGAAATCCAATCCCGCAACCGGTCGGGCTTGGGGGTGTAAATATCGGTGATCGTGGAGTAAATCTGCCAGCATTGGGTTTTTTCCGAGGGAAAAGGCAGCGACTTGAAAACAATGCGGATGGCGAACAGGGCGTAAATCTCCTCGAAGGTAATTTGTTTGCGCTGCATCTTGCTCCAGATCGAGTAGACGCTCTTCACGCGTCCCGAAATCTCGTAATTAATATTGTCGCGGTTGAGCGCCGCGATGATCGGGGCGTTGAATTTGTCGATGAACTCCCGGCGTGAAGCCTCGCTTTCGCGCAGTTTCTGCGTGATTTCGGCGTACTGCTGCGGAAAACGGTACTTCATACAGAGGTCCTCCAGTTCGCTTTTGATCGAGTAGAGGCCCAGCCGATAAGCCAGCGGTGCGAAGAGGTAGATCGTCTCGCCCGTGATCTTGATCTGCTTGTTCATGGGCATCGCCCCCAGCGTGCGCATGTTGTGCAGTCGGTCGGCGATCTTTATCAGGATAACCCGCACGTCGTCGGAGAGCGTGAGGAGCACCTTGCGGAAATATTCGGCCTGCTCGGAGGTGTCGGCGTTGAACACGCCCGACATCTTCGTCAGTCCGTCGACCATCGAGGCGATTTTGGGGCCGAAGATGCGTTCCATGTCCTCCACGGAATACTCCGTATCCTCCACAACGTCGTGCAGCAGCGCTGCTACGACCGATTTCACGCCCAGTCCGATCTCCTCGATGACAATCTTGGCTACTGCAATAGGATGCAGGAGGTATGGCTCGCCGGAGCGGCGCCTTACCCCCTCATGTGCCTCCTTGGCCAGGAAAAATGCGCGTTTGATAAAGTTCCAGTCCTCGTCGTTCTTGCAAATCTTGGTGCACGACAGCAGGAGGTCCTCCCATTTTTCCTTTATAAGTACTTCATCCTCGGCAGTATACCCCATACATTACTCCTTTTTGTTCTTCATGGCCTCGCGGACCTTCGCTTCGATCTCGTTGCGCAGTTCCTCGTCGGTTTTCAGCAGCTCCTTGACCGCGTCGCGGCCCTGTCCGATCTTGCGGTCGCCGTAGGAGAACCACGAACCGGCCTTCTTGACGACGCCGTAGTCGACGCCCAGGTCGACGATTTCGCCGATCTTCGAAATGCCTTCGCCGAACATGATGTCGAACTCCGCGCGTTTGAACGGGGGCGCCACCTTGTTCTTCACCACTTTGACCTTGGTGCGGGTTCCCAACTGGTCCTCGCCGTCCTTGATGACCGACATGCGGCGGATATCGATACGCACCGAGGCGTAGAATTTCAGTGCGTTACCGCCCGTCGTGGTCTCGGGATTGCCGTAAACGACGCCGATCTTGTCGCGCAGCTGGTTGATGAAGATGCAGACGGTTTTGGTCTTCGAAATGCTCGACGTGAGTTTACGCAGCGCCTGCGACATCAGTCGCGCCTGGAGGCCCATTTTCGAGTCGCCCATCTCGCCTTCGATCTCGGCCTTCGGCGTCAGCGCCGCTACGGAGTCGATGACGATGATGTCGATGGCGCTCGAGCGGATCAGCGAATCGGCGATTTCGAGCGCCTGCTCGCCGTTGTCGGGCTGCGAAATCAGCAGGTTGTCGACATCTACGCCGAGTTTTTGGGCGTAGAAACTGTCGAAAGCGTGCTCGGCGTCGATGAAAGCCGCGATGCCGCCGGCCTTCTGTGCTTCGGCGATGGCGTGGATTGCCAGCGTGGTCTTACCCGACGACTCGGGGCCGTAGATCTCCACGACGCGGCCTTTGGGGTAGCCGCCTACGCCGAGCGCCATGTCGAGCGTGATCGAACCCGTCGGAATGACCGGGATGTCGTTCACCTCGGTGCTGTTCATGCGCATGATCGAGCCTTTGCCGAAGTCCTTCTCTATTTTCTGCATTACTGCGTCCAAGACTTTGAGCTTGTCCGCATTTACCTGTGCTTTTTCTGCCATTATTTTGGTGTTTTTTGTTCGGAAGTTAAATTCGATTGTGGTATATTACCTTAATTGTTGTCGCAAATCTTTACAATGGGAACAGTTTTATATCCTCCCATATTAGTGGTATATTTATATATTCCTACTTGTCTTGCACATTTTCCACAGGGGATTTTAATTATTTCGTCGTCGTAATAGTACTTTCCATCGTCATTAATTATTACTACAACTAAATTATTAGGGGGAATAATAATGCCGTTTGAATTTCTAGTCGGATTTGTATCGGTCAAATTTGCTAAAGCCGCACCGGTATCTAATACTTGGAACACTTCAAATAAATTTCCGTCAATACGATCTCCAGTTTTGGAAAACATGGTAACCCCCTCTGCATTTGTATTTGACGAATCTGTTATAATTAAAGAAATTAAAACAGTTAGAATAAATCCAGTAATTATGCCTGCAATATATATCCAGACCTTTTTCATATTATCAATTTCTTGAATGCTTTTTATTTATAGGAATCGATAATTTGCTGGTAATGGTTCTTGGTGTCCACCTTGGTGAAAATCTTCTCGATGCGGCCTTCGGCGTCGATTACGAACGTCGTGCGCAGCACGCCCATGTATTTACGTCCGTACATCGACTTTTCGGCCCACACGCCGTATGCCTCGCAAACCGAGTGGTCGGTGTCGGAGAGCAGTGTGAAATTCAGCTCGTGTTTGTCGCAGAAGCTGCGGTGCGACTTCTCGCTGTCGGGGCTTACGCCGATGATCCTGAATCCCATCCGCGCCAGCTCGGCCTTGCCGTCGCGCAGGCTTTTGGCTTCGAGCGTACAACCCGAAGTGTTGTCCTTTGGGTAGAAGTAAAGTATCGTACGCTGTCCGCGAAGGTCGGCAAGCGTCAGTGCTTCACCGTCTTGGGTCGTGGACTTGAAATCGGGGGCCATCTCCCCCACCTGTAACTGTGTCATAGCGTTTTCGGGAAAAGGAATTATTTTTCAAAGATATGAAATTTCCGGCGATTTCCACGCTTCCGCGGCGACTTTTTTGCGGCCTAATCCCACTGGTAGGTCACTTCGATCTGCGCGTTGAATTCCTCCTGTGTGGTGTTGAGCCGGTGCAGGCAGGCCGGACACCGGATGGCTGTCTCGGTCTCGACGTATTCGCCGCATCCGACGCACATCGGCAGCAGGCCGTACCCCGGCTGCATGGAGTGCTCGAACTGCGCTCCGCAGTGCTTGCACTTGATTTTGTAAGCTGTTCCCATTGTCGTTTTGTTTTTGGTTCACGTTACAAAGGAACGGCTTGTTTGTGTCAACTTGTGACACATCTAAAAAAATATGCGAAATCGGCGATCTGAACGCATCGCTTTACCCGAATGAACCGGAGATTTTTGGGTTGTAGCCGTTTTTTGGGAACAATCCCTGCCATCGGCAAGACGGCAGGGATCGGATTTTTCAGAGTGTTCTGATCATTTCGAACTGTTTTCCCCGGACGGGAATGTTCCGGTTTTCGAGCAAGCGGGTGATCGCCTCGCAGCCGGTATCCGTATTGACAACCTTCAGGATACCGCTTCGGCTCAGTCCGGCCATTTCCCGGAGCAGGGCCGATCCGATACCCTGTCTTCTCCGTCTTCTGTCTACCCCGATCGGGGTAACATCCCCCGAGCCGGGTTCGAAAACGCAGTACCCTTCCAGCGTATCCCCGTCGAATACCCCGAGGCTGACCAGGTCGCCCGATGCCCTTTCGACGGATTCGGGGCTGTTTTGCCACGAGGGCCGGAAATCCCAGAATCCGGGAATCGTGTCGTGTTCGGCGATGTCGATCCGGCGGACGGAGTACGGGAAATCCGAAACCTTCGCCGGAAGGTCGATTCGGGCCGTTTCCTGTGAAAAATAATTGAATTCGCGCGTGACCTCGAATCCGAGTTTCCGGTAGACCGAAACGGCTTTTGCGTTGTGCTGGAGAACCTCCAGCAAGTATCGGCCGATACCTGCCTTCTTCAGATAAGGGATCGAGTGTTCGAAAATCCGCGTAGCGAGACCCTGCCCCCGGTAGGCTTCGAGTGTCCCGGTTCCCGTGTCGTAAGCCGTCGGAACACCGTCGTAATTTCCGATGCCGTTCAGCGTGAAGGCTGTGATCTGCTCCCCTTCGAACGCCGCGAACGATAGTTCCGGCACAAAACCGCGCCGCCGCAGCATTTCCTGGAGTTGCGGCCCGTCGATCCGGACTTCGTAGTCGGCAAAAGCTTTCGCGAAAGCGTCGTATAGCGTTTCGAAGCCGATACCGGCCAGGGATTTTAATTCCATCGGCTGTTTAATGATGGTGTTCGGCCTCCATGGCCTCCTGCTGGGTTTTGTGGACCGTGCCGTGGGGATGTTCCGCCGGAGCGTATATCGAATAGATTTTCAGCGGTTTGTCGCCCTTGTTGACGATGTTGTGCCACTTTCCGGCCGGAACCATGATGGCGAAATCGTCCGATACTTCCCGCACGAAGTCGAGGTTGTCCTCGCTGTCGCCCATCATCACCTGGCCCGTGCCTTCCTCCACGCGCAGGAACTGGTCGATGTCGTGGTGCTGCTCCAGGCCTACGTCGCCGCCCGCGGGAATTGACATCAGCGTTACCTGCAGGTTGCCGCCCGTCCACAGCGCAGTCCGGAAATTCTCGTTCGAGAGCGTGTAAGTCTCGATATTCAGCACCGTGGGCTCGGCTCCGTAATCTTTCAGGGAGACAGGTTCGGATGCGGTTTTTTCAGGTGGCGCAGGCGCCTGCCGGCAGCAGGATGCGGCCGCGAATGTCAGGCACAGTACGCCGGCGGTCAGTAAGTGGTTTTGTTTCATATCGCTTGCATTTAATTGTTGTGTGTGTCTAAATATAGTGAAAAGTTTACGCTTTCGGGGTGTTTACCGCAATATATTCGCGGATGTAGTTCTTCAGTTCCGGGGAATCGACGATGCGGATGTCGTCCAGCAGTCCCATGACGAAGCGTCCTACCCCGGCCATCCCGGCTACCTCCGTGTCGAGCGACCAGCGTCCCCGGCCCAACGGTTTGAGGTCCCGTTCGGCCAGCGGATACTCCTCGCACAGCAAGTTGTAAGCCAGTATTCCCAGCTCCAGCCGCACACGATGGCGCGCCCCGCCGTGCATGCGGAAGGCGTCGATGAATCCCTCGCGATGCTCCCCGTCGTGCTCCCACGCTGTTCCGGCCAGTTCTACGGACCCGATGCGCGAAGTTTTGAAGAGTTTGTTGCTGCAATCCTCCAGGTCGTAGCACCATACCTGTACATAGTTGGTCGTGAAGGCGAAAGGCTCTACGGTACGGTCGCGGACCTCCCCGCCGTGCGCCGATTGATAGCCGTGCAGTACCGCCTGGCGCCGCTCTTCGATGGCTTCGATCAACCGCCGGATGTTCGGGGCATTCTTGCCCCGCACGACCGTGTCGGCCAGCGTCTTGTTGTCGTAGACCGAGTAGAGTTTGCGCTTGAGGTTCTGTTTGAGCATGTTGGTGTCGTCGATGTTCTCGATGGCGTTTTTCAGGATCACGGCCTCCTCCTCGGTGAAGTGTACCAACTGCGAGATATCGCGGAAGTGCGGCGACTCCTTGTCGAGACGAATGCAGTCGCCCGATTTCTTGATAACGAACCCCGCTTCGCGGAAGGTGTCGATATACCGGTACACCGTTCGGCGCGACATGTCGAGCCGTTCGGCCAGTTGGTCGACGTTGTAGGTGGTGTTTGCCGTCAGCAGTTTCATCAGCCGCAGCAGGCGTTCGAGTTTGGGTTGGTCCATCTTAACGGTATTTGTGGAGGTAGGTTTCGAGTGTCGGCAGTAGCTGTTTCTTTGGATAGTCGAGTGTTGAGGGCAGGATGCTGTATGGAGTTCCGCAGCAACGGATGCTGAACTCCGCCAATTTCCGGCGGGTAAGGCTCTTTTCCGCTTCTGCAGCCGTTTCTGCATCCTGCAAAAGCACGGTGATAAACCGTTGCTGTGCTATTATGCACTCTCCGAATCCCTCGATCTGGCGCCATTCTACGGTCGTTTGCTGTCCGCGGACGTCAAAAAAAGTGATCCCTTTTCTGTCGAGGCGGAGCATCGGCCTGCGGTGTGTGTAGTGCAGGACGATTCGGATTCCGATGGCCAGTGCCGCTCCGCCGCCGAAAAGAGTTCCCAGCCATCCTGCGGCGGCGTGTTTGAACGACAGTTCGCTCTGCGGGAGCGAGAGCATCCACAGGCCGCCTGCCAAAAAGACGAGGCTTCCGGTGAATGTGCCGATCAGGTTGCGGCCGGAGGGGTAAATGTCTAGTGTTTCCATTCGGTAAAGATACGAAAAAAGCCGTGCCATTATTATTGTGTGTTTTTTGTTTCCGACTGCGGCTCGTGATCATTCCGCGTTTCAAGGCTGTTCCGGTCGGGATTTCCGGTGCGCATGGTCCGTTTCGCAGGCGGCGCAGCATCCCGTGTGGACGCAGATCGTGCCGCCGCACGAGGGGCAGCTCCATTTTGCCCGTTCGCGCTCCAGGAATGCGGCCATTCCCTCTTTGCGGATGAACGCCAGGTTATCCATCGGCGATTCGCTCAGCGGATAATCGTTCATATAGCGGTTTTCCCGCTCCGTCGTTTCGTCGCAGGGATATTGCGGACACTCGTCGCAGAAGCCGCCGGGCAGCGTTTTGCGGACTGCGCAGGTTGCGATCCTGCATCGCGAGGAACAAAATTCCGGTTTCGTGTCGTCGGGACCCCAGCATCCGGTGCAGGGGTTCTCTTCGCGCAGCGCCCCGATGCAAACGCTGCAATCGAGGCCGCACGGGGCGATCATTTTTGCGTGAAAATCCATTCGATTCCTGTTTTGGGGGCCGGAACGACCGGCGCCGGCCTTACAAAGATACGAAAAACCGGGTACGGAGCAAAACCGGATTGCAGCTGGCTCCGGATAACGAACCGGTTTCCAAAAGTGTGTTACGATACCGGATATACAAAAAAAAGTCGTGACAAAATCTGTCACGACCCTCTGTTTGCATCGGCGGTATGTGTACCCTATTGGGCGAGCACTTTCTTTTCGATCTCCTCGACCTGGCGGCGGAATGCCTTGTCGGTCTCGATGAGGTTCGACACGGCCTTGCACGAGTGGAGCACCGTGGCGTGGTTGCGGCCGCCGATCGCCGATCCGATCGTCGTGAGCGGCGCTTTGGTGTGCTGCTTGGCCAGATACATGGCAATCTGCCGGGCCTGGGCGATTTCGCGCGTACGCTCTGTAGAGTTGAAGCGTGCGAAGTCCAGGTTGAGGTATTCGCATACGACCTCGATGATGTGGTCGATGGTGATCTCCTTCTGGTAGAGTTTCACGTATACCTTCAGAATCTCCTTGGCCAGCGACGTGGTGATCTTGCGTCCGAGGAACGAGGCGTTCGCCACCAGCGACGAGAGCGCTCCTTCGATTTCACGCACGTTCGCCGAGATGTTGTCCGCGAGGTACGCCACCACGTCGTCCGTGATCTGCGCTCCGAGTTTCTGCGCCTTGGCGCGGATGATCTTGAGCTTCGTGTCGTAGTCCGGTGTGTTGAGCTGGGCCGACAACCCCCACTTGAAGCGGGTCAGCAGCCGCTGCTCGATGTCCTTCAACTCCACGGGCGGTTTGTCCGACGTGAGGATCAACTGCTTGCCTGCGAGCTGCAGGTGGTTGAAGATATTGAAGAAGGCGTTCTGCGTGCCCGTCTTTCCGGTCAACTCCTGGATGTCGTCGATAATCAGCACGTCGATCATCTGGTAGAAATGGATGAAGTCGGGAATCTCGCCGTTCTTGTAGGCTGTCTGGAACTGCGCCTGGAACTTGTTCATCGAGACGTAGAGCACCTGCAACTCCGGATGGCGCTGGCGCACCTCGTGGCCGATCGACTGCACGATGTGGGTTTTTCCCAGCCCCGAATCTCCATATATATACAGGGGATTGAAGGGGTTGTTGCCCGGATTTACCGCGACGGACATACCCGCCGAGCGGGCCAGTCGGTTGCACTCGCCCTCGATGAAGGTCGCGAACGTGAGGTTCGGATTCAGCTGCGGGTCGATAATTATCTTCTTGAGTCCCGGAATTACGAAGGGATTCTTTATATTTGCAGTGTTGGTCTGCGTATTGAAGCGCGAGATGGCCGTCGTGTCCGAATCGGCCGCCACGGGGACCGCCGCCGGAGCCGTCGTGCGGGGCACGGCGTAGTGGAGACGGGTTTGCTGTCCGTAGAGCTGCGAAATGATCGGCTTGAGGAACGGGATGTAGTTCTTCTCGATCTGGCGGACGTAACTTTCGTTGGGAACCCTCAGACGAAGCGTCGTGCCGTCGAATTCGAGCGGAACGATGGGCTGAAACCACTTCTCGAACTCCTCGGCGGAGGTCCGGGCCTTGATCTGGTCCAAGCAGTTTTGCCACATATCGCTATATGTCCGTGTGTTGTTTAACATGATAAGGGTTGCACTATTTTTGATGTGACAAAGTTGTGAATAATTTTGCAAAAAGATTTTGGTTTTTATGTTGCAAATATCCTTTTTTTATATATAGAAAAACAACGGTTTCCGATGTCTCAATTTTAACTCCTTGATAGTGAATAATCGATTTTTATTTCGTACATTTGCATATAAAATTTTTGGGACACCCGAAGTCAAACTATAAATAAAACTAATAAAACTTATGGCAAACGAACTGGAACAATTGGTTCTCAAGAAAGCGCAGAGCTGGCTGGACGGCCACTATGACGAAGCGACGAAAAAGCAGGTTAAATACCTGATGGATAACGATATGAAAGAGCTTGTGGAGAGTTTCTACAAAGACCTCGAATTCGGTACGGGCGGCCTGCGCGGCATCATGGGCGTGGGTTCCAACCGTATGAACGTCTACACCGTGGGTGCTGCTACGCAGGGGCTTTCGAACTACCTCAAGAAGAACTTCGCAGGCGAGCAGGTGCGTGTGGCCGTGGCCCACGACAGCCGCAATAATTCACGCATGTTTGCCGAGCGTGTGGCCGACATTTTCGCCTCGAACGGCTTCACCGTTTTCCTCTTCGACACACTGCGTCCGACGCCTGAACTGAGCTTCGCGATCCGCGAGTTGAAATGCCATTCGGGTGTGGTCGTTACGGCCTCGCACAACCCCAAGGAGTACAACGGTTACAAGGCCTACTGGACCGACGGTTCGCAGGTTACCGAGCCCCACGACAAGAATATCATCGCCGAAGTTGCGAAGATTACCGACGTGAACATGATCCTCACGGGGAAGAATCCGGGAAACATCACCATCCTGGACGAGAAGTTCGACGAAATTTATTTAAATAAGGTGCACGAACTCTCGCTTTCGCCCGAAAGCGTGAAGAAGCATCACGACATGAAGATCGTCTATTCGCCGATGCACGGCGCAGGCGTCCGCCTGGTTCCGGAGTCGCTGAAGAAATTCGGCTTCACGAACGTGATCATGGTGAAGGAGCAGGCTGTCATCGACGGCAACTTCCCCACCGTCGAGTCTCCCAATCCCGAGGAGCGCAAGACCATGTCGATGGCCATCGACCTCGCCGCGAAGGAGGGGGCCGACCTGGTGCTGGCTACGGACCCCGACTCGGACCGTATCGGCGTTGCGCTGCGCAACAAGAAGGGCGAGTACGTGCTGCTCAACGGTAACCAGACGCTCGTGCTGCTGCTGAGCTACCAGTTGACCCGCTGGGCCGAGCGCGGCGAGCTGGACGGTAACCAGTATGTCGTGAAAACCATCGTAACGTCGCAGATGGCCAATGCCGTGGCCGACTACTTCAAGGTGAAGTGCTACGACTGCCTCACGGGCTTCAAGTATATCGCCAAGATCATCCGCGAGAACGAAGGCAAAGCCAAATATATCGGCGGCGGCGAAGAGTCGTTCGGTTACCTTGCCGGCGACTACGTGCGCGACAAGGATGCCGTGTCGGCCTGCTCGCTGGCTGCCGAGGCTGCCGCATGGGCTATGGATACGATGGGCCTGACGCTCTACGAGTGGTTGCAGGAACTCTACGTGAAGTACGGTTTCTACCGCGAAGGCCTGGTTTCGGTGGTCCGTAAGGGCAAGGAGGGCGCTGAACTGATCCAAAAGATGATGGTCGATTTCCGCCAGAACCCGCCCAAGACGATCCTGGGATCGCCTGTGGTGAAGATCAACGACTTCCAGTCGCTCGAAACGCTCGATGTGAAAACCGGTGCGAAGACCGCGATCGAACAGGACAGCAGCAACGTGCTGCAATGGTTCACCGAGGACGGCACGACGGTTTCGGTGCGTCCGTCGGGCACGGAGCCCAAGATCAAGTTCTACTTTGGCGTCAAGGAACCGCTGGCTTCGGTTGCCGACTTCGACGAAGTTCTCGCCGAGCTCGACGCCAAGATCGAAGGTATCAAGAGAGACCTCAAACTGGAGTAATTCCTGTTTTTGGAGCGATCGGTCGCTTCTGCAATTATTTTTCCCCTGGACAATTTGTCCGGGGGATTTTTTGTTTCCGGATCGTGTGTCTGAGTTTTTGGTAATGGCTTTACGGAAAGCAAAGCCGTGTCAGGTCGTTCGGATGTACTACTACCCTGCCTGCATGTCCTTATGGGGGCTGTTTTTATTTTTTTGCATTTAACTAATTATTTAGTTGTATAATTAAAATATTAGTTGTATGTTTGCCTGTGGATAAACTAAAATTATAGTTATGGTAGAAATCGTAAAAAAACGTCCGCAGGAATTGACTCGCGCCGAGTTGGAAATCATGCAGGTACTGTGGAATAAGGGAGCGGCGGTCGTACATATGGAGGACCCGAAGCCGGCCTACAATACCGTATCGACGATTGTCCGCATCTTGGAGAAGAAGGGGTTCGTCGGTCATAAAGCTTACGGCAAGACCCATGAATATCAATGTGGATTACAAAGATGCCTTGTATCGTACCACCAGGCATATCAGAGAAGCTCTTGAGGGAGAGAAAAAGCCGGAGGCGTTGTCCGGATTGGAAAAGTCTTATTACACCACCTGCAAAGCCTATCTGGACGGCAG
>OGZX01003338.1_pt1 | contig 11130 bp, 9 predicted proteins | sample 1576881 | NCBI WGS metagenome assembly OGZX01 (sample SAMEA3541542, study PRJEB24748) | human gut metagenome | biome: human gut; feature: human-associated habitat; material: faeces | place: China | collected 2012
ACAGCTTTAATCACAGTAAACTTAAAAAACGTATCACTATGATGTTAAAAGAAAAATCAAGCCCGTGGGCACGTTTGAAGTACCTCTATGTACTTCCGGTAGCTGCTATTGCAGTAACAGCTTTTGCCCGTCCCGAAATCTCGGAAAAAGTTGAAGAGATTTCCAGAATGTCTGATGCGCTCGGAAGAGAGCAAGTAAACTCGCTCTTCTCTCACTTTCAAGACATTTCAACCGTCAAAGTTAACGATTTAGCTGCAATTGTAGAAACAAAAGCAGCAGAAAGTATGGAGAAAACAGTGGAAGTGCCGGTTGTGAAGGCTTTGCCTGCCGTAAAAGCCCTGCCTGCCGATACGGTGAAGCCGAAGTATGTACCGGTACCGGTTGGTGATGGCACTACCGTCTTAGAGATTGCGGAGAAGATGCCGGAGTTCCCCGGCGGAGGGATACCTGCCTGCTTGGATTATCTGCAGAAGAATATGCGTTATCCCGAATCGGCAAAGCAAGCCGGAATGCAAGGCCGGGTTATTGTGCAGTTTGTGGTCGATAAGGATGGAAGTATAAAGAATCCGAAAGTCTTTCGTTCGGTTGATAAGGAACTGGATGCTGAGGCTGTTCGTCTGGTGCAAGCCATGCCGAAATGGAAACCGGCGATGGATAAAGGACAAGCGGTAGCGGTGAAATATACGATGCCGGTAGTGTTCAAACTGAAAGGGAATGAGCCGATAGGTTCCAAGCTGAATGGAGAAATAACAGTCGTTGGATATAAGGACGATGCATCGAATAAACCATCAAGCCTTGCGGGAGTGACCTTCTATATAGATAATGTGAAAGTAGATATGGAAGGTAAGTCTATGGACGAAGTGATATCGGTCGATCAGATAGAAAGCATCAACGTAAAAAAGGATGAAAACGGTACCGGCGTAATTTATATCACGACCAAGAAGGCTGCCAATGCAGAAAAAGCCGGCTATATGAAGGTGGAAGGCCGGGTGCAGGACAAAGAAGGCAATCCGGTTATCGGTGCTTCTGTTTTGCTGGAAGGCACTAATATGGGAACAGTAACCAATGTCGATGGAAAGTTCAGAATGTCTGTTCCTGAGAAAAAATCCGTCTTGTCGGTTTCATATATCGATATGGAAACTGCCAAAGTAAAGGCTGAACCCACGTTGACCGTTACTTTGAAAGATGAATAATTAAATAGACTATGACACGAAATTCTCTCTTTCTGTTTTTTCTTCTAATCGTTGTTGGGGCGGGGCTTTGCTCCGCTCAAACAACGAACAAGAATTATTACCTGGTGGATGGGTTGTTCTTTGATGGAATGCCGCCGGGGATAAGTATAGACAAGGCTTCTGCCGTCATTGACCATCAGGATGGAGAAGGGCATGAAGCTACCGAGCTGCGTCTGCGTAAAGGTGTTGTGCTGTCGGAAGAGGCTAAGAAGTATGCTACTCCTGCCGAAGAAGTTCCGGGTGCAGAAGCACTGCTGATGAGTATGCGTGGAGAGTTGGGGAAGAAAATGCCGGTTGCCGCACTTGCTACCATGAAGCCCAACGAGTGGTTGGGAAAACCTTTCCCCGATTTCAATGTTACAGATACCGATGGCAAGGTGTGGACGAATACTGATGTTGCCGGACGTCCATTGGTGCTGAACTTCTGGTATATAGGTTGCGGCCCTTGCATCCGCGAAATGCCGGAACTGAACAAGTGGTTGGAACTCTTTCCCAACGTAACTTACTGGGCTACTACCTTCAATACGGCAGAGCAAATCAAGAAGATTGTAGAGAACCGTCCTTTCCTGTTTACACAAATTGCCGATGAAATGTTCTTCTTCAATACTTTTAAGGTCAGCGGTATGCCTGTTACTATACTGGTCGATAAGAAAGGAATTATCCGCTGCATAGAAGACGGTACGAGTAATGCAAAGTTGCGGTATCTGCAAGATAAATTGAAAGAATTGTCGGCAGAGTAGTCGTTTCTTCAAGTCGTTTTATCTATCTTTGCCTTGAAGCGAAGATAGGTTGCACCTCAGCATAAAAAATGAACGAGTTCATTTTATTCTGCATTCGGTTTGCGCTATCTTTGTGAATACTAACGATAAAACGATGCGTCTATGAAACGAATACTCTTTGCCCTGCTTCTTGTAGGTAGCATCTGGAACGGCGAGCCGGTTTCTGCCTGCACTTCTGCCGTTATTTCCGGTAAAATAACTCCCGATGGCCGTCCGCTGCTATGGAAGAACCGCGATACGGACTTCCCTCAAAACAGTGTGAAGTACTTCTCCGGTGAACGTTATCCGTTCATTGCCATTGTCAACAGCGTGGAAGATAATCCTACGGATGTATGGATAGGCACGAACTCTGCCGGCTTCTCTGTGATGAACACACAATCCTATAACTTGGTGGAGATAAAACCCGGTGAGGAACGGGGCGAGGCAAACGGTCGCATGATGCGCCGTGCCTTGGAAGTCTGTGCTACGGTGGAGGATTTCTGCCACTTCCTCGATCCCATTGCAAAGCCGAGCCTGATTGAAGCAAACTTTGGTGTGATTGATGCCAGGGGAGGCGCTGCTATGTTCGAGGTCGATTACTACAAATATACGATGTACGATGCCAATAACCCGAAGGATGCTCCTTGCGGTTACATTGCCCGTACAAACTTCTCTTTCGCCGGTAAGGTGAATGAAGGTGCAGGCTATGTGCGCTTTATGCAGGAAGATAAAGTCTTGATGCCGGCATCCGCCACCGGACAGATTACTCCGCAATGGATATTCACGGAACTTTCGCGCTCCTTTGCCAATCCGCTGATGGGGATTGACTTGAAGACGGGTGAGTTTAACCGCCCTCATACAAACGGTTGGTTTGTGGATCAGGATTTCATAGCACGCAGCAGCACGGCAAGTTCCGTCGTGGTGCAAGGGGTGAAGCCCGGCGAAAATCCTGAACTGACTACCATGTGGACTATACTTGGCTATCCGCCTACCGGAGTGGCAATGCCCGTATGGTTGAAGGGAGCGGATAAATCTTTACCGAGGCTCATGGCTCGCGATGAAGCAAAGAAGGTTTCTCCGTTGGGTAACTGGTCGGTAATGCTGGCGGGCGATGTCTTTTCTTATACACAGGGTATGGGCAGTAGCCGCTATATGAATTGGGAGAAGCTCTATAATGCAGAGAAGAAAGGCTATATGCAACTGCTTGCTCCCGTAGAAGAGGAAGTGTTCAATCGTTCGCAGCCTGTCATCAAGCAATGGCGCGAGAAGGGAGCCATCAATCAGAAGGAAATGCAGGCGCTTTATAATGAACTGGATACCTTTATCGAAACGAAATACGCAGACTTGTTCGGACTGGAATAAAGCGGTTTAGATGATATACCTATTATAGTAGGAATTTACATCATAGAACGGAGGTACGTAAGTATCTCCGTTTCCTGTTCCGGGTGGAACCAACGGATTTCTTCGTCCCGCTTGAACCAGGTCATTTGCTTGCGCGAATAGATACGGGAGTTCTGCTTGATTTTGTCGATGGCAAACAGCAATGTCCATTCTCCGTCAAGGTACTTGAATACTTCCTTATATCCTACTGTATTCAGTGAGTTAAGTGCCCGGTGGGGATATACCCGGCGGGCTTCTTCTATCAGTCCGTCTTCTATCATCTGATCTACGCGGCGGTTGATGCGGTCGTAAAGCTCTTCCCGGTCGCGGGTTAAGCCTATCTTGACGATTCGGAAAGGGCGCTCTTTCTTTTGCCGGGTGCGGAAGGAGGTATAGGTTTTCCCCGTCATGTAGCAGATTTCGAGGGCGTGGACTACACGTTTGGGATTCTTCAAATCTACAATCTTATAATATTCGGGGTCCAGCAGTTTGAGTTCCGCACATAGCCGTTCCAACCCTTCGGTCTCGTACTTGTGCAACATCAGTTGGCGGGTTTCGGCATCTACGGTCGGTATATCGTCAATTCCCTTGCAGATGGCATCTACATACATCATCGAACCGCCGGTCAGCAATACAGCATCATGTTCGGTAAACAGGGAATCGAGGAGGTGAAGGACTTCCGCCTCGTACTGAGCGGCACTGTAATAATCGGTCAGTTTTAGGGTACCTACAAAGTGGTGTTGCACCCGTTGAAGTTGTTCGGGAGTGGGGGCGGCTGTACCTATCTTTAAGTCTGCATAGAGTTGTCTCGAATCAGCCGAGACAATACAAGTGCGGAATTGCTCTGCCAATCGGAGGCTTAATTCAGTTTTGCCTATTCCGGTAGGGCCGATAAGTACAATCAAAGTCTTCATTTGGGAGTCTTATTAATGATTCAGGCACGGATTACACCGGTTTCGCGGATAGGTTTTATGTAATCCGTGAAATCCGCGTAATCCGTGCCTAATTATTGTCACACAGCGAGTGCTTTCTGCAAAAGCATTTTAGAATTTCTCTTCCTCGAAAGGAGCGCCACCGGCATCATCCAGACCTACGAAGCCTTCTTTATCGAAGTCTTCCATGTCGAAGTCCTGGTCGCCATAGAAGTTCTCGTCCAAATCAAGAGAACCGCCGGCTGCTGCCATCTCTTCAAAATCCATGATCTGCTTGGGAGCATCGCCTGCTTTCTTGGTGCATTTGGCGCCCTGCATTTCTTTCCCGGTGATGATTTCGGAGAGTTCGATGAAGAAGCAGCGTTCCGTCATATAGTCGAATACATAAAGCAGTTTCTGCTTTTCGTCTTCTATCAGTTCGCTGAGTTGGGTGTCTTTCATTACCCAACTGTCCATTTCCGGGTTGTCGTCCATTTCTTCCAGTGTGATTTCCTTTTTTTTCTCCCAGTCATCGTCGCAGATAAAGAAAGAAGTCATCTGGTCATCAGTGTAGCCTGCCGACTTTAATATTGCCTCGTGGAAGTCGAAGAAAGTAGCTTCCGGGTCTATTTGTATTTCTCTGACAAAGTCATCCACTTCGTCTGAGATGATGGTAAATCTGTAGATCATAATGTTTACTTTTTTATTTGCCGGGGATAATGCCGCGGGCTGATTCACGTATAAAGTTTACAATATAACTTATTTCAGGTGTCATTTCCATTTCATCCTCGATCTTCTTCAAAGCATCCGTATTATTCAGTCCGCTTTGATAGATGATGCGGTAAGCATTGTGGATTTGCTCGATGGTTTCATTGGAGAAACCGCGGCGGCGTAGTCCTACAATGTTGATACCGGCGTAGCAGATCGGTTCGCGTCCGGCAATGATGTACGGTGGAATGTCCTTGCTGAAGCGGCATCCGCCTTGCAGCATTCCATATCCGCCTACACGGCAGAACTGGTGCATCAATACACCACCGCTGATGATGGAATTATCGTCGATGATTATTTCACCGGCCATCTTGGTTGAGTTGCCGATGATACAATTGTTACCGACTATTGCATCGTGCGCCACGTGCACACTTTCCATCAAGAGATTGTTGTTGCCGACAATGGTTCTGCCTTTTGCAGCCGTACCCCGGTTGATGGTGACATTTTCGCGGATAATGTTGTTATCGCCGATTTCGGCAGTGGTTTCTTCACCTTTGAACTTCAAATCCTGTGGTATGGCACTAATCACAGCTCCCGGGAAAATAGTATTCCCATTGCCGATGCGTGCACCATATAGAATGGTAGCATTTGCCATGATTTTGTTATTATCGCCGATTACCACGTTCTTGTCTATAAAGACAAAAGGAGCAATCTCTACGTTTTCCCCGATTTTTGCTTCGGGATGAATATACGCTAAGGGACTTATCATGCTTGGTATTTATTTGTTCTTTACTATTTGCGCCATAAATTCTGCTTCGCAGACTACCTTCTCACCTACAAATACATAGCCTTTCATGGTAGAAACGCCGCGGCGGATAGGAGCGAGCAACTCTACCCGGAAAATCAACGTATCTCCCGGTACTACTTTCTGACGGAATTTCACACCGTCTATCTTCATAAAATAGGTGGAATATCGTTCCGGCTCATCTACGGAATTCAGTACCAGCAGGCCACCGGTCTGTGCCATTGCTTCTATCTGCAGTACACCGGGCATTACAGGTTCCTGGGGGAAGTGTCCCTGGAAGAAAGGCTCGTTACCGGTAACGTTCTTGACACCTACAATGTAGTTGGCACCTATTTCAATGACTTTGTCCACCAACTGCATAGGATAGCGGTGGGGCAGAAGTTCGCGGATGCGGTTCACGTCCATGATTGGTTCGCGGTTGCAGTCGTAGGTTGGAGCCTGAATCTCGTGCAGGCGGATTTCCTTACGCATCTGGCGGGCGAACTTGTTATTGATGGTATGTCCTGGACGGGTGGCGATGATGCGGCCTTTGATGGGTTTGCCTATCAAGGCCAGGTCACCGATAACGTCCAGCAACTTATGACGGGCACACTCATTAGGCCATACCAGCGGTTTGTGGTTGATGTAGCCCAACTGCTTGGCATCCATATGGGGAACACCCATTACATCGGCCAACTTGTCGTAGTTTTCCTGTGACATTTCGCGCTCGTAAATCACGATGGCGTTGTCCAGGTCGCCGCCTTTGATAAGGCCTGCCTGCAACAGCGGTTCTATTTCGCGTACAAACACGAAGGTGCGGCTGGCTGCTATCTCGTCCTTGAATTTCTTCATGTCTTCCAACGTTGCAAACTGGTTGGGGATGATGGAAGAATCGTAGGATACCAATACGTTCAGACTGAAATTCTCGTCGGGCAATACAATGATGGAAGAACCAGTTGCTTCGTCGCGGAATTCAATCTTGGACTTGATGATATAGAAATCTTTTACAGCATTCTGCTCTACAGTGCCTACACGCTCTATTTCGTTAACATAGTACTGGGCGCTTCCGTCCAAAATCGGAAATTCGGGGCCGTTCACCTGTATCAGGCAGTTGTCTATACCCAAGGCATAGAGGGCTGCCATACCATGTTCTACCGTGCTTACCTTTACTCCGTTCTTAGCGAGTACGGTACCACGAGTCGTCTCGATTACATTATCTGCAACAGCATCGATGAGAGGTTGCCCTTCCAGGTCGATGCGTTGAATTTTGTATCCGTGATTGTCCGGAGCAGGATTAAAAGTAACGGTTAGGTCAAGCCCCGTATGAAGGCCTTTTCCACTGAGCGAAAAGCTATCTTTCAGAGTCTTTTGTTTCAACATTGGTTACTTATTTAATTGTTGTTTTAATTCGTTTAGTTCTTTGCGGAGCTGGCGTATCTCCGTCAGCATTTCAGGCAAACTCCGTTGTGCAACGGATGCTTTGAAGTATTGCTTCAACTCCATAGGCGGAGTGCCGATAAGTTGGCTGCCGTCCTTCAAATTACTGGGAACACCGGATTGTGCACCAAGGTTCACTTTATTGCCGATATGGATATGCCCTGCCAGACCTACCTGTCCGCCAAACATACACCATTCGCCTATTTTGGTGGAACCGGCAACGCCTACTTGAGACGCCATTACGGTGTGTGAGCCGACTTCCACGTTATGTGCTATCTGAATCAGATTATCCAGTTTGACACCGCTATGTACAATCGTTGCTCCCATAGTAGCACGGTCCACACAGGTGTTTGCGCCGATTTCCACATTATCTTCCAAAATCACGATGCCGATTTGAGGTATTTTCTCATAACCTTCGGCAGTAGGGGCAAAACCGAAACCATCCGCACCGATCACAGAGCCCGAATGCAGGATGCAATGATTGCCTACACGGCAGTCGTGGTATATGGTAGCGTTGGCATAAATTATACAATCGCTGCCAACTTTGGCGCCACTGCCGATGGTGACGTGCGGATGAATGACCGTATTGTCTCCTACTTCGGCGTACTCTCCAATGCAGGCAAAGGGTGCAATGTAAACATCCTTGCCAATCTTTGCTGTCTCGGTAACGAATGCCAATGAGTCAATTCCTACACGTTTGGGCTTGCTTTGCTCATAAAGATTCATCAGTTTGGCGAGGCTTTCATAAGCGTTGTCCACTTTTATTAAGGTCGCTTTTACTTCCTGTTCGGGGACAAAGTCTCTGTTTACCAAAACGATGCTTGATTGAGTTTCGTATATAAAAGAGGTATATTTGGGGTTAGCCAGGAAAGAGATAGCTCCCGGTATTCCTTCTTCAATTTTCGCAAAGGTATGAACCGTAGCATTCTCGTCTCCAACAATTTCTCCTTGGATAAATGTTGCAATTTGTTTAGCAGAGAACTCCATGTCTTCTTCTTGTTAGATGGTTTCAAAACACAAATAACGGACTTTTTTTTTATATTTCCTTGGGTGAATATTTTATACTTACTTATGCAAACGTTGGTAACACAAGTAGTATTTTTTTACCTTCTTGGACAGAAGAGAGATATTGAGCATATCCGATGCTTCGGCAATATTCTTGGTGCTGCCGTCGTTGTAGAGGATATCAATACTATCATCTGCCTCGTCGTACATATTCTTCTCAATGCTGGGGGTAGAGATGAAATATCTCGCGTCGGAAAGAGGAATGTCCAGTTGCTTACTTATTTGCAAAGTTAGTTCTTTTTTTCGTTCTTCACTAAAAGGTTCGGTAGAAATCTCTACTTTGAAGATGTTCCGGTTCATCATACCTGTACTCAGAGTGGCCAAAACCTTGTCGGGATGGCTGCTCCAAACCTTCAGGGAAGTCCAGATGTCGTTATCGTCCAGTTGGATGTAATTTTCCAGGCATTCGGGGTTGTTGTAGAATGTCTCCCGATTGATGTCGTTGTAAAGGAAGAACTTCAGTGCGGGTGATGCAAACAGTTCTACGCCCCGGCTTGCCAATTCCTTGGCACGCAGCAGGGTGCTGATGAGCATCTTCTCGTACGCCACAGATGTCTTGTGCAAGTAGACCTGCCAGTACATTAGGCGGCGGGCGGTGAGGAAGTTCTCGATGGAGTAGATGCCTTTGGACTCTACTACGAGGTGGTCGTCCTTCACATCAAGCATCTTGATGATGCGGGCGGAGCCGATGTTGCCTTCCGTTACTCCGGTATAGAAACTGTCGCGGCGCAGGTAGTCCAGGCGGTCCATATCCAGTTGTCCGCTTACCAGTTGGTGCAGGAAGCGTTTGGGATATTCGTCCTTGAATATCTGGATGGCAAGTGTCAGTTGCCCGTTCATTTCTTTGTTGATGCGTTCCATCAGCATCAGGGAGATGTCTTCGTGTGAGACGCCGCGTACAATGGTGTCTTCCAGCACATGGGAGAAGGGCCCATGTCCGATGTCGTGCATCAGTATGGCAGCTTCCACGGCTTCGGCTTCACTGTCGAAAATAAAGTTTCCTTTCGCCGTAAGGTGCTGGATGGCTTCGCTCATCAGATAGAAAGCTCCCAGCGAATGCTGGAACCGTGTGTGCTGTGCTCCGGGATAGACCACGGACGACAACCCTACCTGCTTGATGCGGTTCAGACGTTGCAAAAGGGGATGCCGCACGATGTCGTACAGCAGCCCCTTCGGTATATTGATGAACCCGAAGACCGGGTCATTGATAATCTTTCTTTCGTACATCTTAAAGAATAGCTTTCAGCTCTTCCGCCATCTGTGCCTGTACCTCTTGTGCAGCTTTGCGCGATGCGGCAGCAAAGTTCTCGGTTTTGTCCACGTAGATGATGCCACGGCTGGAGTTAACGATCAGTCCGCAGGTCTTGTTCATGCCATATTTGCAGACCTCTTCCAGCGAACCGCCTTGTGCGCCTACGCCGGGAACCAGCAGGAAGTGTTCGGGAACAATCTTGCGGATATCCTCGAAGGCACGGCCTTGCGTGGCGCCTACTACGTACATCATTTGCTCGTCACCTGCCCATTCTTGGGATTTGCGCAACACTTTCTCGAAGAGGCGTTCGCCGTTGTCGTCCATCATTAACTGGAAGTCGTGCGAACCTTTGTTGCTGGTCAGGGCAAGGAGAATGACCCATTTGTTCTTATAGGTAAGGAAGGGGGTTACGCTGTCCTCACCCATATACGGGGCTACGGTCACGGAGTCGATGTCCAATTCCTCGAAGAACGTGCGGGCATACATGGCAGAGGTGTTTCCGATATCACCGCGCTTTGCGTCGGCAATGATGAATTGGTCGGGATAGTTCTGCTTGATGTAGTTTACAGTCTTCTCAAACGAAATCCAGCCTTTCACGCCCATGCTTTCGTAGAAAGCAAGGTTGGGCTTGTAAGCGATGCAGAGGTCGGCAGTCGCATCGATGATGGCTTTGTTGAATGCGAAGATGGGATCTTCTTCTTTCAACAGATGTTCGGGAATTTTCTTGATGTCGGTGTCAAGACCTACGCAAAGGAATGATTTCTTGCGTTTTATATTTTCAAATAATTCTTGCTTATTCATTTTTCTTGGGTTCTTATAGTTCGCTTTCTTTTAGTCTTTCTGCATTTTCGGCCACAATCAGGTGGTCGATGCAGTCTTGTATATCCCCGTCCATGAAGGCGGCGAGGTTATAAATGGTATAATTGATGCGGTGGTCGGTGATGCGCCCTTGCGGATAGTTGTAGGTACGTATCTTGGCAGAACGGTCGCCGGTGCTGACCATCGTTTTACGCTTAGAGGCGATGTCGTCGATGTACTTCTGATGCTCCTTGTCGTAGATGAAGGTACGCAGGCGGGCGAGGGCACGCTCCTTGTTCTTGGGCTGGTCGCGCGTCTCGGTACATTCTATCAGGATTTCTTCCACTACGCCGGTGTTCGGGTTCTTCCAGTTGTAGCGCAAGCGCACGCCGGATTCCACCTTATTTACGTTCTGTCCGCCGGCACCGCCGCTTCGGAAGGTATCCCACTTTATTTCGCCCTCGTTGATTACTACATCAAACTCTTCGGCTTCGGGAAGCACTGCCACACTGGCGGCAGAGGTGTGTACGCGTCCCTGCGTCTCGGTGGCGGGTACGCGTTGCACGCGGTGTACCCCCGATTCATATTTCATCGTACCGTATACGCCGTCGCCTGTGATGCTGCATACTATTTCCTTGAATCCGCCGGCACTGCCTTCGTTGGCGCTGGATATTTCCATTTTCCAGCCTTTCGTTTCGCAGTATTTGGTATACATGCGGAAGAGGTCGCCGGCAAAAATGGCGGCTTCGTCTCCACCCGTACCGCCACGAATTTCGAGGATGGCGTTGCGGCTGTCCTGCGGGTC
>OGZX01003339.1_pt1 | contig 11119 bp, 14 predicted proteins | sample 1576881 | NCBI WGS metagenome assembly OGZX01 (sample SAMEA3541542, study PRJEB24748) | human gut metagenome | biome: human gut; feature: human-associated habitat; material: faeces | place: China | collected 2012
TGAGACTTGGCGCGTGATTCTTGTCAGCGAAGCATTTCTCTCAATCGGAGACCAAACTCCCTCTGAGACAAATTTGCTGTTACATAAGAAAAACAGGACATTGGGGGGAGTTCCATTGTCCTGCTTCCTTTTATTTGTCTGCTTTTATCATTGTTTATAATGCATCAGCGCCAAGAAGCAAGCTACATTTATAATAGTGTGTCTTCCCGTCTGATGTTTGGGGCCGCTTTAGATATTCATTGCAATTATATAGAATCTGATCTCCATATACATATCCATTTGCATCTCCTGGTTTCCTGATCACAATCTGTCCCGCTTTCAGTTTGACCGTTTGTCCGTCAAGGAATGTAATTTCTGTATGATATTTTTCATCTGTCGGCACCTCTGGATTAGACTTCCCGGCCGCGATATAATCTGTCTGAATCTCTGAATAGTATGCTCTCAGATTTGCCCAATCGGCAGCCACACGCACCTTGTGAAGCTGCACACTGAAAATTGGAATTCAGGATTGTCTTCCGCTCGTCAGATCGGTACCGGCGTCTGTGCCAAAATTGAAATAATCGCAACTGCTGCCAAAATCCCTGCGATGACTGCCGCCGCAATGATGATTTTTCTTTTCATAGATGTTTTTTCCTCACTTTCCAACCCTTATACTTGCTCTTTGTAATCGTAGCGAAACGTATCTGTCATCCTTTTATGCCCGCCAGTGCCAGAAACTTTTTATCTGACTGAATGCCCTGTGTCAAAAACTCTCCATCCCGGAACAGGGCATAGGTGGTGACCGGCGCTGGTACATTCTGCGCGGCTTCCTTGTCGGTGATGTGGATTGCTTGAAATGGGATCCCGTGTTCCTTTGCCGCTTCCTGTACCTTCGGCACCCAATAATAGGTGAAAGGGCACTGGTCGGTGTAATAGAGGACAAAGCCCATTTCTCTGACTTTCGGATGTCTGGCACATTCTTTGAATCTTGGCTGCTCTGCATCCTCTGCAAGGGACAGGTACATGAGGTTGATCCCGCAGTCGGATATGTCCGCAACCTTAAAGCCTTTATACTTCAGGAATTTCGGATCAGCTAAAAATTCCCGCTTCCGCCCCTCGGCGCACAGAATGCAAATGCCTTTCTTTCCCTGTTCTTTCGCGTCCCGGATGCACTCGGAAAGCAGTTCTGAGGAATAGCCGTGTCCCTTCATGGAGCCGGAAACCCACAGGCAGTTGATGTAAAGCCAGCCGCTTGCTTCAATGGGCACCCATGCGTTTTCCGCCGGGATATATTCGATAAAGCACTTTCCGCGCTCCTCGCTGCGATAAAAGACAAGTCCCTCATCAAATCGCTGCTTCAGCCACTCCTTTTTTGCAAGAGCCTGCTTGCCGGACATGGCACAGCAGATGTGCTCCTTGTCGATGTTCTCTTTTGTGATATGGATATATTTCATCGATCTTCACCTGACTTTCTCCATATTTATTGCATGATATCGGGGTCAAAAGCCTCCAATTTTGATGCCTGCATAATTATATGTCCCCCCTCTATAACAGCTGCCCGGAAAGCTTTAACTTTTCTTTTTTCGGGAAGGTCGCTTCAAACCGTTCAAAGGCTTCCGGATTCTTTTCACAGACAAAATATCCTTCCGGATCCTTATAAGTACCGGTAATGCCGTCCAGAAATCCGGGAGTCAGTTCCTTGATAAGAAAGTAATCGGCCTCCGGGTCATCAACGTAGCACACGCCCTTGGTCTTGGCAGGGACAAAGCCGGACTTGCCGTAAAAATCAATATTGCCGGTGATGGCAAGTGCCCCTGCGCCCATTTCTCCTGCTTTTTCCATGGAATATTCAAGCAATTTCTTTCCGTAGCCCTGCCGTTTGTATTTTGGTGCAATGCCGATGGGGCCGAAGGTCATAATCGGCACCTTTCTTCCATCATCACAGTCAATTTCTGACCGCACAGAGATGACCTGTCCGATCAACTCTCCATCCAGCTCCATCACGAAGTCCAGCTCCGGCACAAACGCCGGATCATCCCGATAGCAATGCAGTACATAGTGTTCCATACAGCCGGGTCGATAAACATTCCAGAATGACTCGCGGGTCATATTTTCGACAGCTCTGTAATCGTCTTTGTTTTCTAAGCGAATCGTAATATTCTTTTCTGACATTTTTACCTCTCCTTTTATTATACTCTTTCTTCCTCCATCTTCTTGCCCTTCGGACAAGAAGCATCCCTCTCTCTAAAGAGCTTGATTCATTTTGCTTTACTTCCACGGTTTTCCTGTGACATATCCTTTCTCCAGCCAATAGGCATCATCAATCGCAGACATTTTCTGTTTCTTATGCAAAAACTGATAGCATGTAAACAGGCATCTCACCTTGAATGATGGCGTTAGATGTTCAGCTCTGCGCCGGACATTCCGTGCAGTCCGCACCACCTTCCTTTCTGCTGATCTACGGAACGATGCAGGCAGATCTGTCCAGTCATGATCCCACACCTTCTGCGAAAGAATATGCGTTCTGGCGATCCCCCAGTAATCGGTACTGTCTTTGATTTCCCGGACGGTGGATCTCATGCCGCCACCTCCGGCTGTATTGATCACGACGGCCTGCTTCTTTATGAACGACAGATCCGGACGGTGGATCAGCCAACGATACGCGAAATGATCCAGCAGTATTTTCATCTGTCCCGGAGCATGGAACACATACGTTGGAGTGCAGAAGATGATCAGCTCGGACCGTTCCATGGCAGCAAGGATCGGGGCAAGTGCAGAAGCTCCGCCGCATTTTTGCTCCTGTCCTTTGATACAGGCATAGCATCCCACGCAAATGTGGGGCATGTCCCGTGGCAGCTGAAACTCAAAAAGCTCATCGTCCGCCAAAAGCTCCCTGATGAGCAGCTGGGCAATGTTATAGGTACATGACTGCACCTTCCGGCCGGTGGAATATATAACGGTAATATTCATGTTGTTTTCCCGTTCTTTCTGTAACCAGACTCCACCTTGGAAATAAAATGGTCGATATGGGTGGCCAGCAAGGAAGATACCGATTCTTTTTCCTCTGCCCCATCGTAAACGCTGTAAAGAAGATACATCGGACCATAAAAATCCAGAGCTAACTGCATGGCATCCTCATCAGAATCGGTCATCTTTCGGAAGATTGCCGCCATGTACTCCAAAGGCCCGCCGGCAAGATAGTCGTGATGGAGCTGTGCGAGCTTTGGATCACGGTATTGCTCCAGTGTCAGCATTTTGCGGAAATTGGAGGAAAACGGTTCCTTTGTCCAATGGTCAAACTGCGCCATGCTGTATGTGCGGATTTTTTGAACCGGCGTGTGAAGATAAGCTTCCGCAAAGCCGTCCGGTTCCGTTTCCGGCATTTCATATTCCGCGGCACGCTCATAGTCCATCCTGTTCATCCGTTCCACGATCTTATCCAGGATTTCCTGTTTGCTGGAATAGTGCTTATACAGGGCCGCTTTCGTAAATCCCAGCTGCCCCGCGATATCATTCATAGATGTCCCTAAGTAACCGTTCTGTGCAAAAAGCTCCAGAGCAATCCTCAAAATCCGTTCCTTCGTTCCTTCAGTCATAATGTTCTCCTTAAATAAAGTAACCACTTGGTAACTTTTATTATAGTTACCGAGTGGTTACTTGTCAAGAGCCAATATAAAATTGTACTTCTATCGATTGCGGTTGGGCAAAGGCAGACCAAACCTCCTTTGCCATACGGAAGGCCGCCCACGCCTTGGGCCAGCCCGCATAAAATGCCGCATATGTCAAGATCTCCGCAATTTCCGTTTTCGTCACGCCGTTGTTTTTTGCAGTTGTCAGATGGTACTGAAAGGACGAATCCGTCAGTCCCTGTGCCATCAGTGTCACCACTGTTACAATGCTGCGATCTCTCCCACGCCGTTTACGCCGCCTGCAAACACTGTGCCAGTTTTTATTAACCTTTGATGGAATTATTCATCTAAACATATGCATATAGGAGGGTATAAGCTAAAACTCCAAAGTTGCTGCTTATTTCTGAGTAGATGATAAAGAAAAACGGGCATAACCATTTTCATATTCCACATAGATTGTATCAGATTTTTTATCATCGGCATAAATCTTTTGCCCTACATCTATACGACTTCCAACAAAATTTTCAGATGGTGGTGTTTCATTATCAACTTCTTCGACTGTACCAACATATATATAGTTATTTGGTAATTCCTCATCAAACCCTGTTGCCCAATAATAAAAAATAGTATCGTTATACATAATCTGAGGCTGATCAATTTCATTAGAAGGATATCCTGTAGGTGTTGTATTATTATCAGATTTTTTTTGACAAGCAGGCAATAAGCATATCAATAAAAGTGTGACGATTAAAAACACAATTTTTTTCAAAATGATACCTCCCAAATAACAAAAAGAGGGGAGTTCTCAAAAAAGAAACATCCCCACTTTTTGATGTTACTTTATTACTTTGACAATTTTACTTTCGACATGAAATCGTTATAACTCCCCCATTTTTTCTCTGAAATAGAGGTAGACCAACCGTCCATAGCTTTACAGTATTGCACACCATTGACTTCTCTTGTTCCTACACAAACCGTCATATGTCCTTCTTTATCACTATAAGGGCTGCCTGCTGCAAATCCCAACAGGCAAGGTCTTGATCCAACTTCTGATTTCACATTGGTAAAAGAGGGATTCCATTTATTAGTTACAGTAATAGAATAACTATTATCCTTACTCTTGACATAATCCTTGATAGTTGCCGGAATATTATCATTTGCATATCCACCATGTGAATTGATTAAACGGTCAATTTCTGCTTCAACGCCTTCAAATGTCATACCGTTAGCCAAATTACTGTAACCATTTATTGACCAATGCCACATTAAATTGCTAATAGCACCAACTATGCAATTTCCTCCCTGTTCATGAGGATCATACATCAGCTCTGCACCAGTAAATGCATCGAAGCTTTTCAATGTCTCACCAGACATATTAAGTTCAGAATATATAGTGCCATTCAAAACAGCTGGCATGGCATTTACATATACTCGTTTTGCTTCGTCTGTTTTTAAAGTCTCAGACATATTATCATATGCAGGCGTACCAACAGAAAATTCCAACCTTGATTGGTTACAAAATAATATTTCCCATTGGAATCTCCTCCCTCTATTTTACATACATTCTCTAAGTTAATTATAAACTATCACAAAAATAGCTTATATGCAATATGCTTCAACAAAAGTTAATAACCTCTTTAAAAATAGTCATTTATAACAATCACAAATATTTCTATCAAAACAGTAGTTAAAACTCTTTCACCTACCATTGGCTGACTCGGTTGGGGTTGCTACTCCTTGTTTTATGAGTCAAGAAAACAGTTGTTAAAGTTTTATATCGAAGAAATTAATCTATGGCTAAATAACGGAATAGTGGGTTACTGTCTATCAAATTCTTGTGTGTTACTTTACCGCACATGAGCATTGGCACCGGGGTTGTCGTTGCCATAGCCTTCCAGCAGGTTGATAGCGCCCCATATGCCGAGCCCCAGTGCGATGATGAGAGTCTGAAGAACGGTTACTGCGCTGTTGAAAAATGCCATAAATGTGTACCTCCTTGTACGCTGCGCCCTTATGGGCTGATGAATAGTAAATGTCCCTCTGCATGTGCACCTGCAAAAGGACAAAAAAATAGCCAGGTCTCCAATTTCAATCAGAAACCTGGCTATTTAAAAAGGGCGGCTCACCGCCGCCCTCATCGTTAATATTCTGTACTCAATAGAAAATCTGCAATGTGCATACTCTTAATGCCTTGGTAATTGCCTCCGGCAAATTCATCGGTTCTCGAAACATACTTCGGATAGTTATCCCGGATTTCCAGTAGCCGTTCATATTCACGTTTTTCTGTCTTCTCGGATTTGATCTCCTGCGTGACCTGCACATACAACCGGTCATTTTGCTTCTGCGCCACAAAATCGACCTCACCGTCCGGTGTCTTCCCAATCGTCACGGTATAGCCTCGTCTACAAAGCTCCAGATACACCACATTTTCCAGACTGGAAGCGACGCTGTCCGGTGTATAGCCCAGCACGCTGTAACGCAAAGCAGTATCGGCAAGATAAAACTTCTCCTGCGTTTTCAGAATCTCCTTTCCGCGCAGGTCGTATCTAGAACAGCGATGAAGGAGATATGCTTTCTCCAGCTTTTCCAGATAGCTGTACACCGTTTCATTGTCGATAGAACGATGCTCTGATTTCAGATAATCAGAAATTGATTTTGCCGAGAATGAATTTCCCACATTCGCAAATGTGTACCGAACCACCCGTTCCAGCTGGTCGATCTTACGAATCTGGTTTCTCTTTACTATATCCGAGAAAATCGTGGAATTATAGATATCCCGGACAATCGTATAAACCTCATCTTGTGAATACTCTCGCAGGTGCGTTGCAGGGAAGCCGCCCAAGCGGATATAGTCTGCCAGTTCAGCATGGATATCCTTTACCTGTGTATACTGCTTTTTAAATTCCAGATATTCCTGAAACGAAAGCGTATAGATACGGAAGGAAACATATCGTCCGGTCAGGTAAGTCGCTATTTCCGAAGACATCATTCTGGAATTGGAGCCTGTCACATAAAGGTCAACATCATAATCCGTTGCCAGGGAGTTTACAACTTTCTCCCAGCCTTCAATTTCCTGAACCTCATCCAGAAAGAGATACGTTCTCCCAGTTGGGTTTAGCTTTTCTTTGACAGCCTTGAACATATCCTTCGCTGTCATATCCTCATAATCCATGGAATCGAAGCGCATGCTGACAATCCTCTCAGACGGAACACCATGCTCCTGTTGCAGCTTCTCCATGATCATTTTAAGGACTGTGGATTTTCCGCAGCGGCGAACACCCGTCAACACTTTTACAAAAGGTGTGTCGGTGTAGGCCATAATCTTATCGACGTAGAGCGGTCTGTTTATCATAGGAACCACCTCCATGGTTCCATAATACCGCAAGTACATAAAAAAATCAATATGTTTTGCGATTATAAACCGCAGCTCCTATTGATTCTCACTGACTTTTTCGGATTGTGTCGAATTCTGTTTTCTTTCAGCATCCCCTTACTGATTCACCTTCTGAACGACCCCCTCGCGTTTCGTTAGGGGGCCTCTGCAATGGCGTTTCACTGAGGCGTAGGGATTCACATATCCCAACGCTTTCGCCACGTCGCTTGCACAGAAGAAGGTCTTACCTGCCTCCTGCAACAACCGGATTGAACCAAACTCCTGGTTATCAAACACCTCCATCATCTGCCTCGACTGTCCGCCATGACTGCCCACATCGGTGTCATAGGTCTTCTGATTGAAATCCGTCATACCTGTTACCTCCTGCTCAAATTTGTCTCGCCGGATTTCGGGCGAAAAAAATAGAGCCTCGACCCATTCTCGTTTTCAAAGAATGAGCCAAGGCTCTATGTAACAGGATACCTGATATTATTTTTTTGCAGATTTCGTCAGAACTCGCCAAACGAATCCGACACCATTTTTCATTCCGTTTCAGCCGGATTTTTCCCGAAAATCTGTCAAGGATATGGGGCGAATTTCCCCTCCAAAATGGCCTTCTGTAAACCCATTTTCCCACCCATTAGGCTCAAAAATAGACCGTAAACCCATGGTAAACCCATCAAAATGGGCTAATTTGAAGTCAAATTTCCTCAAATTTCACTATCGGAATCAGGTGATTTCAGGCATAGAAAAAGCCCGGAAAATGGCGTATTTCCGGGCTTTTTTAGCATTATTAAGCTGTAGATTATCGCTTGCTGAACTGCGGAGCGCGACGTGCTGCTTTGAGACCGTATTAAACATCTCTATGGTGCATTTTTCCTTGATATTACGGGCTTTTTCGCATTTTCTGTTGTCGGTTGTCCTATTCCTTAACCATGGAAATCGGTGATTTTTCATCGAAATTCTCCTAGTTCAAAGCATCATTCACTACCTCGAAAAGTTCCTCTGGTTTATTATACTTGACCCTCGCGTAAATGTCCATAGTTGTCTTACTATTCTCATGCCCTGCCAGGTACTGAACTGTCTTAGGGTCAACGCCCGCATAGAGCAGATTCGTGATGTAGGTATGCCGCAACAAGTGCGGTGTTACATCGAAATTCAGGGTATAGCGAATCTTGGGATTGTTCCTCTGCGTTGTTCCTAATGTCGGCTTGACGGTATATTTGATGCTCTGTCCATTCACATATTTATAGTAAGTTCTCTCTTTCGCAGAACGAACAACTACATACTGCCAAACTCTCATAAACTGAGAATAGGAAAGCGGCTGTCCCTCACTGTCCGCAATCACATACTCCGATATGGAATTGGCTTTTGCTTCCCGCAGGCAGTCCACCAGGCACTTCGGAATGGGAATGTCCCTTTTAGCTGCTTTTGTCTTTAGAACGTTAGAAATCACCGGCCTGTTATGCTCCGCGCGCCATGCACGTCTCACGGAAATGTATGGTGTGGATTCATCCAGGAATACACAATCCCATTGCAATGCAAGAATTTCTTCCCGACGCAAGCCGGAATACAAACCAATCATAATAAAAAGATATGGCGGAAGCTCTTTCACCGTATCCAACAGAACCGCAACCTGTTGATCTGTTAAGGCATCTTTCTTTTTCGATGCTTTTCCGCCCTTTGCTGAAATTCCCACACATGGATTATCGGTTATCAGCTGACTGCGCTCTGCCGAATAAAACACACACTTAATCAGCATATTTACCGTATCATACAGTCCTTTCGATTTTTGAGACAGCGGAACAAGCGTCAGACGAATATCATCCGCAGTCACTTCCTCCATATACATATCTCCCAGAGAGCTAATGACATAATTCTTCATATTCTGTCTGTATCCTTTTATAGTAGCCGTAGACACCTTTGCTGACTGCATCAGCAGCCATTTCTCACAATACTCGGCAACCGTTGGATGCTTTCGGTGAAAGATGATCTCATCCACCTGTCTCCGGGCCTCCAACTGCTTTTCATATAATTCTTCACAGGTGGTCGCATATAAACTGACCTGCTTTCCATCGGCATCTGTAATTCTGGTTCTGTAATACAGTGTTCCTTTTCTTGTAACCGTTCCGTACTCTGGAACGCTTTGTTTTTTCTTAGCCATACAAATCTTCCTTTCCTGATAATGAGTGTTCTTAAATTCACACCTTCTTTTTATCAGAAAGCACCCACTTAATCAAAGATACGGATTATGTAAAACAAAGAGCGAGACATCCTTGCCTCGCTCTTTGTTTCCTACTCTTTATAATTGTTATGCCTGTGCTGCATCCCACTGGGCAAATGCACCACCCATTGTTCTTACCAGCTCATCCGGTCTGTTGTATTTAACCTTTGCGTAAATATCCATCGTAATTTTACTACTCTCATGCCCCGCCAGGTATTGAACCGTTTTCGGGTCCACGGACGAATGAATCAGATTCGTAATGTATGTATGCCGCAGCTGATGCGGTGTCACTTCAAAATCCAAACTGTAAATCACTTTGCCGTTATGCGCTGCCTTTTCACCGAGGACTGGCGTAACCGTGTGCTTTACACGCTTTCCATCCTCGTAGCGATAATAGAAACGCTCCTTGACTGTTCGGGTTACAATGTACTGCCAGAGCCGCTTGAACTGTGTATAGGACAACGGATCACCATCCCGGTTCGGCACCACATATTCTGACTGTGAATTAGCTTTTGTCTCTTTCAGACAGTCCGCCAGGCAAACCGGCAACGGAATATTTCGATGCGCGGCTTTCGTTTTCAGCTCATCCAGAATCACCGGTCTGTTATTTTCCGTGTGCCATGCCCTGCGTACCGTTAAATAAGGGCAATCCACATCCAGATATACAGAATCCCATTTTAGGGCAAGAATTTCTTCTCGCCGCAATCCTGCATACAGCCCTAACATGACAAATACATACGGCGGAAGTCCCTGAATGGCATCCAGCAGTCTGGCGGCCTGTTCATCCGTCAATGCAGCTTTGTCCTTCTGCGGAACGCCTCCACCTTTGGCTGTAAGGTAAGTCGTTGGGTTGTTATCAATAATCTTACTTTCCTTTGCTGCACGGAAAATGGATTTATACAGGATAACCACTGACTTATATACCGAAGCGGACTTCTCGGAAACAGGAACAAGTGCAAGCTGAATGTCATCCAGTGTCACATCTGCCATCCGCATCTGTCCCAGTTCTTTTATAATGTGCCGTCTGACCTTTGAGGTATAATCTATCAGCGTGGTTGCCCTCACATGAACCGACTGCATCAAAAGCCATTTTTCACAGTAGTCTGCAACCGTCGGGGATTTCCGACAGAATGTATCGTTGTCGATCTGCTCTAATGCTCCCAACTCTTTATCATATAATTCTTCCGGTGTTCTCGCATAAAGGGCCACCAGTTTTCCATCTGCGTTCTGAACCCGCGTTCTATAATAATCTATGCCGTTAAGCGTAACTGTACCGTATTGTGGAATTGCTCTTTTTCTTTTTGCCAATTCCTCCACCTCCTAAGAATATACTCCAGCGCTGTATCTATGTTTTATCAGACCATTATGATTTCGACAAGGATACGGACCGGCTCACACTCCAGCTCTGCGAGGTTTACGATAAGTTGCGTTCTTTTCTGCTGGCTTTGCTCTGTGGGTGCATTTTGCGATATACTCCTGAAGGCCAGCTGAAGTAAAGTACACACAGCCATTCTGCACATATTGCACATAAGAAATAAGACCATTGTTACGGGCCGCGTCCAGCGTTGCAATGCTGATACCTAAAATTTCTGCTGCTTCTTTTCGTGTAATAAGTTTTTCCATAAAGCATATTTCCTCCAATCTGTCAAGTTTGTCATCGTGTTTATTCAAAACCACATGAATACGCTGGCAGCCGAAACTGCCAGCGCATGGTATCTGTTTTTGAACAGGAAGCTACAAACGCTTCCTATTTATATAACTCAGCTTTCATCACATTTGCCACGCCCCCTGATGATGGGAACACAACAGGTCTCCGCTGGCGCGGCTGTCATAACTCCGCAGCATCGTTCGTATCGTGTGCCGCAGGGTTCCCCCCAAGTCTTTGGCGGGCCGTGAGGAAGTATCTTTAAGCCC
>OGZX01003345.1_pt1 | contig 11106 bp, 6 predicted proteins | sample 1576881 | NCBI WGS metagenome assembly OGZX01 (sample SAMEA3541542, study PRJEB24748) | human gut metagenome | biome: human gut; feature: human-associated habitat; material: faeces | place: China | collected 2012
AACCCGGGTTTACGCCGTGAGAGGGCGTCGTCTTGACCGCTTGACCATCAGGCCTAAATGAATCGAGGCGACGTGATTCGAACACGCGACCTCTGCGTCCCGAACGCAGCGCTCTACCAAACTGAGCCACGCCTCGATCTCGATTACGTTGAATAGTATAATACACATTCTTCCAGTTGTCAACTACAAATTTTCAAAATTGTTAATTTTTTTTAGACAACTAAAAAAATAATGCTTGGGCAGAAGCCGTATGCTGTTCTCTTACAGCACAGGCCTCTGCTTTTGCTGTATTTTTCACATGTTCTAAATGCTTCTCATTTAGAATTTATTTAGAAGAATTTCGCAATATATCCCTGAACCAGAATAAAGATCACAATCAGCGGAAGGATATAACTTACGTAAAAACGTGCCCATCTTGGAAATTTAACACCGGCTCCCTCATTTGCTTCTGCCAGGAATTTTTCAAATCCCCATCCATATCTGCTGGTGCAAAACAACAGATATAACAGACTTCCAATCGGCAGCAGATTATCACTGAGGATAAAGTCTTCTAAATCCTGTATATTGGATCCTGCTCCTAATGGCTGGAAATTACTCCAGATATTAAATCCGAACACACATGGCAACGACAAGATGATCACTACTGCTACATTCCACGCTACCGCTTTCTTTACAGAACAGCCTGTAAGGTCTGTTGCAAAAGAAATAATATTCTGGAATACAGCAATTACAGTAGAAAGAGCTGCAAAGGACATAAATACGAAGAACAATGATCCCCACAGTCTTCCTCCTGCCATATGATTAAATACGTTTGGCAGTGTGATAAAGATCAGGGACGGACCGGAAGTTGGTTCAACTCCATAAGCAAAGCATGCCGGGAAAATAATCAGACCAGCCATAAATGCAACCAGTGTATCCAGAATAGTAATACTGATGGCTTCGCCAGTCAAACGGTGTTCTTTTCCGATATAACTTCCAAAAATAGCCAGCGCACCAATACCGATACTTAATGTAAAAAAAGACTGTCCCATAGCTGCAAAAATAGAATTTCCCAGTCCTGCATCTACCATTTTTCCAAAATCAGGCTTTAAATAAAACTCCAGTCCCGGTTCACCGCCCTTTAATACCATAGAATGAGCAGCCAGTGCTATCATAAGAAACAACAGGCAGACCATCATCACTTTTGTAATACGTTCTACACCTGCTACCAACCCCTGGGCACAGATACCAAAACAAAGAACTACCACAAAAACCATAAATCCCGCCATCAATGTCGGGTTCCCAAGCATGCTGGTAAACTCTCCAGCTACTGCGTCTGAATCAAGTCCTGTAAAGTCTCCCCGGAGCATTTTAATGAAATAATAGATCATCCATCCTGCTACCGTGGTATAGAACATCATCAGCATATAGTTTCCTGCCATAGCTGCATATCGGGTCAGATGCCATTTTGTATCCTTTGGCTCCAGCAAATTAAAAGAAAGAGCTGCACTTCGTTTACTGGCACGTCCTACAGCAAATTCCATTACTACAATAGGAAGACCAAGGATCAGGAGAAATGCCAGATAAATAAGCACAAAAGCAGCTCCTCCGTAAGCTCCTACAATATAAGGAAATCTCCATACATTGCCCAGACCAATAGCACAGCCTGCTGAGATCAGGATGAAACCTAATCTGGAAGAAAATTTTTCACGTTCCATTAAAAATATTAAACCCCCATTTACTTTGATTTACGCTGTTTTCATTTCAACGTATTACTTTAACGCTTTGATGCGTCAATTTGCTTTTAAAGTGCAAGAAAGAGTTTTTTCACACTCCACATGCGAAAAAACTCTTTCCAAAATATACCATAATTTTTTTTATAAGTCAATTTTATGATACCAGATCAATACGCACATATGAAACCTGATCGATACGCCGCAATATGATACCAGCTCATCAGGTACAGCCTGTTCCTAATTCTTATATCATTATCATTTTATAGATCGAATAATGATAACTGATTAGACTGAGGAAGATCCTTAAGCAGTCCCAAGTCAGACATCAGGGAACAAATTGTTCCATTTACTTTGGTACGGCCTGAGAAATCTTCTACTGACAAGAATGGACCATCCTTTACTGCATCCACCACTGCTTCTGCCGCTTTTTCACCTAAACCATCAATACTACTTAAAGAAGGCATCAGTCTGCCATCAATAATCTGGAAATGCCTTGCTTTTGCCTTGTAAATATCAATAGGCACAAAATCAAAGCCTCTTGCATACATTTCCTGGACAATGCGCATATCTCGCAGCGTATCCTGTTCCTTTTTAGAAAGGGTATCAGAACGCTTTTTATAATCTGCCAGATAATATTCCAACTTATCTCTTCCCTGACACATGATCTCATAGGAAAAAGCGCTGGCGCGGATACTGAAAAAGGCTGCATAATATGCCAGAGGGTAGAAAATCTTACAGTAGGCAATACGCCACGCCATCATAACGTAGGCCGCAGCATGGGCTTTCGGGAACATGTATTTGATCTTCTTACAGGACCATATGTACCAGTCAGGCACGCCATGAGCCTTCATATCCTCTTCCCATTCCGGTTTTAACCCCTTACCCTTTCGCACACTCTCCATGATGGTAAAGGAAAGTCCCTGTTCCATTCCCTGAGCGATCAGATAGATCATAATATCATCTCGGGTACAGATGGCTGTCTGAATAGTGGCTTTTCCTTCCTGAATCAGTGTCTGGGCATTTCCCAGCCATACGTCTGTACCATGGGCCAGACCTGCAATACGTACAAGATCAGAAAAATATTTGGGTTTGGTATCAAGGAGCATCTGCATCGCAAAATCAGTACCAAACTCCGGCACTCCCAGAGCCCCTAAAGGACAACCGCCGATATCATCTGGTGTGATCCCCAACGCAGATGTGTTCTGGAACAAACTCATAACCTCCGAGCTGTCCAGAGGAATGTCCTTAACCGGATCCAAACCGATCAGGTCCTGAAGCATACGGATCATGGTTGGATCATCATGTCCAAGAATATCCAGCTTTAACAGGTTGTGGTCAATAGAATGGTAATCAAAGTGTGTAGTAACGGTAGAAGTAGTCATATCATTTGCCGGATGCTGTACTGGTGTAAAGGAATAGATTTCTTCGCCTAAAGGCAATACGATGATTCCACCTGGATGCTGTCCCGTAGTACGGCGCACGCCTACACATCCCTGTACAATACGGTTGATCTCACAATTCCGTTTTCTGGTTCCCCTTTCCTCATAATATTTTTTTACATAACCGAAAGCCGTCTTATCTGCCAGTGTGCCAATAGTACCAGCACGGAAAGTCTGACCTTTACCGAAAATAACTTCTGTATAGTCATGAGCCTTACTCTGGTACTCACCGGAGAAGTTCAAGTCGATATCAGGCTCTTTATCTCCCTTAAATCCAAGGAAGGTCTCAAATGGGATGTCAAAACCGTCCTTTTCCAGAGGTGTCCCACATACCGGACATTTTTTATCCGGCATATCGCAGCCCGCCATACCGGAAAACTTACGAACTTCTTCAGAATCAAAGTCATAGTAACGGCACTTTGGACAATGGTAATGGGGACTTAATGGATTTACCTCTGTAATACCAGACATAGTTGCCACTAAGGAGGAACCTACAGAGCCTCGGGAGCCTACCAAATATCCATCCTCGTTAGACTTCCAAACCAGTTTCTGGGCAATGATGTACATAACAGCAAATCCATTGGTGATAATGGAATGAAGCTCCCGCTCCAAACGGTCTACTACGATCTTAGGAAGATCTTCACCATACATTTCATGGGCGCGGTCATAGCAGATTTTTGTTAAAGTCTTGTCAGAGTCTGGAATAACAGGAGGACATTTGTCTGGACGTACCGGAGCGATTTTTTCGCACATATCAGAAATCTTACGGGTATTTGTAACTACTACCTCGTATGCCTTATCCGGCCCCAGATAAGCAAACTCTTCCAGCATCTCTTCCGTTGTACGCAGGTACAAAGGTGCCTGGTCATCGGAATCTTTAAATCCCTGACCAGCCATGATAATACGCCGGTAAACTTCATCCTGCGGATCCAGAAAATGCACATCACAGGTTGCGCACACCAGTTTTCCAAACTGAGTTCCCAGATCTACGATCCTTTTATTGATCTCGATCAGATCTTCTTCAGTCTTAACTGTACTTTTTTCATCCCGCAGCATAAATGCGTTATTGCCTAAAGGCTGGATCTCCAGATAATCATAGAAATTAACCAGCCTTGCGATTTCCGCATCTGGTGCACCTCTAAGAAGAGCCTGATACAGTTCTCCTGCCTCGCATGCAGAGCCGATCAGCAGACCTTCTCTATACTTATCCAGAACGCTCTTGGGAATACGGGGACGTCTGGAATAATAATCCAAATGGGACCAGCTGACCAGACGGTACAGATTGATACGTCCCAGATCATTTTTTGCCAGGATGATAACATGATTGGTGGGAAGCTTCATAATGGTCTGAGCATCCATGGTACTTAATTCATTTAAATGATCCAGATCCTCGATATCACGCTCCCGCAGCATTTTTACAAAAGCGGTAAAAATCTCTGCTGTCGCTCCGGCATCATCGACTGCCCGGTGATGGTTTTCCAGAGAAATATTTAAAGCTTTCGCCACTGTATCCAGCTTAAAACGATTTAAGTTTGGTAAAAGAAGCCTTGCCAGAGATACTGTATCCAGCACTGTTGGTGAAAATGGCAGTCCAAGGGCTTCTGCATAATGTCCAATAAAACCTACGTCAAAACCAGCATTGTGGGCTACCAGTACTGCATCTCCCACAAATTCCAGAAACCGGGGTAAGATCACATCAATTTTCGGATAAGGCAATACCATAGCGTCATTAATACTGGTCAGCTTTTCAATATCAAATGGAATGGGCACATCTGGATTTACAAACGTAGAAAACTTGTCTGTGATCACACCATCTACCACTTTTACAGCACCAATCTCAATGATACGGTTCTTTACAGGACTAAAACCCGTGGTTTCAATATCAAAAACAACATAAGTATCTGCAAAAGTCTGGCCTTTAGAATTTTCTACCAGCTGTTTTGTATCATCTACCAGATAGCCTTCTACGCCATATAAGATTTTAAAGGTGTCTCCTTTATCCAAAGCATGGTTTGCATCAGGGAATGCCTGAACGCAGCCATGATCTGTAACGGCAATAGATGACATACCCCATTTTTTCGCCCGCTTTATGATGCTCTTTACATCAGAAACACCATCCATATCACTCATTTTTGTATGACAATGTAGTTCCACCCGCTTTTCCAGGCTGTTATCCACACGTTTGGTAGTAAAATCTTCTGCTTTTTTAATACCTGCAATAGAGCCTAATGTAAGCTCTCCATCAAATTTATCAATAGTGGTAACGCCCTTGATCTTAATAAACATGCCTGTTTTGATCATGTCCTTCACTTCATTAAATATCTCCGGCCGAATGAACATCTTTGCTGTAATGGTATCTGTAAAGTCTGTTATATCGAAGGTAAGAATAAATTTACCGCTTCTAAGTTCACGGCTTTCACAGGTTAAGATCTGCCCCCTTAAAGTAACTTCTCCGATCTCTCCGTCAATCTTCTCAATCTCCATAAAGTCATCATCAAAGTCACGTCCATAAAGCACATCCGGATTATTGGAACGTTTGACTGAAAACTTCCTGTCTTCCCCAAAGCTAGAATCTTTTTCTCTTCCCCAGCCTTTTCTTCCTTTGTTTAGCTGAGGTTTTTCCGTTTTTTCTCCTGCTAGTATCTTTGAGGCAGCCGTTTTTTCTACATCTGTTGGTTTTGTCCCAATTGCTGCAAGAGAAATATTCTCATCATTTCCCGGAACATTTCCTGAAGCTGCCTGATCCATTAGCGCATCCCAGGGAGCTGCTTCAGGCGTAGGAACATCCATGATGATAGCATCCTCTGTCTGAGTTTTTTTCTCATCTGTATTCCGTATCACAGCAGGCTGTGAGATATTTTCTCCGCTATTCGCACTGCCTAATTCATCCTTATGATTCTGCCAGTAAATAGCCTGTGCTTCTCTTTCTAATTTCTGTTCTATCTGCTTTCTTCTGTCATTTTCCTTTGCAGGGATATACAGAAATGACACTTCCACCGGCAAACCACACCGCTCGTTAAATACTTTTTCCAGAACCCTTTTTAATTCATTGGTCTTGTCCCTGTTTACCATGGTATCTTCTACAGTCAGTACCATTTTTCCTTCGTTCTCAAAAACGATCTGAGCCTTGCGGAACATACTGTATTCTACGATGCTGTAATGCTTTAATTCTAACAACAGACTATCCTTATACATCTTTAAAAGCTTTTCAGGCGTATACTGTCCTGACAGTCTGTATTTTTCCTGGATCTTAATAGTGATCTGTTTATCTGGAAACAGCTGGTCTTTAATTCCACGTTCCAGATCATAAATATTTTGTTTATGAATGAGCCTTGCGCTTTTCATATAAACACGAATAGAGCTTCTATCTTTGGCAGAAGTAACTTTTTCTACTTCTGCCAAAGCTAAAAGCTCCTTTAAAGGCTCTGCAATATTAAGAGTTGGAAATACTTCTAAAAAACCTTTTGCCATTCAGATTACTTCTTTCTTGCTTTTGCCATTGCTTCCAGTTCACTGCGAAGGGAATTTAACAAATCTTCTTCTGGTACTTTTCGTAAGATCTCACCTTTTTTGATGATCAGACCTTCGCCAACCCCGCCGGCAATACCTATATCTGCCTCTTTGGCCTCTCCAGGTCCATTAACTACACAGCCCATAACTGCTACTTTTACACCGTCCAGACCTTCCATTCCAGAAACCATAGTCTCTACCTGATTAGCAAGGTGGATCAGGTTAATGCGGGTACGGCCGCAGGTCGGACATGAAACTACTTCCACTCCACCCTTTCTAAGTCCAAGTGTTTTAAGGATCTGGCGGGCAGACTTAATTTCCTCAACGGGATCGCCTGTAAGAGAAACGCGAATAGTATCTCCAATGCCCTGATATAAGATAATTCCCAATCCCACTGCAGACTTGATATTTCCGGAAAATAAGGTTCCTGCTTCCGTAATACCTACATGAAGGGGATGATCGGTTCTGGAAGTGATCAGTTCATGAGCTTTAACGCACATTAATACATCGGATGATTTGATACTGATGACCAGATTATCATAACCCATATCTTCAATAAGATGTACCTTATCTAAAGCACTTTCCACAATCCCTTCTGCAGTTACACCACCGTATTTTTCTAGCAGATCTTTTTCGAGAGAACCGCTGTTTACACCTACACGGATTGGGATATTTCCCGCTTTTGCCCGGTCTACCACTGCTTTGACACGGTCTGTACTGCCGATATTACCTGGATTAATACGTATCTTATCAGCCCCGTTTTCCATGGCTGCAATAGCCAGACGGTAATCAAAATGGATATCTGCTACTAATGGGATATGGATCTCTTTTTTAATATCTTTAAGAGCTTCTGCTGCCTTCATGGTAGGCACTGCCACACGGATAATATCACAGCCTGCTTTTTCCAGGCTTAAGATCTGGTTTATTGTAGACTTTACATCTTCTGTTTTTGTGTTGCACATGGACTGGATGAGGACGGGATTTCCCCCACCGATCACCCGGTCGCCAATATGAACAACTTTCGTATCCTTTCTGCTCATGTTTCATTCCTCTTTATTTTTAAATTGTTCTATGCATTTCACGCCTACGCTTCTTGTCCTTCAGACAGGAAATATACCTCGCTTTCAACCAGTACATCGTTTCGAAAACGATGTACTGGTTCAATTCCAGCTGTCTCCAAAAACGGAGCATTTACAATAGCTTCCTCACATCATTAAACAATATAAATACCATAAGCACCAGCAGAACGATCATTCCCACCGCATGGATCGTTCCCTCTTTTTCCCGGTCAATAGGTTTCCTGCGAATTGCTTCAATGATCAGAAATACCAGCCGTCCACCGTCTAAGGCAGGAAGAGGAAGCAGATTCATCACTCCCAGGTTGGCACTTAAAAGAACAGCAAAATTCATAAGAACGACAGCAACTACTGTTTTCCCCGCTGATGCTGCCTGCTCTACCGTATGGTCAATGGTCGTAACAATGCCTACAGGACCGCTGATATCATCTGCAGTTACTTTGCCTACAAACATCAGATGAATGCTGTCAAATACATAACCGATCCAATGTTCTACCTCATAAACAGATTGTACTACTAACTGCGCTGGGTTTGTAATCTTCTGGAGGGTTGCATCAAACCGGACACCGATCATAGACTGGCCTGTTCTGTCAATATAGACTGGGGTGATCTTTGCCGATCTCTTCTCTGTTTTTCCGTTTTCATCCGTGTGCTTCCAGGTAATGGTCACATCCTGATGGGGATGAGCTGTAAGATAAGGCGTAAGATCCCGGTAAGAATGGACAGATCTATGATTTACTTTTGTGATCACATCTCCCGGAAGGATCCCCACCTGCTCAGCCGGGTAGCCTTTTTCTACTCCCACCACCACCGGCTCATAAAAACCACCGGCGCAGCCTACGATCACAAGGGACAGCAAAAAAGCCAGAAGAAAGTTAAACAAAGGTCCACCTGCCACTACAGCAATACGGTTAAAAACAGGCTTGTTATTAAAGGCTCTGTCACCTTCTGCATCCTCATCTTCCCCCAGCATAGCACAGGAACCGCCAAAAGGCAGAAGTTTTAAGGAATATCTTGTTTCGCCTTTTTTTAAGCTTAAAAGCCTTGGTCCCATTCCCAGAGAGAACTCTGTTACTTCAATGCCGCTTAATTTTGCGAAAATGAAATGCCCAAGTTCATGGAACAGGATGATTCCCCCAAGGATCAGCACTGCCAGTACACTATTCATAGGATTTCATTCATCCTTTCTGATTTTCATTTAAAACTTATTATTCTATTCCATTTTGACTGTATAAAATCATAAGTTTCTGCTTCCGCTGCCAGGATCTGGTCTACATCCGGCCCGTCAATTTTTTTATGATGCTCCATAGATGCCTGGATCATATCCGTAATCGTAAGATACGGGATCTTTTTCTTTAAAAACAGACTTACTGCCAGTTCATTGGCTGCATTAAATACAGTTGGCATACTTCCTCCTGTTTTTCCTGCTTCATAAGCCAGCCTTAACCCTTTAAAAGTCTCTGGATCCGGCACATCAAAGGTGATCTCACGAAGCTTTGTAAAATCCAGCCGGTCTCCTGGAAGAAATCTTCTTTCCGGATAATATAATGCATACTGGATAGGCAGCTTCATATCCGGCGTACCAAGCTGGGCGAGCACTGCCCCGTCCTCATATTCGATCATAGAATGGATGACACTTGCAGGCTGGATCACTACCTGGATCTGATCTAAGGATACACCAAAAAGCCAGCCAGCTTCCATAACTTCCAGGCCCTTATTTACCATAGTAGATGAGTCAATGGTGATTTTATGCCCCATAGACCAGTTTGGATGTTTTAAGGCATCTTCTACCTGCACCTTTTCCAGCTGTTCTCTCTTCCAGCCTCTGAAAGGACCTCCGGATGCTGTCAGCAAGATCTTGTGGATCTTATTTCCTGCTGCTCCCTGAAGACACTGGAAGATAGCAGAATGTTCAGAATCTACCGGAAGGATCTTAACTCCGGTTTCTTTTGCCAGAGGCATGATAATATGACCAGCTGTAACCAGCGTTTCCTTATTCGCCAGGGCAATATCTTTTCCTGCTTCCATGGCAGCAATAGTAGGGCGGATACCGATCATGCCCACTACTGCTGTCACTACGATCTGTGCCTTTGGCTCTGTAGCTGCTGCGATCAGACCATCCATGCCAGAAAAAACTTTTACATCCAGATCTTTTACCCGCTCTTTTAACTCTTTTGCCTTTTCCTCACTCCAGAGGCAGGCAATCTCCGGCTTAAATTCACGGATCTGTTTTTCCATCAGTTCTACATTAGAACCGGCTGCCAGGGCTGTCACCTTAATGTCTTTATTATATCTGACTATTTCTAATGTCTGGGTACCAATAGAACCGGTAGAACCCAGAACAGATATATTCTTTACCATAATTATTCTCCTTTTATAAAGGAAATGCTTATTTAAAACGTTTACTTTAAAAAAGTAACTGCAAAATAAATTGCCGGGGCAGTAAATATCATACTATCAAAGCGGTCCAGAATACCACCATGGCCCGGTATCAGATGACCATAATCTTTAATGTTATGATTTCTCTTAATGGCAGATGCTGCCAGATCACCGATCTGGGAGATCACTGCAGCAATAGCACAGGCAATCGCGCAGGCTGCTATAGGGTTTGCCACTTCTTCCATGCAGTGTCCAAAGTAAGCTCCGTATGCAAGTCCCAGCAAAGCTGAACCGATCACACCGCCAACCGCACCCTCAATGGACTTTTTAGGGCTTAACACAGGGGCCAGCTTGTGTTTTCCAAGAAGCATTCCCACGCAGTAAGCACTGGTGTCGCAGCCCCAGGAGCTTAAAAAGATAAGCCACACAAGATAAACCCCGTCATGCATGCTGCGGGTCTGATACAAAAATGACAGCATTACCGGCACATAGCACACACCAAAGAACGCTCCTGTTATTTCCTCTGTTTTATACCGTGGAAAAGTAAAAACATAAAGAGCCATTAAAAGCATCAAGGATGCAATGATCATTAATGTAAGGTATTTCTGACCTTCAAACCATAAGATCCCATAATAACAGAAGGCTGTCAAATAGCCAACTACGGCCACAGACCGTTTTTCAATCCCAAGAACCCGGTACAGTTCAAAAAGGCCTACCAGAGAGATCAGGGCTGTCACTGCAAAAAGAAGTCCCCCTCCTTTTCCAACGAAGAAAATAGCAAGGATAACCAGTACGATACCACTGATCAGTCGTGTTGTAAACATAAAATTCTCCTTTTCCTTCCTACTATGTACTCCCGGAGTCTTTCCTGCACTTGCTTTTGTGCGTGTTTCTGCCAACCCAATCCAAACCGCATAAACATGGGCTTTTAAAACTAGTACATCGTTTTCGAAATAACTATACCACTCACTTGTCTGCAAATCTGAT
>OGZX01003347.1_pt1 | contig 11092 bp, 6 predicted proteins | sample 1576881 | NCBI WGS metagenome assembly OGZX01 (sample SAMEA3541542, study PRJEB24748) | human gut metagenome | biome: human gut; feature: human-associated habitat; material: faeces | place: China | collected 2012
TCTCCTGCAAAAATAATGCAAATTTGTATAAGTCGGTTACCGCCAGCTCTTTTTCCACGTATCCGCTGACAACGGGAACGTGCGCCACATAGCGGCGGCTGACAGGCATCGTGCTACCCAAATTATCCACATAGTAGTTACCTCGCGGACTTATCACTCGCAAGATAGGTATTTTTTGTTCCACTTCCAATTTAATCATGCCCGAAGGAGTCTTGTAGGCTTCCACGCGGGCAATCATTTCGTTCTTCAGCAGTTCATTTTCAATCCGGTCTGTGTTGATCTCGTCCATCGGCTTTTTTATCGGGTTCAGATCGGCACTCTTGAGGAGGGAGATCAGGTCGCTCTCGCTCACAAAGTGCTTGTCGAGGCTGTCCACGACTACCACCTGCAAGTCACGGCACAAATCTTTCTGCCTGCTTTCCCGGAAGAAGAAGGAGACAAACACGATGTAACAAAACAACAGTGTTGCAACTATTATGGATACGGTACGGACCACTCTTTATTCTTTTTTATCCAATATTTGTTTTACAGGTTCTACCAGCAGTTCTATGTTACCGGCTCCGACCATCAGGACTACATCGAGTCGGCCGGCTTCGGCAGAGACGACATCCAGGAGTTCTTCTTTCCGGATCAACCGCTTGTCAGGGGTTGTCACGGCATCGAAGATGATCTGCGAGGTGACACCCGGTATCGGTTCCTCGCGTGCGGGGTAAATGTCCAGCAGGATCAATTCATCCAGGAGCGACAGGCTGGCGGCAAAGTCGGCGGCAAAGTCGCGCGTACGGGTGTAGAGATGGGGCTGGAAGATACCGGTCACCTTACGTCCGGCATACAGTTCCTTTACGGAAAGGATGCTTGCCTTCAGCTCGGCAGGGTGATGTGCATAATCGTCTATCAGGACGATGTTATCTTTCTTGAGGTGGAAGTCGAAGCGGCGGCGCGGACCGGCAAAGGTTGCCATGCCGTGTTTGATTTCCTCCGGTGTCGCACCGTTCAGCCATGCAAGGGCGATAGCGGCCACACCGTTCTCGATATTTACTTTTACGGGGACGCCCAACTGGATATCCGGGATGCGGACATCGGGACCGACGAAGTCGAAGAATATCTCTCCACCTCCGATACGGATGTTTTCGGCGTGGAAGTCTCCCCCTTCGGTTGCGGAATAGGTATAGAGCGTAACTCCTTCTTGCAGGCGGGGCGTGACGTCAATGCCCTGCTTCATGATCAGGCAGCCGTCGGGACGGATCAGCGAGGTGAAGTGTTCGAAACTTTCACGGTAGGCCTCCGGGGTTCCATAGATATCCAAATGATCGGGATCAGCGGCGGTGATGACGGCCATATAGGGCCTGAGCCAATGGAAGGAGCGGTCGAACTCGTCTGCCTCGATCACGGTCAGGTCGCTCTTAGCGGAGAGCATCAGGTTGCTGTCGTAGTTCTTCAGGATACCGCCTAAGAAGGCGTTACAATCAACGTGCGACTGCTTCAACAGGTGGGCTACCATCGAAGAGGTGGTCGTCTTGCCATGCGTACCGGCAACACAGAGTCCGCGGTTGCAATTGGTGATCTCGCCCAGCACACGGGCACGTTTCATCACCTCAAAACCGTTTCCCCGGAAATAACAAAGCTCCGAATGGGCCTCGGGAACGGCGGGCGTATAGACCACCAGCGTCTTTGCCGGGTCGGTAAAGTCGTCGGGGATCAGGTCGACGTTATCTTCATAATGAATGACGGCTCCTTCATAGTTCAACTGTTCCGTCAAACCGGAAGGGGTCTTGTCGTAACCGGCCACCTTCTTCCCTTTCGAAAGAAAGTAACGGATCAGGGCACTCATCCCGATACCGCCGGCACCGACGAAATAGACAGCCGTTATGTTGTTTATATCCATATATTCTTATTCGTTACGATTCGTTGTTACAAAGATAATACCTTCGTAGCTTATTTGTTATAAAAGTCCCGCAGGTTCTTTGAAAAAGACTATAACTTTTTGCGGAAAAGACTATAGCTTTTTATGCAAAAGAGTATAGCTTTTTGTCTAATAGAGTATAGCTTTTCTACCGACAGGCTATAACCTTGTCCTAATTCACCTTGTCAAAAGTCCTATTTATAGCGTTTGTGTCCTGGCGGGCTTGACCCGCCATCTCATACTAATCATTGTAAATCAGTTTAGTATGAGGTTGCGGGTCAAGCCCGCAATGACACGCTAAAGCGTTAGAACCTACTTTTGACACATCCCCAAGCCTCCTTTTACGAAATGATCTTTACAATTTCATCAACAATATGTTCGGCACTCTGGTGATGGGCCAGCGTAGCGATGTTGCGGCTCAGGGTGCGGAGGCGCTCTTCGTCGTGGACGACTTCGAGGGCTTTCGACACCAGTTGTGCCTCGGCATCCTTGTCGGCGATCATGATAGCGGCATCTTTCTCGACCAGCGCCAGGGCATTCTTCGTCTGATGGTCTTCCGCCACATTAGGGGAAGGGACCAGGATAACCGGCTTCTGCAACAGGCAGAGTTCGGAGATCGAGCTGGCTCCCGCACGGGAGATAATCAGGTCGGCTGCCGAATAGGCATAGTCCATACGGGTGATAAAATCCGAACACCAGATGCGCATGCCCCGATAGGCTTTCAGGTGTTTCAGGGCCTCTTCCTGATAATAACGCCCCGTCTGCCAGATCACCTGCACCTCGCTTTCGGCGGCAAAGAGCTTGTCCAGGTCGCCCTGTATGCTGCGATTGATCGTCCGGGCACCCAGGCTTCCGCCGACAACCAGGATCGTCTTCTTCTCCGGCGAGAGCTTGAAGAAGTCTAAGGCCTCCTCACGCTTGCCCCGCGCCTCTTCCAGATCCTGGCGGACCGGGTTACCGGTCATGACGATACGGTCGGCAGGGAAGAACTTTTCCATACCTTCGTAAGCGACACATATTTTACTGGCTTTCTTGGCCAGCAGTTTATTCGTAACACCGGCATAGGAGTTTTGCTCCTGTATCAGGGTCGGGATTCCTAAAGAGGCAGCCATCCATAAGGTCGGTCCGCTGGCATAACCGCCTACGCCTACGGCAATATCGGGCTTGAACTCGCGTATCGTCTTCTTGGCAAGCCGAAGGCTTTTGACCAGGCGGCCGACGACGCGGATGTTGTTCATCAGGCGGGCACGGTCGAAACCGCTTACCGGCAGCCCTACGATGCGGTAACCGGCGGCCGGGACTTTCTCCATCTCCATCCGGTCTTCAGCTCCCACAAACAGTATTTCCGCCTCCGGGAAACGTCTCCTGAAGGTATTGGCGATCGAGATAGCCGGGAAGATATGTCCTCCGGTCCCACCGCCGCTTATGATGATTCGGTACTGTTTCATATTTTAGTTTCTGTTGTTGTTTCCGTTCTTGTTTCTTCTCTCAGTTCGGCAACGGCTTCAAGAGGGTTGGAATCCGCTCCCGTCCCATCTTCTGCAGCTCCCGTCCCGTTTTCAACGGGTGCCGACCCATTTTCCGACGGATGCCCATCCGTTTCCGGTTCGATGCCTATGGAATTTTCCTCCGATGCCAGTGCCTCCGTATCATCCTCATTTCCCATATTGGCTCCGAAACGGCTTACGCTAAGGATGATACCGATATAGGCACAACTAATCACGGTCGACGTACCACCGCGGCTGACTAACGGCAAAGGCTGCCCGGTAACCGGTATCAAGTCTACCGCCACCGCCATATTCGTCAAAGCCTGGACAACGACCAGCAGCCCGCAGCCCAGAACCAGATATTTAGGGAAGAGTTTATCGCATTTACGGGCGATCATCCCGACTCTGACGAGCAGGATGATATACAGGAGCAACACGAAGATGCCCCCGACGATCCCCATCTCTTCTATAATAATGGCATAAATAAAGTCAGAATAAGCCTGCGGCAGGAAATCGCGTTGTTGTCCGTGGCCGGGAAATTTGCCCAACAGCCCGCCACGTGCCAGCGCGATCTTGGCATGCACGACCTGATAGTCGTCGCCATCGATACTGACAGCCCTTCCGGGTTCGAACTTCACGGCGTCAGCCGGATCGGAGAAGCGTTCGACACGGGCCCTCCAGGTATGTACGCGGTCGGGCATATAGTCAATCACCTTATCCGGCGCGAATTTGATAAACAACACGCCGACCAGCAGCAGGCCTATCCCTACCCCGCTTAGTTTCAACAGGCGTATAATCGAGATCTGCCCGATAAACATCATCATAAAGATGACGGCAAACAGCAGGACGGCGGTCGAACCGTTATTGAAAAAGATCAACCCGCAGACGGCCCCGACACCGCCCAAGATGTACCAGAACATCTGTTTGTCCGTGAACCAGTTCCGCTTGCTCAGGATAAACGCCGTATAGCCGATAGCCGATATCTTGGCTATCTCCGAAGGCTGGAAGCGTATGCCCAGTATCTCCAACCAACGGGGTTCCCCGTTCACCACGACCCCGACAAAAGGCGTGATAGCCAGCAGGATCATCGAAACCGGCAAGAGTAAGCTCAACAGGGAGTAGAACCTGCACGGGATATTGTGCATCAGCAATACGAGCACAAAACCGCCTAACAGGAATGTTGCATGACGGACAATAGGCGCCCAGTGATTCGCATTCCTATAGGCAATCGTACTGGTTGCACTAAAGACCTCGATCACCGAGACCAGACACAGGAACATGAAGATCACCCATATCACCCGGTCGCCCTTGAATAGTTTACTTGCCAGATCCATTGTTCATTCGTTTTATAAATTCCGTACACAGGCCTTGAACTGGTCGCCCCGGTCCTCATAGCTCTTGAAGAGGTCGAAGCTGGCACAGCAGGGCGACAACAGGACGGTGTCTCCCTTTTCAGCCAGTTTATATGCTTTCGTTACAGCTTCTTCCATTGAACGGGCATCTTCGATCACCGGCACTTTGCCGTCGAAGAAGCCGTGCAGCTTGGCATTGTCCACACCGAGGAAAATCAGGGCATGCACCTTTTGTTTTACCAACTCTTCAATTTCGGAATAGTCGTTTCCCTTATCCGTTCCGCCGAGTATCAGCACCAGCGGAGTAGTCATACTCTGCAGGGCATACCAGCAGGAGTTCACATTCGTAGCTTTCGAGTCGTTGATATAATCGACTCCACGTACACGCGCCACTTTCTCGAGGCGGTGTTCCACCCCGGTAAAGTCGCTCAGCGAAGCCCGTATATTCTCGTCATGGATATCCACTACCTTGGAGGCGATACCCGAAGCTAAGGAATTATACAGATTATGCTTTCCCGATAATGCTAATGAATCTTCTTCCATTGTAAACGTACCGTTTGAGGTTTCAATTATTATCTTTTTGTCTTCCGTATAGCCCTTTACGCCGGCTTCGTGAGTCTCGGCGAACGGGTAGAGAGTTGCCTGCGGGTGGCGCTTGGCGATTTCGCGGGCAATGATAGGATCATCGTTCCAGAAGATGAAGGCATCTGCGGCCGTCTGGTTGCGGATGATGCGGAATTTGGCATCCACATAGTTTTGCATCTCGTAATTATAGCGGTCCAGATGATCCGGCGTTATGTTCAGCAGGATAGCGATGTCCGCTTTGAAGTCGTACATGTTGTCGAGCTGGAAACTGCTCAGTTCAATCACGTAGACGGCGTGAGGATCTTCAGCCACCTGAAGGGCGAGGCTGTTCCCGACGTTACCGGCCAGTCCGACGTCGACACCCGCCTGGCGGAGGATGTGGTAAGTCAGCATGGTTGTCGTTGTCTTGCCGTTGCTCCCGGTGATACAGATCATCTTCGAGTCGGTATAGCGTCCGGCAAATTCTATTTCGGAGATGATATGCGTACCTTTCTCCTTCAGTTTCTTTATGATGGGAGCCTTGTCGGGAATCCCGGGGCTCTTGATAACTTCGTCGGCATTCAGGATGTCGGCTTCGGTATGCTGGTTCTCTTCCCAACGGATTCCGTGGGCGTCCAGCATATCCTTATACTTGGGTTTGATAGACGAGAAATCGGAAACGAACACGTCGAATCCTTTCGCCTTCGCCAGCACGGCGGCACCTGCGCCGCTTTCGCCACCTCCTAAAATAACAATCCTCTTCATTTTATCTTCTATATATATTAATCATATATAAACCTATAGCGTCGGAAGTAACTCTTTCCCCTCTCGAGAGGGGATAAGGGGTGTGTTATTCTCATAACCTGTAACACACCCCCTGCCCCCTCTCAAGAGGGGAACAGTTACTCTTCTTATCTCATTTTCAGAGTTACAATCGTAATCACCGCCAGGATGATGCCGATCAGCCAGAAACGCACCACGATCTTCGATTCGGGGACAACGTTAAAGGGTTTCTGTATCACGGCCTGTATACCCGCATTACCGGGCTTCTGGAAATGGTGGTGAAGGGGTGCCATCTTGAAGATCCGTCGCCCTTCGCCGTATTTCTTTCTCGTATATTTGAAATAAGCCGTCTGCATAATGACAGACAGGTTCTCGACCAGGAAGATGCCGCAAAGGATCGGGATCAGCAGCTCCTTCCGGATGATAATCGCGAACACAGCGATAACGCCACCCAGCATCAGACTTCCCGTATCTCCCATAAACACCTGTGCCGGATAAGAGTTGTACCACAGGAACCCGACCGTCGCCCCGATAAAGGCCGCCGCAAACACCACTAACTCTTCCGCCCCTGGAATAAACATGATATTCAGGAAAGACGCAAACTCGAAGTGCGACGACATATAGGCCAGAATCCCGAGCGCGACCCCGATGATGGCGGAACTTCCCGCCGCCAGTCCGTCCAGACCGTCCGTGAGGTTCGCCCCGTTAGACACGGCCGTTACGACAAAGATTACCATTATGACGAAGACCAGCCAGGCGGCCTCTTCCTTGTACTGACCGGCCCAGTTCACCAACTGCGCATAGTCGAAATTATTATTCTTCACAAAAGGGATCGTCGTCTTGGTCGACTTCTTTTCTACCGTATGATAGCGAACCTCCTCGATCACATTGTCGTGCCGCACTTCCATATTCTCCTTGATCACGACATCCGGGCTCATAAAGAGAACCAGACCGACGATAAGTCCCAGGCCGACCTGTCCGATCACCTTGAACTTGCCGCGCATGCCTTCCTTGTTCTTCCTGAACACCTTGATATAGTCGTCGGCAAACCCTAATGCACCCAGCCAGAGGGTTGTCACCAGCATCAGGATTACATATATATTCGTCAGCTTCGCACAAAGCAAGGTGGGCACCACGATGGCAATGATAATGATGATACCTCCCATTGTCGGCGTTCCTTTCTTACTCATCTGTCCTTCAAGGCCAAGGTTGCGCACCGTCTCGCCGATCTGCAGGATTTGCAGCTTGTCGATGATACGGCGTCCGATAGCCGTCGAAATGAACAAAGACAGGATCAATGCCAGAGCTGAACGGAATGATACGTACTTGAACATACCGGCACCCGGAAAATCGAGCTGATCCAAATAATTAAACAGATAGTACAGCATGTCTCTTATTGTTGTTGTGTTGCAAATATTTCCCGTAGCTTCTCACGGTCATCAAAATGATGCTTAACGCCTTTTATCTCCTGGTAATCTTCATGGCCTTTGCCGGCAACAAGGATTACATCGCCTTTCTTTGCGAGCATGGTAGCAGTCTTAATGGCTTGCGTACGGTCGGTGATGCAGAGCGTGTGCTCCATATCGGCGGCGTTCAGCCCGGCCACCATATCCCGGATGATTTCGTCCGGTTCCTCGAAACGGGGATTGTCGGATGTCAGGATCAGCTGGTTGCTCAACCGGGAGGCTTCTTTCGCCATGATAGGGCGTTTGCCTTTATCGCGGTTACCGCCGCAACCGACTACGGTGATTACCCGGCCACTGCCGTCCAGAACTTCATGGATACTGTTCAGCACATTAACCAGAGCATCCGGCGTGTGGGCATAATCCACAATCGCCGTATATCCTGCCGGAGATTGCAAGGTCTGGAAGCGTCCGGAGACGGAATGCAGGTCGCTCAATACGACCAACACCTCTTCCGGGTCCTTACCTAACGAAACGGCCGCACCATATACGGCCAGCAGGTTATAAGCATTGAAACGTCCTACGAAGCGGGTCATCACCTCGCGGCTGTTGATCAACATCTCGGTCCCTTCAAAATGGGATTCCAATATCTTCCCCTTGAAATCGGCCAGCGTACGGAGCGAATAGGTCAGCTTCCTGGCCGCCGTATTCTGCAACATCACCAAACCAGATTTATCGTCCGCATTCGTAAGGGCAAAAGCCGATGCGGGCAGGTCGTCGAAGAACTTCTTTTTCGCTTTCAGATAATTCTCGACTGTTTTATGATAGTCCAGATGGTCGCGCGTCAGGTTGGTAAAGATACCACCGTCGAACGACAGGCCACTGATACGTTTCTGGTCGATCGAATGGGAACTGACTTCCATAAAGGCATATTCGCATCCGGCTTCTACCATGCGTGCCATCAGGCCGTGGAGGGTGATTGGGTCGGGCGTCGTATGATCGGTCGGGATCGCTTCGCCGTCAATATAATTGCATACGGTTGAAAGCAGTCCTACCTTATGCCCCATCTTACGGAACATTTCATACAATAAAGTCGCGATCGTCGTCTTGCCATTCGTTCCGGTAACACCTACCAGCGTCAGTTTGTCCGAAGGATTGTCATACCAGGTCGAGACGACCTTGCCTAATGCGTCCGCCGAATCTTTCACCCGGATAAAACAAATGTTTCTCCCGAATGAAACTTTCCTTTCTTCCGAAAGGGATGGAATTTCCTCGCAGATGACCGCTACGGCTCCTTTGGCAATAGCTCCGTCGATATAGGCATGTCCGTCGACTGCAGTGCCTCTGACCGCTACGAATAAAAAGCCGTTTTCCACCTTACGGGAGTCGGACTGGATACCTGTGATTTTTACATCATCAGCACCCACTGTTTCCAGTACATCCAACGTATGAATCAATTTCTTCAGTTCCATATTCTATCTGTTTGCAGACAGGTCAGAAAACCTGTCCTTCTATTATTTTAATGTTAAGCGGATGGACTGTCCTTTGGCAATCCGCGTTCCCGGTCCCATCGACTGGGAGGAAACTCGTCCCATTCCATCCAATACCACTCGTAAACCTGCACTTTCAAGCAAGTAGACAGCATCTTTCGCTCCCATGCCGATCACATTCGGAACCAGTCCTTCACGGATCGTCAGATCACGCAGATGAAGTTCTTCATCTCCTTCTTCCCGCTTAGAGGTCACCCATTTTGTTTCCAGGCTATCCGTGTTTGCACTGACATCGAGCTTACCCAATACATTTTCCAACGCATCCAGATTACCATTCTTTGCCGCCGGCAGCATAACTGCCAACGAATCGCGTTCCATATCGCGCACGTCGAACGACATATGGCTGGCATAGACTTTCTCGGCAATGGCCTTCACTACGCCTCCGGACATCGTACCCCCTGAAGGATAACCGATACGCGGACGGCGGATCACAACAATACAGGAATACTTTGGTTCATCGGCCGGGAAATATCCGCAGAAAGCAACCTGGTGACCGCTCGTACGGTAAACACCGCCGGATGCGATCTGTGCCGTACCTGTCTTTCCCGCGATACGGATAATATCCGAATGCACGGCTTTACCTGTTCCCTGCTCAACCACACCCAACAACATATCCTTGATAATAGCCAGTGTGTTGTCGGAACAGATCGACGATTTCAGGACTTCCGTCGAGAAACTCTGCACCGTCTTACCATTGTGCATGATCTCTTTGGTAAACATCGGGCGCACCATCTTACCACCGTTCGCTATGGCATTGAAAAATGTCAGCGTATAGATCGGAGGTATCTGCGTTTCGTATCCGAACGACATCCAGGGCAACGTAGTCTTCGACCAATATAAAGTGGTATCATTCGGCATACGTATCTTGGCACGTCCGGCTCCCGGTATTTCCAGGTTCAGCGGGATGGTCAGACCTAATTTATACAGGCCCTCCACATATTTAGTCGGGTTCTTTTCGTATCCTTTCAGAATGATCTTGGCAACACCGATATTCGATGAATACCAGATCGCCTGTTCTGCCGAGATACGACCGTAACCACCTTTGTTCATATTATGGTCGGTCATGCGGGCTCCTTTATACATATAAACACCCTTACCGACATCCACCGTATCGCTCGGCTGGCAGACGCCATCTTCCAACGCCACCATCATAGAAGCGACCTTAAAAGGAGAGCCCGGCTCTATCTCATCAGCCACAGCATGGTTTTTCGTTTCGGCATAAGCACCTTCACGGATACGCCCCATATTGGTTATTGCCTTTATCTCGCCTGTGGAAACTTCCATCACTACAGCTGTTCCCGATTCGGCATCGATCTTCTTCAACATATCGACCAATGACTTCTCGGTTATATCCTGGATATTAATATCTATCGTCGTACGGATATCCATACCGTCCACCGGCTCCACCTCAACGACATTCGTCCAACCGCCACCTACACGACGTACCGAACTCAAACCGGCTTCGCCCCGGAGCAACGAATCGTATTGCAACTCCAGACCATTCTTTCCCTTGGTCATACCTCCGGCTTCAATTTCACCATAGATATCTCCGATCGTACGGGAAGCCAGTGTACCGAACGGCTTCTGACGCTGCACCATTTCCTTGGTATAGAATCCGCTTTTGTACCGGCTTAAACGAAGGAACGGATATTTCTTCATCTCTTTCAGGTCGGTATAAGAAGCACGGCCTTCATAGACGGGATACTGGCGGCTTTTACTTTTCAGTCCGCGAAGCAGATGAGCCTTATATCCGGCCGGTGTCCGGTTTTTGAATTTCCGGGATAAATAGACCGACAAAGAATCGACTCCGTTCACCTTCGAACTCAGGAACGTATCGACAGAAAATCCATCGGCCCGGAAGTCTATATAGGTATAGTAACGAGGCACACTGGTAGCCATCAGCTTTCCATCGGAAGAATAGATGTTTCCGCGTCCGGGCAATATCAGACGGTTCGGGCGTTTCTGGCTTTCTGCCACTTTTTCCCATTTCTCCTTTTCCACGAAAGCTGTATCAAACGTGCGTAGCAATATTCCAACCGCTATAAGCCCC
>OGZX01003355.1_pt1 | contig 11067 bp, 6 predicted proteins | sample 1576881 | NCBI WGS metagenome assembly OGZX01 (sample SAMEA3541542, study PRJEB24748) | human gut metagenome | biome: human gut; feature: human-associated habitat; material: faeces | place: China | collected 2012
CTGGCCGGCGAGGTTCCGCGCGCCATTACGGCGAACGACCTCGAAAAGGCCGACGAGTCGATCCAATGGCACAAGAAGGTCTTCGGCGACGACTATTACCTGGAGTTGCAGCTCCACAAGGCTACCGTCGAGCGGGCCAACCACGAAGCCTACCCCATGCAGTTGCATGTCAACAAATACCTGCGTGAACTGGCCGCGAAGCACAACGTGCGGATGGTCTGCACCAACGACGTGCATTTCGTGGACGAGGACAACGCCGAGGCGCACGACCGTCTGATCTGCCTTTCGACGGGCAAGGACCTCGACGACCCCAAGCGCATGCTCTACTCCAAACAGGAGTGGCTGAAAACCACGGCCGAGATGGCCGCGATCTTCGGCGAGACCGACCCCGAAGCGATGGCCACGACCGTGGACATCTGCAACCAGGTCGAGTGCTACTCGATCGACCATGCGCCGATCATGCCCGAATTCGAAATTCCCGTCGAGTTCGGAACCGAAGCCGAATACCGCGCCCGCCTCACGGAGAAAGACCTTTTCGACGAATTCACGCGCGACGAAAACGGCAATGTGGTGATGTCGGAGGAGGACGGGCTCAAGAAAATCCAGAAACTGGGCGGATACGACAAACTCTACCGCATCAAGTTCGAAGCCGACTACCTGGCCAAGCTGACGATGGACGGCGCGCATAAGCGCTATGGCGATCAGTTGACCGAAGAGCAGGAGGAACGACTGAAATTCGAGCTGCACATCATGAAGACGATGGGTTTCCCGGGCTACTTCCTGATCGTGCAGGACTTCATACGCGCCGCACGCGAAGAGTTGGACGTGTCGGTGGGACCGGGCCGCGGTTCGGCCGCAGGTTCGGCTGTGGCCTACTGCCTCGGCATCACGCAGATCGACCCGATCGCCTACGACCTGCTGTTCGAGCGTTTCCTGAATCCCGACCGTATCTCGCTCCCCGATATCGACGTTGATTTCGACGACGACGGACGCGGACGCGTCCTGAACTGGGTGACGCAGAAATACGGCAAGGAAAAGGTCGCGCATATCATCACCTACGGTACGATGGCCACCAAACTGGCCATCAAGGACGTGGCGCGCGTGCAGAAACTGATGCTCTCGGAGTCGGACCGCCTCTGCAAACTGGTTCCGGACAAGATTCCGGACAAGAAGCTCAACTTGCAGACCGCCATCGACTACGTTCCCGAGCTGAAAGCCGCCGAGCAGTCGGACAACCCGATCCTGCGCGACACGATCCGTTATGCCAAGATGTTGGAAGGCAACGTCCGCAATACGGGCGTGCATGCCTGCGGTACGATCATCTGCCGCGACGACATCACCGACTGGGTCCCCGTCTCGACGGCCGACGACAAGGAGACCGGCGAGAAGATGCTCGTCACGCAGTATGAAGGTTCGGTGATCGAGGACACGGGCCTTATCAAGATGGACTTCCTGGGTCTGAAGACCCTTTCGATCATCAAGGATGCCGTGGAGAACGTCCGCCAGACCAAGGGTATTGCGGTCGACATCGACGATTTCACGATCATCAACGACCCTGTGACCTATAAACTCTACGGCGAGGGCCGCACCGTCGGAACGTTCCAGTTCGAGTCCGCGGGTATGCAGAAATACCTCCGCGAATTACAGCCCTCGACCTTCGAGGACCTGATCGCCATGAATGCCCTCTACCGGCCCGGCCCGATGGACTATATCCCCGATTTCATCGCCCGTAAGCACGGCCGCAGTCCCATCGTGTACGACATCCCCGTCATGGAGAAGTACCTGAAGGACACCTACGGCATCACGGTCTACCAGGAGCAGGTCATGCTCTTGTCGCGTCTTTTGGCCAACTTCACCCGCGGCGAGTCGGACACGCTGCGTAAGGCGATGGGTAAGAAACTCAAGGACAAGCTGGACCACCTGAAGCCCAAGTTCATCGAGGGCGGCAAGAAGAACGGCCACGACGCGAAGGTGCTCGAAAAGATCTGGGGCGACTGGGAGAAATTCGCCTCCTATGCGTTCAACAAGTCGCACGCCACGTGCTACTCGTGGGTAGCTTACCAGACGGCGTACCTCAAGGCCAACTACCCTTCGGAGTATATGGCCGCCGTGCTGAGCCGAAACCTCACGAACATCGAGCAGTTGACGCTTTACATGAACGAGTGTAAGCGCATGGGCATCAGTGTTATGGGGCCTGACATCAACGAATCGATGCGGCAGTTCTCGTCCAACGCAGCCGGTGACGTGCGTTTCGGTCTCGCGGCCGTGAAGGGCGTCGGCGCAGCAGCCGTGGAGAGCATCATCGCCGAACGTAAGGCCAACGGTCCGTTCAAGGATATCTACGACTTCATCGAGCGGGTTAACTATTCGCTCGTCAACCGCAAATGCCTCGAAAACCTCGCTTATGCCGGGGCGTTCGACTCGATCACGGATTTCGCCCGCTGCAAGTTCTTCGGCATCGACCTGCGCGATTCGAGCGGCATCACCTTTATCGAGCAGTTGATGCGTTACGGACAGCGCTTCCAGACCGAGCAGAACAACGCCCAGCAAAGTCTGTTCGGCGGCGGCGAGCACGTCGACATCCAGCGCCCGGTACTTCCGTCCTGTGCCGACTGGAGCCAGTTGGAGAAACTTACGAAGGAGCGCGAAATGGTGGGACTCTACCTTTCGGCACACCCGCTGGACGACTATAAGGTCATCATCGACCATATGTGCAAGACCCAGCTTTCGGAACTGGAGAACCTCGACGCGATCAAAGGGCAGGAGATCGCTGTGGCCGGCATGGTCGTAAGCGTCTCGAACCTGATGACCAAAACCGGCAAACCGTGGGGCAAGTTCAAACTCGAAGACTATAACGGCGGCCACGAGTTCGCCCTCTTCGGCAAGGATTACGAGAACTTCCGCAAATACCTGTTTCCGGACTATTTTCTCTTTATCCGGGGCCGTGTGCAGCCTAAGCCCTACAACGACCAGGAACTCGAGTTCAAGATCATTTCGATGGTCCAGCTCCAGGAGATGCGCGACACGATGATCAAGGAGATGTACGTGCACCTGCCGATCGAGGATGTGACCGAAAAGCTGATCCGCGAACTTACGCAGAAGGTCAAGGAGTCGAAGGGCGATACGCTGCTGCGGCTGAGCGTCTACGACCGCGAAGCGCAGGTCTCGCTGGGCCTCTTTTCGAAGAGTCACAAGGTGAGTCTCTCGCCGTCTTTGGTCGGATTCCTGGATGATAACCACATTCACTATTCAATCGCATAATCGGACATAAAATCATAATTTAAAACTGTGAAACAATGGCATTAGCAATTAACAAAGACAATTTCGAGGCGCTGGTCGCAGGCGATCAGCCGGTAGTTATCGACTTCTGGGCCGAGTGGTGCGGTCCCTGCCGTACGATGTCGCCCATCGTGGATGAACTGGCTGCGGAGTTCGAAGGCAAAGTCGTCATCGGCAAGTGCGATGTGGAGGAAAACGACGACATCACGATAAAGTACGGCGTGAGGAACATCCCGACGATCATTTTCCTCAAGGGCGGCGAACTCGTCGACAAACAGGTCGGCGCCTGCTCGAAGGACGCCCTGAAAGCCAAAATCGAGAAACTGCTCTAAGCGATGCTGCGTACCATCGACTTCCACGGACTGAAAGGCGTGGAGTTTTCCAAGGGCGATTATACGGCGATCCTGATTCCGGAGATGGGGGCCAACCTCGTGCGGCTGGCCAACACCAGGCTGGGCGCGGAGATTCTGCGTACGCCCGGAGCCGACGAGGTCGAGACTTTCAAGGCCCGTCCCCAGGTCTTCGGACTGCCCATCCTGTTCCCGCCCAACCGCATCGCCGACGGCCGTTATACGTTCGAAGGTCGCACGTACCAGTACCCGATCACCATCGAGAAGGAACACAACTACCACCACGGCGCCCTCAAGAGCGAGGCGTTCATGGTGTCGAAAGCCCGTGAGACGGACGAAGAGGTGATGATCGAGTGCCGTTATTATGCCAATGCGGGCAACGATGCGATTTTCCGCGATTTTCCGCACGAGTTCAAGTGCAAAATCACTTATTGGCTCTCGGCCGAAGGGCTGGAGCAGGAGGTGATGTTTTCGAACCGCAGCAAGATGCGCATGCCCGTGGGCGTAGGCTTCCATACCCCGCTGTCGATTCCGTTTGCAGGAGGCTCGGATGCTGATTACGTGATGCGCGCCGCAGTTGGAGAACAGGTTGAACTCAGCAAACGTAACCTGCCGACAGGAAGGAAGTTGCCGTTGTCGGAGAAATTTGCCAAACTGCGCAGCGGAGGCCTTCGGGTCACCGGCTGTGAACCGATCGAAGCCGGGTTTACGCTGAGCGAAATCGACGTGGACGGCAAGCATTTCCGCGGCGCATTGGTCGAGAATATCCGTACGGGTGTGAGGACCTTTTACGAGGTGGATTCCCAGACGACCTACTGGACGATCTGGAACAACGGCGGGCAGGTCCCCTACTGTTGTCCCGAACCGCAGTCGTGGACTACGAACGCCCCCAACCTCGCCGCACCCGCGGCCGAAGGATTCCGGTCCATCGCCCCGGGCGAATCGTGGCGCATGACTTTCCGGCTCTACGCTAAATAATAAAAGAGGAGGTCTTCGGACCTCCTCTTTTATTTAGAACGACTCGTTGAACACCGTTTCCGACAGCGGTTTGCGCAGCATGTCGTGACGGTCGGGATCGGACGGGATGCCTTCCCCGTAGCCGACGAGCAGGATATTGACGGGTTCCACATGTTCGGGCAGCGAGAACTCCTCGCGCACGGCCTCGGGCTTGAACATACAGATCCACAGCGTGTCGAGGTCCAGCGATGCCGCGGCGAGCATCATGTGGTCGGTGACGATCGAAGCGTCGATGTCGCCGATCTTCTTGTCGTCGTACTTGCGGGTCCACACTTCGTCGGTATCGGCGCAGACGATGATAGCCGTCGGAGCTCCGAAATTACGCGTACAGCGCGCAAGGCGCTCCATCCCTTCTTTCGATTGCACGACTACCAGCCGCTGGGGCTGGCGGTTGGCTCCCGTGGGAGCTACACGGCCGGCTTCGAGGATAAGGGCCAGTTTCTCCGGCTCGACCTGTTTGTCGAGGTATTTGCGGCAGGCGTACCGCTTCTTCGCCAATGCTAGAAAATCCATGCTTTTTCAGTTTACAAAGGCAAAGGTAATAAAAATCGGGCCACGGCAATCCCTCCCTGCGGCAGAATTTGTCAGTCCGCACTGACATTCTGTCAGAAAAAAGGCGCTGGCACACCGTTTGTTGAATCAGAAGCAGGAAATCATAAAAACAACAACGATAAAAACTATGAAAAACGGAAAAATCGGAGTTACAACGGAGAACATTTTCCCCGTGATCAAAAAATTCCTTTACTCAGACCATGAAATTTTCCTGCGTGAGTTGATCTCGAATGCCGTGGACGCCACCCAGAAACTGAAGACCCTCTCGTCGATCGGCGAGGCCAAGGGCGAACTGGGCGACCTGACGATCCATGTAGCCGCGGACAAGGATAAAAAGACGCTCACGGTGACGGACCGCGGCGTAGGTATGACGGCCGAAGAGGTGGACAAATACATCAACCAGATCGCTTTCTCGGGAGCCGAGGAGTTTATGGAGAAATATAAGAACCAGGCCATCATCGGGCACTTCGGACTGGGCTTCTACTCTTCGTTCATGGTCGCCGACAAGGTCGAAATCTTCACGAAATCCTTTAAGGAGGGAGCCAAAACGGTGCATTGGAGCTGCACCGGGTCGCCCGAGTTCGAAATGGAGGAGACCGACGAGGCCCGTGACCGCGGTACGACGATCGTCCTGCACCTTGCGGAAGACACGCTGGAGTATGCCGAGGATTCGAAGATCGAAGGCCTGCTGAAGAAATACTGCCGCTTCCTGCCCGTGCCCATCGCCTTCGGCAAGGTCAAGGAGTGGAAGGACGGTAAATATGTCGATACCGACAAAGACAACATCATCAACAACATCGATCCGCTGTGGACCCGCAAGCCCGCGGAGATCACCGAGGAGCAATACAAGGAGTTCTACCACGAACTGTACCCGATGAGCGACGAACCGCTGTTCTCGATCCACCTGAACATCGACTATCCGTTCCACCTGACGGGTATCCTCTATTTCCCGAAGATTCACAACAATTTCGAGATTCAGAAGAACAAGATACAGCTCTACTCGAATCAGGTGTATGTGACCGACCAGGTCGAGGGCATCGTACCGGAGTACCTGACGCTGCTGCACGGCGTGATCGACTCGCCGGACATTCCGCTGAACGTTTCGCGCAGCTACCTGCAGAGCGACGCCAATGTGAAGAAGATTTCGAGCTACATCACCCGCAAGGTCGCAGACCGCCTGCAGGAGTTGTTCACGACGATGCGTTCAGACTATGAATCGAAGTGGGACGACCTGAAAATCTTCATCCAGTACGGCATCCTCACCGACGAGAAGTTCGCCGAGAAAGCCGCGGAGATCATGCTCTGGAAGAACATCGAAGGCAAGTACTTCACCCCCAAAGAGTATGTCGAGAAGGTCAAGGAGAACCAGACCGACAAGAACAAGACGGTGATTTTCCTTTACGTCGACGACCCCGTGGAGAAACACACGTTCCTCGAAGCGGCCAAAGGTAAGGGGTACGACGTGCTCGTCATGGACGGACAGTTGGACAACCACTACGTCAACTGGTACGAGTCGAAGAACAAGGAGAGCCGTTTCGTGCGCGTGGACAGCGACGTGATCGACAAACTGATCCAGAAGGAGGAGAACGTCAAGATGTCGCTCAGCGAAGGTCAGCAGGAGGTGCTGACGCCCGTGTTCGAGAGCCAGATGCCCAAGGACGACAAGATACACTACAACATTTCGTTCGAGGCCATGTCGCCCGACGAGGCGCCGGTGGTCATCACGCAGAACGAGTTCATGCGCCGCATGAAGGAGATGGCCCAGACGGGCGGCGGCGGTATGAGCCAGTTCTACGGCCAGATGCCCGACAACTTCACCATTGCGGTGAACGGCAACCACCCTATCGTCATCGACATCCTGGCCGACGTGGAGAAATCTTACGGCGACAAGCTCAAGACGATCACCAAAAAAATCGATGCGGCGGTGGCCGAAGAGAAACGTTTCGACGAGGTCGTGAAGGACAAGAAGGAAGAAGATCTCTCGGCGGAGGAGAAATCGACCCGCGAGGAGTTGTCGAAAAAGATCGTCTCCCTGCGCGACGAGCGCAACGAACGCCTGCGCGAGATCGGCGGTGAAAACCGCCTTGTCAAGCAGATCATCGACCTGGCGCTGCTGACCAACGGCATGCTCAAGGGCAAGAACCTGACGGATTTCATCCAGCGTTCGATTTCGCTGATCGAAAAATAGGTTCCGAAAAACTTTTGTGGGAGAGGCAGCACTTTCGGGTGCGGCCTTTTTTTTTGTTTTCGCCGTACTTATTCCGTAACTTTTTCCGCGATTATTGCGTCCAAACGGTATAATCTGAGAAACAAATCGTTATATTTGTTTTATCACTACAAATCCAACCCTTATGAAAAACCTCCTGATCCTGATTACCGCGGCGGCCGGAACGTTCCTGTCGTCCTGTACCCCGGCCGACCGCGTCGTGGAAAACCCGCTGATCGAAACGGCCAACACGCGAACGCTCGACATCGTGAAAGTCGAACTGAGCGACACGGCGACCGTGCTGCATGTGAACGCCTACTTCCGGCCCAAAAACTGGATCGTCATTTCGTCGGACAGCTACCTGCAGGTTCCCGCCATGAAATTCCGCCTGACCGGAGCCGAAGGAATCACACCCGACTCGCTGTTCTGGATGCCCGATTCGGGCGAAACGTCGTTCGTACTCAAGTTCCCGCCCCTGCCCCGCGGCACGAAATCGTTCGACTTTATCGAATCGGACTGCGACGACTGTTTCAAACTCTACGGCATAGACCTGACGGGTAAAAAGGAGTATCCCGAATATCCCGAAGGCTTGCCGAAGGCACTGCGCAAAGCCCCGAAGGACGGTCCTGTGCCCGATCCGATTTTGGCGGTCGGCGAGACGACCGTAAACGTTCATTTCTTAGGGTTCCGCGAAGGGATGTTCAAGGAGGCGACGCTTTATGTCAATTCGCTGCTTGACAGACAGAAACAGTACGATGCGCCGGTAGACCCCGAAAGCGGCGTTGCGACCTTCCGGTTCGAACAATACGGTACGTCGCTGATCTTTGGCGAACCCGTCAGTCCCAGCTCGATGTTCGTGAGTTTCTGGACGGCCCCCGGGGAGACGGCGGATATCTACATCGACCTTGCGGAGAAAGGAAAATCCATCGTCCAGCGCCGCGACAAGGAGCACAAAGCCCCGCATAACCACACTCTGTATGCAACGGGAGCCTATGCCGATCTGAACATGCTCTGCGACCGGAACGAATGCGGAAGGATCGCGCTCGACAAATACACGGGTGAATTCGCCGACTACCGGATGACGGCGGACGAATATACGCAGATGATCGTGTCGAAATACAAGGCGCTCTCCGACAGCGTCGCCCGCAGCGGCATGTCGGAGATGGTCAAGGAAATATCGTTACTTTCATTGCAGCAGGAAACACTTCTAGCTATCGCATCCGGCACGTTCCTGATGGAGCATAACTACCGGGCGGTGAACAACAAATGGGAGCGCAGCGACAAAATCGATTACAAATTCGCAGAGATCGGTCCGGAGCATATCGCCGCAGTCTGCAACCTTTTCGACGCTACCGATCCCAAACTGGTGATGGGTTCCAATATCGGCGATTACCGTCTTGCGGCGGTGAATCCGAATGTAGACTGGACGAAAACCGCGAACATCACCGAAGGCCCGTTGGCCGACCTGCATAAAACTGGCCTCATGCCCTCCAAAGCCGAGAATAACGAACTCACGGAAGAGGATCTCGCCGAACTCCGGTCGCTGAAGGATTCATTCTATGCCGAGGCCTGCGAAGCCATCCAGGCCAAGGTGCGCAAAGACCTGGCTGCGCTGGAAGGTACGGTAAAGATCGAGCAGGCGCCCGACGTAAGCCTCGATAAACTCTTCGACGCCATCGTCGCGCCCTACAAGGGCAAGGTCGTGATGGTCGACTTCTGGAACACCTGGTGCGGACCGTGCCAGGCCGCGATCAAGGCCAACGAGCCGCTCAAGACCGGAGAGTTGAAGAGCGACGATTTGGTCTGGATTTACATTGCCAACGAGACTTCGCCGCTGGTGACCTACAAGACCCAGATCGGTAAAATCGCAGGCAAGCACTACCGGCTGAACGACAAACAGTGGGAATACCTGTGCAAGCAGTTCAAAGTCGACGGCATCCCCTCCTACGTGGTGGTCGACAGGGACGGAACCTACAAACTGCGCAACGACCTGCGGGACCACGGCAAACTGAAAAAGAGCCTTAAAGCAATGATCGAATAACGAAAACGACCGCCTCCTTCCGGGGCGGTCGTTCCGTTGAAGGCGGGAACGGGCAGGGCGAAAACCCAAAGTGTCCGGTCCTTATGCCTTGCGCCGCTCGATCTCGCTGATACTTTCGATCTTTTTCTTCCGGAGGAAGCCGTAAACGCCGTCGAGGTGCTCGATGACGCGGCCGTGTGAAAATTCGTAGATCTTGTGCGTCAGTCCGTCGAGAAAGTCGCGGTCGTGGGAGACGATGATCAGCGTGCCGTCGAACGCCATCAGCGCTTCCTTGAGAATCTCCTTGGTCTTCAGGTCGAGGTGGTTGGTCGGCTCGTCGAGAATCAGCAGGTCCGATTCGCTGATGAGCACGTTGGCCAGCGCCACACGTTTGAGCTGCCCGCCCGAAAGCGTCTCGATACGCTGGCTGAAATCCCTGATTTTTAAACGCGAGAGAATCTGTTTAGCCCGTAGTTCGTAATCCCACGCTTCGAGGGCGTCCATGCGGGCCATCGCCTCCTGCAATCCCTCGCCCGACGGATCGGCGATTGCCCGTTCGTATTCGGCGATTGCTTTCAGGGCCGGGTTGTCGGAGTAAAAACAGGCTTCGAGAACGGTCAGACCCGCCGGGTAGGCCGGGCTCTGCTCCAGATAGGCGATGCGCAGGTCGCGGCGCGGCACGATCGAACCGCCCTCATGGCTTTCGCGCCCCGCGATGATATTCAGCAGCGTCGTTTTCCCCGTACCGTTTTTTGCGACAAGGGCGGTGCGACGGCCGTCTTCGACGGCAAACGATATATTTTCGAAGAGCACCAGGTCGCCGAACGATTTGGTGAGGTTCTCCACTTGCAGACAACAGGCCATAGCGTGAATTTTGAATATGCAAAGCTACGCAAAAATCCCGAACTGCCGCTGCCGCCCGGCCAAAACGACACGTATCGAATGGAAAACCCCGGTCCTCTGAATGCGGAAGCGACGATCCGAGCCCCGTGAAATGACGGGAAATACCTCGAATAGGTCCGTTTGTTCGGAAGATTCCGTTGTTCGGGAGGCGTTTTTTTTGTAATTTGCGGCGATTTTACCGGTTTCGGGCAAAACATTCCTGCAATCATGCGCCAACGGTTTGACCTTTGCAGGATTACGAAACAGGGAAATTCCGCAAATGCTGAAAAAGATACTCAAATATACGCTCCGGACACTGCTTGTCCTGCTCGTCGTGCTGCTGCTGGTCCCTGCGCTGCTCTACGTCCCCGCGGTCCAGAACCTGGTCCGGCGCCGGGCGGTCGATTATGCATCCCGCGCCCTCGGGATGGATTTGTCGGTCGAGCGCATCCGCCTCGCCTTCCCGCTGCGGCTGACGGTCGACAACACCCTGCTGGTCGACAAATCCGACACGCTCCTGCGCTGCGGCAAACTCTCGCTCGACGCGGCCCTGTGGCCGCTGGTCCGGAAAGAGGTCGTCATCCGGGACTTCGCATTGGAACACCTCGCCGCCCACTACAAGGACTCGCTGGCGGGCATGGACATGCGCATCGCCGCCGGGGAACTCTCCCTGAAAACAGCCAAAGCCGACCTTTCGTCCCAGACGGCTGACATCGCCCGGATTGTCCTCTCCGGCGCGGACATCCGGCTGGACCTGACCG
>OGZX01003361.1_pt1 | contig 11051 bp, 10 predicted proteins | sample 1576881 | NCBI WGS metagenome assembly OGZX01 (sample SAMEA3541542, study PRJEB24748) | human gut metagenome | biome: human gut; feature: human-associated habitat; material: faeces | place: China | collected 2012
AGCCGATGGCTGCCCCTGTCCCCATCCCTACCCTCGTCCTCTTCCTGATGACGATCACCCTATTGTCTCTCCTGATGGAGCAGACGGAAGTGACCCTGACAGCGATCGGGGCGATACTCTCGCTCTCCGGCAGGGCGACTGGGGAACAAAACAACAAGTCGAACCCATAGACTTAGCCGGTTACAGCCTGATGGCTGTGGGACTAATCGGCGGTCTGTACAAATTATTTACCGCATGAACAACAAAGAAAACTACCACCGCATGATCCTCCGCAACAAAGCGACGGGATATGCCATTTATGACTGTCTGCTGAAAGTTTACCGGAAACATTTCGACAGTATGGACACATCCGGCATCACCGCCCGCGACATCACCCTGATCAGCAAAAAACTCCTGGTCAGCGAACGCTGGATCCGCCATATCTTGTGTAAATACCAGCTGTTCTTCGTTATCGTCGACGAGTATTTCCCGGAAGAGGGATGGGGAGAAACAGGGATGGAGATTTGAAAGTTTGAAGTCTGTTGTTTTCTCTTACGGAGAGAGATAACAGACTTCTTTCCGTAGCATTTTTATAATTTCTTCAATACATAAAAAACCTGAGAGTTAAAATTGTATCCTAAATATGGAAGTGGAGAATAGAATTTATTTTCTATCTTATATCTTTCCTGGAATATTTTCTCCAAATCCGTATAATAAAAACCCATATGGGATAAATAGGCTTCCTGCCGACATTCTGGTATAGGTTTACCCCATATTGATTTCCAAATCCTTTTCCATGTATAATAGTCATCATTCTTTCCCGCACTTATCTTCCGGAAAATATTTTTAATCAATGAAGGAAAACTTAATTCTATAGGCACAGAAATAATTACCACCCCATTTTTTTTTAATACATTCGCTATTTGTTGCAAAGTTTCACTTTGCAACTGAGCATTTAAATGCTCAAAAACTTCAAAACTCGTGACAATATCAAATTTACCATGAGCCACAACATAATTATTAATATCAGGCCATGATCCCAGTATTTTATTCCGAACATTTTCCAATGGTTCCATATAAGGTTCAAGACCTATAAAATCACCTTTTACCACAGGCTCAATTTCTTGCAAGAAAAAGCCGTCCCCCGTACCTACATCCAACAAATGAACAGAACCGGTCGAATTTTCTTTTACTAATTGAAGAGCTTTTGAAAAACGTGTTCTTTGGGCGTATCTTCTTAACAAGTTACCAGATTCATACGTGCGTTTTGAATAATCTTTCATCTTATTACTATTTTATAGAAATACTATTACTCTATACCTAGACTTTATTATTTTAGATAACGGATTAAACCATTATAAGCAAAAGGTAACATAAAGTATAGAGACTGAACCAATGAAATTCGCTCGACTCGTCTTAATATGAACCATTGCTCTCTGATTCTACGACTTATACAACCCGATCGGGAATTAGGACGAACCCTATACAACGCATGAATACGCCCTGTACCATAAGCCATTCCTCCTTTTCTCAAAATATCCAACCAAAAACCAAAATCCTCTTTAGGTATAGACTTATAGCGTACTTCTCCTATCATTTCACGAGTAATTAAGGCCCCCCCATTAGATATCCGACAAAACTTTAACATATCTTTGTAATATGTTTTTGCTTTCATATGATCTATACGATTCGATCGACGGCCATCACAGGAAACTTTTTCAACATCAGAATAAATAAAAGAGTAATGATTTTCTTCCATAAATTCCACCTGTTCCCAGAGTTTGCAGGGCAACCACATATCGTCGCTATCAAGAAAAGCGACTAATTCCCCTGTGGCTTGAGAAAGAGATATGTTCCTGGGTTCAGATGGGCTACCTGTATTATGATCCGTGGAAAACAAGTTGATCCGTTTGTCCCTTTCCATATACTTCTTAACCACATTCACCGAATTATCAGTAGAGCAATCGTCTGTGATCAGAAGTTCCCAGTTCGGATACGTTTGAGACACAACCGACTCTATTGCATCCCCAACAAACAGCTCCATGTTGTACATGGGCATAATAACAGAGACTTTTTTCATCATTTAAATATATAATGTCTCAATTTTCCAAATGCTTTCAACGAACGTTTCAAATCGGAGGGATGTCGTAACCCCACCTTCAATCTATGTATAAAATAACCAAAACGGAGATAATATTTTTTCTGTGCATGTTCGCAAAAAGCAACCATTTCATCAGAAGAAAGACCAGGAAAAGACAACCCTGCCGAAATTGTCCCGTCCGGAGCGATATAGTCTTCATAATTTGAATCTATATACCCATTCTCTAAAGCCCATTGGTAAGCTTCTGTTCCGGGATATGGCTTGAGTGGAAAGAATTGTGCCGTATCCGTATTGAGTTTCAATGCCAATCTCAATGTCTCCTCCATCGTTTGGCGTGTCTCGCCAGGATTACCCACCATATAACAAGCATGAATTAATAAACCTGCTTTTTTAGCATTGGATACATAATCATAAAACTCTTCCACCTTCGTTCCTTTCTTAATGTTGTCCAAAATTTGTTGATTTCCACTTTCTATTCCAGGAATAATCAACCGACAACCGGCCTTTTTCATTGCTTTCATTGTGTCCAAATCAAGACCGACGCGCGCATTACACAACCATTTCAAACGCTTGTTCAGTTTCTTTTCCACCAATAGCCGGCAAATTTCCAGAACACGTTTCTTATTTGCAGTGAATGTATCATCCTCTATAACTACCTCTTTCACATCTGGGAAATGTTCAGCTATATAAGTAAACTCTCCTACAACGTTCTCAGCCGATCGTGTCCGAAATGCATGCCCATGCATCACTTGCGGATATACACAGAAGAAACATCGAAAAGGACAACCACGTCCGGTAAATAATTGAATAGCCGGATAAGTAGCAGCAGTAAAAACATAATCTCTCTCATTCAAGCGTTCTTTTATAAATTTCGCGGCATAAGGTATATCATCCAGATCCTTCATCGGAGGCATTACCGGTGTACGGAAATATACACCTTCACTATCGCCTCTCAGACATAGGCCCCGTACTGCACTTACATCACCTTTTCTATCTAATGTATCCGCCAGTTCTTTAATAATACAATCATATTCACCTATAGCAATGGCATCAACTGCCCTGGAATACCCTAATGTTTCTTCTGCACAAGCGGATGGATGAGTACCTATAAGAACAATGAAAGATACAGGATAAAGCGCTTTCAATTTTCCGGCAAAAGAAACATCACTCTTTATGGAAGGAGTGCTGGTGTTTAACACAAACAAAGAATGTTCATTTTTTTGACCTTTTGCCTTGATGATTTCTAATGACTGTTCATCATTTAACCGTTTAACCGGTGCATCCAGAAATTCCACGTCATGACCCTGTTTTTCAGCATAAGCCGCTGCATAAATCAGCCATAGTGGATAATATACAGTTCCACTTTTTGCTATACCTGGACTACGTGATTCGCGCGAAAATTTTCCGAACTCCGATTTAAAGGGAGGATTGACAAAGTAGATATTCATTTTATATAATTTACTATTAATACTCAATATTGATATACATAACCGATCAGAAACCTATGTTCTGGTATTTTTTATTTTATAGAATCTATTTTATTAAACAAAAATTCCATATCATGAGCTGTATAATCTCCCCAAAAAAGATTCAATATCCATTCACTATCCTCTACATGGCATGGAATATTATCTCTAAGTAATAAGATTAAATCTTTAAAACAATTAACATGTACTCCTGGAGTATATTCTTTATAATCAAGAATAAACTTAAATTCATTACTGACATAAAAATTATAATCAAAATCGTACAATATACATTCCTTATTATTCATCAATAAATAATCATAATAAATTGAAGAATAATCAGTTATCAAAACATCCGTAAATGGCAATAATGGATATACATCCATATAAGGATCTAAATACATTATATTATGCAAATATTTATTACGATATAAATCATAATGCATTGCAGGATGTAATTTCAGCAACAACAGACTATTTCTATTTTTTAAAGTTTCATTAAGAAGAGCTATATCATCAAATGCATAATCTAAAAACCTACAACCATAGGATAATCTCCATGTTGGCATATAAATATATATACGATTATATTTTTCAAAATCTTCAATCATTTCTAAGATTTGATCTTGCTCATATCTTTTTATGAATTTTAAAATATAGTTCTTATCTTGTCTAAGAAAACAACAGCGAGGATATAATCCTTCAAAAATATTTTTTTCAGAAATAGAAAGGCTTTTTGAAAAGTGTTTAGTCATTAAATCAGATGTAGACAAAAACAAATCATATTTCTCACAACTATAAGGCATTATTATTTTTGATAAAAATGACTTATCTTTTAAAGATGTATTATCATCAATATAAGATTTGAGTCCAACACCATGCCACAAATTAATTTTATAAGCACCAGCTGAAGTCCAAAAATTTATCTGATTAGTAGCAACAGTACAAACATAATATTTGGCAGTTAATGAATGATATAATCCTTGTAAACTATATTTAAAGAAAACTGGCAATCCTTTATTACGCATATCTCTTACTGTTTTTCTATTAGATGCTATCCACAAAACATTCTTCTCTGTATGTTCCAACAAATACAAATACAGGTACTTTGCATTGTCTGAAAATGACACCTTATTACCAAAAATCCATTTATCTTTTTGGCGAGGTAGCAAAAAAGATATACAATATAATGGATAGTTTATTATTAAAAGGAATAGTTCTAATAATAGTCTCCTCCATTTATGCCGCTTTAAAATTTTAATAATATAATTCATATTTTGAAATCATCTTATCAAAGAAGTGTTTTGCTTCAACTAAGTTAGTCTTCCAATATTTTATATCAACACACCAAAATTCCATCACAAAACGCCTTACACCTAAAATATATGCCATAGGGATTATTTGGGCAAAATCAACATTTCCTTCTCCATAAAATAATCCTCCATATTTACCTGGACGTGCTTCTTTTACATGAAATGCAACATAATGCCCTTTTCCTTTCTGCATATCATCTATATAGGATATATGATTTGAAAAAGATGCATTCATAATATTCCCGGAATCCGGATAGATTTGCAGATAAGGAGAATTTACTATTCTTACCCACCCCATGGCCTTAGAAACTGTATCCATAAATTCCGTATCCATATTTTCTAATGCAAGCATTATTCCACACATAGATGCCCATTCAACCATCCGGCGGATATTTTGACCAAAATATTGCTGAGTAATGAGCGTTGACTGTGCCTTGTTTACATCATATCCTGCAATTTGGATCAATTTTATATTTAAACGAATACATAAATCTAAACAATGCAAAAAAATATCTAATGCTTTTTCTCTAATAACAGGATCTTCTGAACCAATACAATATAAACTATGTGCACTCAAACAAACAGATTCTATTGGAAATTCTGCTTCTTTTATTGCAGATAATATCTGACTTTGAACATTAATATCATAAACACGATTAATTTTCGCATCTGTACGGTCAATACTCATTTCTAAATAATCATAACCAGCGTACTTTGCTTCCATTAACATTTCGAATATTGACATATGTTCCGGAAAAGCCTTTTCATAAATACCAAGCTTATATCTTTTCTTTATAGATGGATATAGTTCTTTCAATTGCATCTTTCATTTCGTATTTAGGTTGCCATCCCAGTTTTTTCAATTTGTTATTTATTAATATATTATATTGATTGTTCATATATCCTTTTGATTCAATATCGTCAGGTGTGTCAAAAATTATTCTCGTGTGAACGATTGTTGCCGCAATAGAGGCAAATTCTCTCAAGGTAATATTACAATTTTCATTTGAGACATTATAAGCCTCATTATTCAAGCCTTTCAAGATTACAAATAAAATAGCAGACACTACATCCGGGGTATATGTATAAGAATAGCATTGAGTTCCTTTACTTTTCAAAAGTATATCAGATTTTGCTTTTGCATATCTAATAAATTGAGCTGAAACTTTACTATCACCATCAGACATTGTCGGTCCAAAAACCCTACTTAACCGTACTATTTTAGCTATAAGTCCATATTGATCTATATATGAATGACATAATGTTTCACATAATCTCTTTGATTCAGGATAACAAGAACGCGAAGTATTGATTGAGACAATTCCATCATAATCTTCTTTAAAAGCACCTGTTAAACCTTCACCATAGACATTATTTGTCGACATATACAGAAATTCAGCATTATTGCTCAATGCTAAACGTAATAAATTATTTGTTCCTATAACATTTGTTGTAATAGTTCCTACTGGATCTTCCGCATAAGCTCTCGGATGAGCATTACTTGCACCGTGTATTACATAATCAATTTTTATACGACCAATAACTAAGGGATTTCTAACATCCTGCTCAATAAAATGAAACAAAGGATGAGTATAATATTCACCAAAAATAGAAGCCACCTTCTGCCTATCCCTCCCTATGCCGTAAATTTCAATACCTGCATTTTGTTCAACATTAAGATACATCAACACTTCAACTAAAAAAGAGCCAATTAATCCTGATATACCTGTAACAAGAATTGTTTTTCCAAACAATTTGCTAACATCAAGTCCATCAATAGTATTTTCTATATCCTCTTTAAAATAAGGATTATTTCTATCATACATTACTTAATCCAATATTCTTTATCTATATGTAACAATGATTTATATATCTCTATATCTTCAGGAGTAGTTATTTTTATATTCTTTTCTTCCCCTAAAACCATGTACAACATCTTATTTTTTTCCAATTCAATCATCATCGTTGCTGATGAAACTGAAGAATTTATGCCTTTAACTAATGCCTCTTTATGCGCACAAACTAATTCACCAAGATAAAAAGTTTGTGGTGTTTGCGTCCTAAACAAGCGATCTCTTGGAATTGTAATATTTGAGGAAAAACTATCTTCACTCTCCAATATCGCCTCTACACATTTAACAACCGTAATGGCATTACCTTTTTGAGTACACGTCGCAATATTGTTTGATATGATATTTTGAGAGACTAATGGACGTACTGCATCATGAATCAAAATCACATCACTCTCTACACATCCTTTTTCCAACAGTCCAAACACACCATTACGTATAGAAGTTTGACCATTCTCCCCTCCTGGAAAAATATATTCCAATTTATTAATCATAAATTGATTTGCATATGAACGGAGAACCATCTCCCAGCCAGACAAACAGACTACTGCTATTTTATCTATTCCCGGATGTTGTTGAAATGCTAATAAAGTTTTTACAATGACAGGACAATTATCTATATGTAAAAACTGTTTGGGTATATCTTGCCCCATTCGGTTACCGGAACCTCCGGCTATTATTAAAGCTATATTCATTATTTGTAATTGTGTATAAATATTTAATAAATTCCTAATCAACTATATATTTTATAAACAAAAAAGTTTAAATTTCAATTTTATACACTAAAATATTTCATTTTCACTATTTAAACTTCTGATTATATAATTTATTTATCAATAATCACTATCTTTTGTATATCCAGCACCTCTAAACTGATGTAATTTTTCTCGTTGATAATTTCTTGTTTTATCGAATATAGTGCTATATGGATAATAACGAGAATATGCTCGGTGACCAGGAAAATCAAATGTAAATTCAAAGTATACTTTATATGTAAAACTTAAAGGGATTATCAATAATACCAAATACACGAAAACTCTTTGTTGCTTTCGTATATGTTCAATCAATACCCCTTTAGTGAATATGACAGCCAACAAACAAGTAAAATAATAATTATAATTTATTCCAATTCTATACAGAATAGTGAAAGAAAATTTACCTAATAATAATAGAATACAAATAAATATGAAAGTATCAAATAAATCTCGTTTTAATAAGATAAACTTAGGATATACTTTTTTACATTTATATAACATAAAAATGTATGTAAAAAAATGCATAATCAACGATATATAATTCATTATTGTTTTATCAATGCTTCCATATTGATCACTCATTGCATAGTTTAAGAATTTTGAGGACATTTCTTCATTAATAAATAAAACATTAATATTATTCTGCATAAGAAATATTAAATAGTCTTTATTTAAAATAACAACAAAAAAAAGACAAATACAAATGGTTAAACGTAATATCTTATTACGAGGCAATAAATAATAACAAATAATGAATATAATTATAGTAAGAAAAGCAAATATATGGGACATAATTGCTAGAAAAGCATACAACATAGCATATTTCATGCGCTTTTCATCAATGGACAATATGGCTAATAAATAAAAACCAACAGCAATGGACTCTCTCAGCAACTCCATATTCAAAGTTGTGTAACGTCCCCCAATATAATAACATAACAAGACAAAAAACTGTAAGGATGGACACACTTTTCTTATAAAATACCAGCTTACCATTAAACTAAAAGTTGCTGCGACAAGCTGCACCAACACAAAATCATTCCAAACTGTTTTACAAACAGTATTAAGCAACACCCATACCGGCATCCTGTTAAGCGATTCAAAATCAGATAATTCCATATGAAACAGATCGTGATACTGAGTAAATTCCTGAGCATATAATACAGTATCCGAACCAATCCGCCAACGCAATCCTGCAACCAAAATCAATAAGGTTATGGCTATTGTGAAATGTAAACTTCTCCGTCCTTTCATCTCTAATATATCGAAATAGACAGAGAGACATAATAAATAGATAAAAATAAATAGATAAATCATTTATGGATCTTTAATATCAATAAAAGACGATGAGCTTCAGGAGAGCCTGTCAACAAAGCAATCACTGTATACAAAAAAACACCTACAATCGTACCAATAAAAAGCAATACTATATCCGAAACATCAAGAAAGGTCAACAGATAAACGCCTCCCCCCATTATCGTAGCCCGGAAAAATATAGGCAATAAAGCCCGCATCTCACCCAAAAACGTTACTTTCGGTAGTACTTGCCTAGTAAACAGTGTCATGACATAAACATCCTCTATAAAATAAACTAACATACCTATACAAACAGCCTTGATGCCAAAAAATATTGAAATTGTAAGGATCAAAACTGCAATAGACTTTTTTATAACTTCAGCCTTCAAACTATAATCCCCACGATGCTTGGCGTTCAACAATTGCCAACTCATATTCGATGCTGGCCACCAAATCCAAGCAAAACACAGAATCTGCATTAAAGGAACTGCTTCTATCCATTTTTCTGTTAAAAAAAATCGTACCAATGGTTCTGCTAACGCTGCCAGCCCCATCATCAATGGGAATAAAAAAAAGCAAGTCATACGAAGCATTTGGTAGAATCGTCGTTGCAGTTCTTCATCTTCATTTTGTAATTCACATTCGATGGGATAAGCTACACGCGCAATTACATCGTTAATGGATGTCGGTATGAAGCTAGTCATTAAAAAAGACTGACTATATAATCCTGTTGCCGCGGGAGAAAAGAATTTACCGATAAGTAAAAAACTTCCATTAGTATACACACCGTGCAAAATCCGACTCAGTAACAATTTCGAACCGAAACCAAACAATTCTTTGAATGAATGACGGGAAAATATTATAGAGGGTATCCAACCTGCCGAAAACCAAAGTAATATCACATTCAGGAAATTTTGTAAAAGTGGTTGCCATACAAGAGTCCATACACCAAAACCATGGTAAGCCATCCATACGCCAAGACCACCACTTACCGATATGGCAACAATAGAAATCCAGGCTTGTCGTCGAAAATCCATAGCAATGTTCAATTTAGCCTGTTGAACTGTACGGAAGGCATTAATGATAAATATTAGTCCCATCCAAATAACCATATCTTTCAATAACGGCTCCTGATAAAATCCGGCTATTAAGGGAGAAGCTAAAACTAAAAGTACATATATTAGCAAAGCAATTCCTATATTGAACCAGAATGTTGTTGAAAAATCAACTTCAGTCCTATTTTGTTTCTGGATGAGAGCTTCAACAAAACCTGAATCGACAAAGACCTGCGCTACAACCAGAAATATATTAAGCATTGCTATTAATCCATAATCTGCAGGTGTCAATTGTCTAGCAATAACGATAGTAAAAAACGTCATTAGCCCTTGCCGCGAAAACTTCTCGACAGCACTCCACGCAATACCTCGTATCGCTCTATGCTTTATGGAGTTTGACATATCATTTGTCGTTGACATGCTCTTTTGATTTATTCAACCATTCAATCGATGCAAACCACAACAAAATATCTAAAACCAAGATAAAATTATTATTAATCGTATTAATCAGGACCATATTCAATAAGATAAACGCACAGGCTAATCCCAGCATACAGATTACAGCTTTCCTGCCTGTCAAACCGGCTGATAAGCATTTATGATGAATGTGATTCCGGTCGGCAAGAAATAAGGGCTTATGATTGCGGGCACGAATCAATACAACACGTATCAGATCGAAAGCAGGAACTATCAATGAAGAAAATGCGATGATGATCACACCACTCGAATAAGGAGGATGTATCTCAGGATTGACTCTAGTATAACAGATTGCAAGAAAAGCCAGTATATATCCCAACGTAAGGCTCCCGGTATCCCCCATAAAAATCTTTGTACAATGGTTTGCTTTCCCAAAAACATTATAATAGAAAAATGGAAGTAATGTTCCTAACACGGAAAAGGCTAATGAAGCATATATCCATTGACAATCGGACAGGTACAAACTACCCAAAAGCCCTAGAGAGATAATGCTCAATCCTGAAGCTAACCCATCAATCCCGTCAATCATATTAATAGCATTACATATAAAGACAACCACCAGAATTGTCAATGGTATACCTAACCAGGGAGCCAGTTCATGAATTCCCAGGATACCATACAGATTATTTATCCACAAACCTGATAAAGGTATCAGCGATGCAGCGATAATCTGTACAACGAATTTCGAGCGATAGCGTAATCCGACCAAATCATCTTTTATACCTGCCAGGTATAACAATGTCAGACCACATATAAAGA
>OGZX01003364.1_pt1 | contig 11046 bp, 7 predicted proteins | sample 1576881 | NCBI WGS metagenome assembly OGZX01 (sample SAMEA3541542, study PRJEB24748) | human gut metagenome | biome: human gut; feature: human-associated habitat; material: faeces | place: China | collected 2012
GCATCCGTGTCATGCGTGCAGTGTACCATACCAGAGTTTATTGGTTGCCAGCCAGTAGAGTACACCAAATACCAGGGCTAATCCTATGTTCATAAATATCTCCTTTTCATTTCATTTTATAATTCCTGAAATATGCTTTTTAATGCTCCCTCTTTGCTGTACCATGCGGTTTAAACCCTCGTTTTCACCGCATGTCAGCATTATTTCCCTCGTACTTCCTTCAAAGCGTCGTGGAGTGTGAAGGCCGGATCCTTCGGCGTTACCTGCAGCGTTACCGCTACTCCCTCATTCTGCATAGCCTCCAGCATTTCCGCTTCCTGTTCGCTTAACGACAACTCATTTGAAATCATGACCTTGTTTGTCCCGTTGCCAAGACCACCTACCTGCAGTGCCTTCATCGGAAATCCCAGATCAAAGGCCTTCTTTGCATTTTCCACAGATTTAAACAAAATCAGCAGCTTCTTATCCTTGAATACATCCTTTTTAAATGCAGCTACCGCTTTTTCAATCGGACGTATTGCCACCTTTACTCCCGGAGGCGCCGCCATCAGGAATACCTGTGCCAAAAACTTGTCTGCCGCCAGCTTATCATCCACAATCAGAATATTTCCGGATTTCTTAGCCATGGTTTCATTCTTTTTCTTGCAGGCAAAGTTAGTGAAATCCCTTTTCTCTTGCGTATTGAAACGGAAGAAAAAGTATATCCTATTATAATAATTGCAACTTGATGCCGAACGACAGGCTCAGGTAGTCTCTCGGTTTCAGATACTTGTTGGTAAAGGCACTGACCACATACAAGTCGCAGGTACTTATCTCGTAGAAGAAAGTAATGGCTTTGGCGGTGAACCGTCTTCGGGGATCTATATCGTACGTGATACGTTGCCCCAGGAAGGCATGGATACGCACTTTGGATGAAAAACCGTAATAGCCTTTAGGATAGCGGTCCGGTTCGTTTACCCAGAATTCATTGCCGAACACTGTGTTCAGATACATACCGCATGCCAGCGGCTCTACGGAGAACTGCCGTCCCAGGTCCAGGCTCCAGGGCATATAGTTCTGTTTTAGGGTAAACGTCACTTTAGTCCGTTTGGACTCGTATTTGGGAAGTATTCCGAAGAATACATCCGTTTCCCACTGGTTCCGTTTACCGTAATCCCATCCAGTACCAAAGGAAAGCAGTCCCATATTGCCGGCAAACTGTATCTTGGTATGCGTCGGAATAAGCACTTCCCAATGTTTGCGGTAGCGGTGTACACGCCGGTCATAGCGGTTGGGACTCACCTGGCTTTCTATAACAGTACCCGTTTGGCGATTCATCCACACGGTGTCGTGCTTCACTATAACAACTGTATCACGCTCGGTTTGTGCCCTGAGGGAAACGGGTAGTACCAATAATAGGGCTGCGATGCACAGCAGCCTGTTCTTAATAATATACCACTTCACGCTCATAGCCATCGGGTGTTATTGTGAATACGTAGTAATTGCGTCCTTTCATGCAGTCGCTCATGTAATACATCACTCCGTCATCAAAGAGATCTTCCTCGAAGAGTCGGTGCTCATGAGCCGCCGTGCAGAACTGTAATCCCGGGAATTCGGTGACATAACGCTCGAATACACGTGCTACATTATTATTGAATTCATAACAATACGGACGTACATGCATGGATACAACGGTCTTGTCGAATTCGTCCCGACGATCGGTTATCTGTTCGGTAATAAACTCAAAGTCGGGGATAGGGCGGGAGTAATCGTACTCGATGGCATTGGTATTGAGGCAGACGAACTTTATCCGTCCGGCGATAAAAGAGAAGTTTGTATCGCCGAAGACGGCACGATAGGTTTCTTCACCGGTGCCGATGCAGTCGTGGTTACCTAAAATCACTACATAAGGCACTTTGAGCTTATTCATGATGTCCCGTTGCCAAAGGAATTCATTGGTTACTCCAAAGTCGCTGACATCACCGCCATGAAGCACGAAGTCAATGTCGTTACGTTTATTAATGTCCTTCACGAAGTCTACGGTTTCGTCATACCAGCGTTGAGAGTCGCCCATTGCAACGAAGCGGATGGTGGTTTTATCTTTACACTTTGCCTCTATTTTGGCTATGTTATGCGCATTTACGTTGGTCTCCCCGCTGATACGTACATCATACGGATGATAGTCTATCATGTCGCAACTGCCTACCAGCAGGCAGAGGAACGGGGAGAATAGTAGTCTGGATAGTTTCATATATATAGATATTCTTCCTACTTTATATATAAGGTGTAGTAGGAAACTGCGTGCAAAGGTAGAGTTTTCTTTTGATAATCTCTTTCCTTAACTTCCTTTTTTTTGTTCTCCGGGGATGATGTTTGTACTTCCCAATGAGGGGCTTTCCGCTCCCCGGTGTCGGGCGATTCGTTCCCCGGTGCCGAACGACCTGTTCCCCGGTGCCGGACAGTCCGTTCCCCGGTGTCGAACGACGGGATGTCTAATTCTTGGACAGCAGTGTCTAATTATTAGACACTATTATAAAGATGCCCTTTTTGTGAAGTTCTGATAATCAGAACTATTCCTGTTTTGGCACGCTTTCTGCCTTATTAAAGCAAGAAAGTATATATAATAACCATAAACAATATGAAACAACTTTATTATGTCATTCAAACCCTGTTGCGGGGGCGCGGCTCTAATATCATCAAAGTCATATCCTTGGGCTTGGGGTTGACGATGAGCATCCTGCTCTTTGCCCGCGTAGCCTACGAACAGAGTTTCGACAAGTGCTTTAAGGACTACGATAATCTGTATCAAATCTTCTCCATCTTCTCTACCGAGAATGAGAAAGGAACGGAAAGTGCAATGAACTATGGTCCCGTAGCCGGTGCCATTCTGGAGAACTTCCCCCGGGAGGTAGAAGCTGCTACCAGCTTCTGCAGATGGATGTCACCGCCCCTCTATAACGGCAGCAACAGTTTCGACGTGTATAAAATACAGGCCGATTCACTTTTCTTCCGCACGATGGGCATCGAGGTGCTGAGCGGTAACCCGGAAAAGGAACTGATGCAGCCCGATGTCATCTTCCTGTGCGATGAACTGGCACGGCAGATGTTCGGTGACGAGAACCCCGTCGACAAAGTGATTACCTATGACAAGGTCATAAAGCTGACCGTAAAAGGTACTTATGCCGATATACCGGATAACTCGACCGTACGGCCTAAAGCGGTCATTTCGCTGCCCACTGTTTGGAAACATTACGGACGCGACGGCTATGGCTGGACCGGCGGAGACAGTTGGTTCGAGTATATCCGCTTCCGTCCCGGAGCAAACAAAGAGGCAGTCATTAGCCGGTTGGACGACATGATACAGAAATACCGTCCCGCCGAAGATAAAAAGTCATACAACTATACAGCCGTCATACACCCCATCCGGGATACTTACGGCAAGAGCGAGGACGTGAAGCGGATGAGCAATATCATGAGCATCCTGGGCTTTGCCATCCTCTTTATAGCCGCGTTGAACTATGTACTCATTTCCATTTCTTCGCTCGCCTACCGCGCCAAGACGGTAGGGGTGCATAAATGCAGTGGCGCCAATGGCGGTACCATTTTCAGTATGTTCCTTATAGAGACGGGTATCATCATTCTGGCGGCATTGCTGCTAATGGGCTTGATACTGCTCAACTTCCGTGAGGCTATCGAAGATATGGTGGTTGCCCGGCTCGGAATGCTGTTTGCACTGGAGCGCATATGGGTGCCGGCGCTGGTGGTGGTAGGGTTGTTCCTCTTTGGCGGTGTATTGCCGGGGCGTATGTTTGCCCGCATTCCCGTTACGCAGGTTTTCCGCCGCTATACCGAGGGCAAGAAGGGGTGGAAGCGCCCGTTGCTCTTCATACAGTTTGCCGGGGTGGCTTTGATATGTGGCTTGATGTGCGTAGTAATGGCGCAGTACCACTATGTCCTGAACAAGGATGCGGGCTACAATGCCAAGTGTGTTGCCTACGGCGAACTCTACATAGACAATGCGGACAATGAAAGCGATGTAGCGCGTAACTTCTTCAAAGGCCTGCCCTATGTAGAGGCGGTATCTGCGGCAAGCGATCCCCCCTTTATCGGATATAGCGGCATGATGATACAGAATGAAGGCGGACAGAAACTCTTCTCTTCCCGCTTCTATGTTGCTCTGGAAGATTATCCCGCCATGATGGGCATGGCGATGAAAGCCGGACGTATGGTACGCGATAAGGACGAAGTGGTTGTAAACGAAACCTTTGCCGAGCGCATGCGCTGGGGCAGTGAGGTGGTAGGGCGTACTGTCTATGCCGAAGGAGATACCTATAAAGTGGTAGGCCTGATGAAAGATTACCATTCAGGAAGTTTCTATAGTGAGCAGCTACCGCTCATCGTACGCCGGAAGCGCTACTTTGGCGACTGCGTCCACGTTCGCCTGAAGGAACCTTTCGCAGAAAACCTGCGCAAGCTGAACGAAGAAGCTGCGGCAGCCTTTCCTGAGCGGACGGTACGTTTCAACTCAATGGAGCAGAGGGTGGCGGATGCCTACAATGCAGTCCGCGTATTCCGCAATGCCACACTGCTGTCGGCAGTAACCATGTTCTTCGTCATGCTGATGGGTTTGATAGGATATACCACCGACGAAGTGCGCCGCCGCAGCAAGGAGATTGCCATCCGCAAGGTGAACGGAGCGGAAGCTTCGGGTGTCCTGGAGATGCTTTCAAAAGATATGTTATATATAGCTCTGCCGGCAGTAATCATAGGTACAGTGGCATCATGGTACGTCAACGGTATATGGATGGATCAGTTTGCCGAACAAGTACCGCTCAGTCCCGCCGTCTACCTGCTGGTGGTGATAGCCAACCTGGCGGTCATCATAGGCTGCGTCCTCTGGAAGAGCTGGCGGATAGCCAACGAGAATCCTGTAAACAGTATTAAGAGCGAATAATTCAATAACAATATAAACCATAAACATCATGATTGAAATCAACAACATCAGTAAAGTGTTCCGTACTTCAGAAGTAGAAACAGTAGCCTTGAATCACGTAAACCTCGAAGTGAAAGAGGGAGAGTTCGTAGCCATTATGGGACCGTCAGGTTGCGGCAAGTCCACCTTGCTGAATATCCTCGGTCTGCTGGATAATCCTACGGAGGGCAGTTACAAGCTTCTCGGTCAGGAAGTGGGCGATTTGAAAGAAAAGGAACGCACCCGCGTGCGCAAGGGCAAGTTGGGCTTCGTATTCCAGAGCTTCAACCTGATTGATGAACTGAACGTCTACGAGAACGTAGAACTCCCCTTGACCTACCTCGGTGTAAAGGGCAGCGAACGCCGCCGTATGGTAGAAGACATTCTGAAACGCATGAACATCAGCCACCGTGCCAAGCACTTTCCTCAACAGCTCTCCGGTGGTCAGCAGCAGCGTGTGGCGATAGCCCGTGCGGTAGTAACGAACCCCAAGCTGATCCTCGCCGATGAGCCTACCGGTAACCTGGACTCCAAGAACGGTGCCGAAGTGATGAACTTGCTGACGGAACTGAACAAGGAAGGCACCACCATCATCATGGTAACCCACTCCCAGCACGACGCCTCTTTTGCCCACCGCACGGTACATCTGTTCGATGGTAGCGTAGTGGCAAGCGTGGCTACACAGGACTTATAACGGGCATCTAAAAGAAACATCATGAGACAATTCTATTATACGATCATAACCTTGCTACGTGGACGCAGTTCCACTACCATCAAACTGATTTCCTTAACCCTGGGACTATTGGTGGGCATCCTGCTCTTTTCGCAGATAGCCTACGAACTGAGTTATGAGAAATGCTATCCCGAGCCGGAACGACTGGTCATGGTGCGTGCCATGATTATGAATCAGAAGACCGGTGAAATAATGGGGGACGACGGCAGTGGCTACGACGAAACGGTATATGCCCCTTTGGCCCCTGCCATGGCAGAGGATATGCCCGAGTGGGTGGAAAGTGCCACGACAGTCTATGCCACCAATGAGTTCAAGGTATATAAAGAAAACAAGTTGCTGGACACCCGGTACATCCTGGCCGATACCTGCTTCTTCCGTACAATGGGCATCGAAGTGCTGAAAGGCAATTTGCAGGATTTTGCCATACCCGGCTCTGCTTTTGTTTCCCAAAGCTTTGCCCATAAAGTATTCGGTGACGAAGACGTGATAGGGAAGACCCTCTCGCTGGACAAGCAGCAGGATATGACCATACGCGGCATCTATCAGGATATGCCGGAGAACAGCATGCTGAAGCACGACTTCGTGCTGTCCATCCATAATAAGGGTGGTTACCAGGGGGGAGGACACTGGAATAACAATGACATATATTATGCCTTCCTGCGCCTGCGCAAGGCATCGGACCTGGATGCAGTGAACGGCAGCATACAGCGTATGGTGGAGAAGCATACAGATGCCGAATGGGACGGTTGGAAATCAACTTTCAGCCTCATTCCTTTGGTAGATCGGCATCTGGATAACCCCAATACGCAGCGTCGGCTCATCATCCTGGGCTTCCTCGGCTTTGCCATTTTCTTTGTGGCTATCATGAACTATATCCTTATTTCCATCGCAACAATGAGCCGCCGTGCCAAGTCGGTGGGTGTGCATAAGTGTAGCGGTGCCAGTTCGGGCAACATATTCTCCATGTTCCTGATAGAAACCGGTATCATTGTGGTGGTGTCTGTCGTGTTCACCATTTTGCTGATGTACATTTTCAGGGAGACGATAGAAGACTTGCTGGCAGTCCGCCTGGCTTCACTGTTTGCCTGGCAGACGCTGTGGGTGCCGTTGCTCATCGTGCTGGTACTCTTCCTGGTGGCAGGCGTATTGCCGGGGCGCATCTTCTCGCGTATCCCCGTGACGCAGATATTTCGTCGCTACACCGAAGGAAAGAAAGGTTGGAAGCGTTCGTTGCTGTTTATTCAGTTCACGGGCGTATCCTTCGTCTTGGGGCTGTTGTTGGTCACTCTGCTCCAATACGGCATGTTGATGAACCGTGATATCGGCATTCGTGTTCCGGGACTGACGGAAGCCGAGTGCTGGCTACAGCAAGAACAGGTGGAGAGCGTCAAAGACTACATCCGCCGCCAACCGATGGTAGAAGGCGTGTCTGCTGCCACTTGCAGCGTACTGCATGAGTACTGGACACGTGGATTGCTTGGCAACGACGGTAAACGCATTGCCACCCTGAACTTCAACTATTGCACCCGCAATTATCCCGAAGTGATGGGCATCCGCATCATCGAGGGCGGCCCGATGAAACAGGATGGCGATATATTGGTCAACGAAGAAGTCGTGCGCAAGATGAAGTGGACCGACGGCGCTGTGGGAAAACGTCTGAACGATGTGAAAGAAGGAAACGCCATCGTGGGCGTATTCAGTGACGTGCGCAACAAGGGATTCTATGAAGAACAAGCACCTATCATGCTTATGGCTCTTGAGAATTCCAACCATACCTTCAACGTCCGCCTGAAAGCTCCTTACGATGACAACCTGAAGAAACTGAATGCCTTCGTAGAAGAAGCTTTCCCCACGATAGCCCTGCGTTTCGTCACCGTGGAGAGCATGGTGCAGGAACTTTATCGCGAAGTGTACCGCTTCCGTAATTCGGTTTATATCACTTCCATCTTCATCGTACTGATTGTCCTTATGGGACTTATCGGCTACGTGAACGACGAGACCCAGCGCCGTGGCAAGGAAATTGCCATCCGCAAGGTGAACGGGGCCGAAGTGAGCAATGTACTTGCTTTGCTGACGCGTGGTATTCTCTATGTAGCCCTTCCTGCCGTACTGATAGGTACCGTTGCCGCATATTTCGTAGGAACGGCATGGCTGGAACAGTTTGTAGAGCATATCGACATGAATCCGTTGCTGTTTGTAGGTACGGCAGTGGCAGTAGTGCTGCTCATTGTGCTGGTGGTAGTGCTCAAAGCCTGGCGCATCGCCAATGAGAATCCGGTGAAGAGTATCAAGAGCGAATAAATAATCTGAATATCATGAGACAGATTTATTATACGATTCAAACGCTGCTGCGTGGACGTGGAGGCAATCTCATCAAGTTATTGTCGCTCGCTTTGGGCCTGCTGGTAGGTGTGTTGCTCTTCTCGCAGATAGCATACGAGCTGAATTACGATAACTTCTACAAAGACCCCGAACGGGTGGCGTTGCTTCGTGTCCGCTGGACGGTGAACGGGGAGCAACAGAGGTTCAATGAAGGAACTTACCGGCCTGCCGCTGCCGATTTGTGGGAGGCGCTGCCCGATTTGATTGAGTCGGCAAGCCTTTCCGCAAGCTTCCTTCCGCCGGAAATGGCAGTACTCTATCTGGATGACAAGAAGCTGGAAGATATGGAGATTATCTTTGCCGATACGCTTTTCTTCCGGACTGTCGGGCTGGAGATACTGAAAGGTGACCCGCAGGAACTGGCAAAGCCACAGACGGCTTTCCTGTCGCGGAGCAAGGCGCGTGAACTCTTCGGGGACGAGAATCCCGTAGGACGGACGCTCTCTCTCGGCAAGTTCTTTGACATAACCGTGCAAGGCATCTACCAGGACATTCCAGGAAATACCTTCTATCCGCATAACATAGTGGTTTCATTGCCGACGTATGACGATAAACTGGGCTTCCGGGGCACATGGGACATAAACAATGTGTATCAGGTGTTTTTCCGTCTGAAGCACGCCGGAGACGTGGCGGACATGAACCGGCGGGTACAGCAGGCAGTGGAGCGCTATACGGATACTAAAAAGGATGGGGAGAGGGAGTTCGGTGTCATAGCCTTGCCGGATATCTATCTGGATATGCCCGACACAGTCCGCCGTCTGGTCATACTTGGCGTACTCGGTTTCTCCATCTTCTTTGTATCCATCATGAACTATGTGCTGGCAGCAGTGGCTTCTTTCAGCCGTCGCGCCAAGGCGGTGGGAGTGCATAAATGCAGTGGAGCCGACAGCTTGCATATATTGGGACTGTTTTTGTGGGAAACGGCCCTGCTGGTCTTGGCATCCGCCCTGCTCGCTCTGTTGCTGATGTACGTATTCCGTGAAGGAATTGAAGACTTGCTGCATGTCCGCCTGATAGAGGTGTTCACGTGGCAGAACCTGTGGGTGCCGCTGCTGACGGTACTGCTGCTGTTCTTTGTGGCAGGCTTCCTGCCCGGCAGAATGTTTGCCCGTATCCCGGTGACCCAGGTGTTCCGCAGCTATACTGACGGCAAACGTTCCTGGAAGCGGGGATTACTGTTTGTACAGTTCATCGGAGCGGCGTTTATTCTCGGCATGTTGCTCACAACCATCTGGCAGTATCACGACTTGATGACGCGCAGTGTGGGTTTCCGCACGGAACGGATGGCAGTGGGAGGCGGCTATACGAATGAGGTGCAGAACATTGAAGATGCCATCCGCCGGCAGCCCTATGTAGAGGCGGTGGCACGCTCTTCCAACATGATGCTTTCGCATTACAGCACAGTGATACTCAACGATGTTCAGGGCAACTTCATTGCTCCCTTGCATTTTCAGATCATGAGCAAAGACTTTCCCCAAGTAATAGGGCTGAATCTGTTGGAAGGCACTTTCCCCAGCCACACCGGCGAAGCATTGATTGGGCGCAAGATGGTGGAGACTATGAAATGGGAAGGCAAGGCGCTGGGACAACAATTGCCCATTGATGCCCAATGGATGGGCGTGGAAGGGAAACCGGTCGTAGTGGGAGTCATCGACGATGTGCGCAATATGGGCTTTTTTAAAGAACAGACTTGCACTGCATTCATCCTGAGCGACAAGTTGGCCAATACCTTCAACGTCTGCCTGAAAGAACCTGCAGACGAGAATCTGCGCCAGCTGAACGAATTCGTCAAAGAGGCTTATCCCAAGTACAGCATGGACTTCACCACCTATACCGACGTCCAACAGAAGAACTATAAGGACGTCCGTCGCTTCCGCAACACCGTTTGGGTGACTACGCTCTGCATCTTCTTTATTGTCCTGATGGGGCTTGTAGGCTACGTGAACGATGAAACCCAGCGGCGTAGCAAGGAGATTGCCATCCGTAAGGTGAACGGTGCTGAGGCTGCCGGCATTCTGCATCTGCTCTCCGTCGGCATTCTGAAGGTAGCGCTCGGCGCAGTAGCGATAGGCATTGCTTTCGCCTGGTATGTCTCCGGCATTTGGATGGAACAGTTCCCGGACAGTGCGCTGCTTTCACCGCTTTGGTTCATCGGGTTGGGACTATTGCTGCTGGCGCTTATAGTGCTGGTGGTAGTGCTCAAAGCCTGGCGCATCGCCAATGAGAATCCGGTGAAGAGTATCAAGAGCGAATAAGAAGGATTGTTTTGCTTCGAAACAAAGAATGCTTTACTCCGAAACAAGTAATGTTTTGCCAGGAAAGGGGGATTGTTTTGATTAGAAGAATTTGAAAGCAATTGTAAACTATTATCGTTAAAGAAGAGCAGGAATCGGTGTCACATCGGTGTCAGTGTCATCTTAGCACCTCTTTTAAACTCACTTTTTTATGATAAAAAATATAATATGCTTATATCGAGTGTTCTATGTATGGTATACTCTTCTTTTTTGAATAAATAAACATGGATGTATACTTTCTTTGGTTTCTAAAAATAGAGACTTGTATGTAAAGATATTTAGTGATATATGCAAATGTTGAATTTATTACTAATAGGTGTATTTTATTGGTTTTATATTTATCTTATATCATTACATTATTTTAAAAAGTGAGCTTAAAAGAGGTGCTAAGATGACACTGACACCGATGTGACACTGATTTTGATAAGAATCACTTGATAATAATTTGAAATATAGGTGCTTATAGAATATTTTGTGAGATTTTTCCGAATCGTATAAAACGAGAACTTGCAGAAAATTCCAATCTTCTGAATTTGAAAATACTTTATATCTATGTGAATATTACTGTGGAGAAGGCGTCAGCCTCTTCAGTTTCTTCACATACAGCCACAGCGCCACTACTGCCGTGATGAATGCAAAGAAGTCCGATACCGGCATGCACGCCCATATCCCGTCCAGTCCCAGGT
>OGZX01003368.1_pt1 | contig 11035 bp, 8 predicted proteins | sample 1576881 | NCBI WGS metagenome assembly OGZX01 (sample SAMEA3541542, study PRJEB24748) | human gut metagenome | biome: human gut; feature: human-associated habitat; material: faeces | place: China | collected 2012
TCCTTTTGGCGCATAATATAAATGCTTCCATCTTCCATATAAGAGTATCGCCGTGCTGGTTCCGACGACGATCCTCGCGTTGCAGCATTACCGCTCTTTTACCGAGCGCCTGCGCGATTTCCCGGTACGGGTAGAGTATATCAACCGGACGAAATCGGCCAAAGAGGTCAACCGTATCCGCGAGGAGCTGGCTTCGGGCCGGATCGACATCCTGATCGGCACGCACAAGATGCTGGGCAAGCAGATCGTTTTCCGCGACTTGGGGTTGCTTATCATCGACGAAGAGCAGAAGTTCGGCGTTGCGGCCAAGGAGAAACTCACGCAGATGAGCGTCTCGGTCGATACGCTGACGCTGACCGCCACGCCGATCCCGCGTACGCTGCAATTCTCGCTGATGGGTTCCCGTGATTTATCCGTCATATCTACGCCGCCGCCCAACCGTCAGCCGATCCTCACCGAGTCGCACGCCTTCTCGGAGGAGATTATCCGCGACGCCATCGAGGCGGAACTCGCGCGGGGCGGACAGGTCTATTTCGTCCATAACCGTGTCGAAGACCTCGTGACGTTGCAGGGGCTGATCACGCGCCTCTGTCCGAAGGCCCGTGTGGCCGTGGGGCACGGCAAGATGCCCGCCGAGCAGTTGGAAAAACTCATCATGGACTTCATCTACGGGGAGTTCGATGTGCTGGTGTCGACGACTATCGTCGAGAACGGCATCGACATCCCCAATGCCAATACGATCATTGTCGACAATGCGCAGAATTTCGGTCTGAGCGATCTGCACCAGTTGCGCGGCCGCGTGGGGCGTTCGAACCAGAAAGCTTACTGCTACCTGCTCTCGCCGCCCGAGGAGATGCTGTCGTCCGATGCGCGGAGGCGACTGCGGGCCATCGAGGAGTTCTCCGACCTGGGTTCCGGTTTCAACATCGCCATGCAGGATCTGGACATCCGCGGCGCAGGCAACCTGCTGGGGGCCGAGCAGAGCGGATTCATCGCCGACATCGGGTTCGAGACCTACCAGAAGATCATGAACGAGGCCGTCGCCGAACTGCGTGCCGAGGGCCTGCATGTTCCGGGCCTGAGCGACGATGAACAGGAGGTCGTGGAGCAGATGCGTTTCATCGACGACGCGCATATCGACATCGAGGTCGAGGCGGCGCTGCCGGACGCCTATGTGGCCCAGCAGGCCGAGCGTCTGAAACTCTACCGCGAACTCGATTCCACGAAAGACGAGGAGGCTTTGCAGGCCTTTGAGAGCCGTCTTGCAGACCGTTTCGGTCCCTTGCCGCGTGCCGCGAAGGAACTGTTGAACGTCGTGCGCCTCAGGTGGGAGGCTATCCGCCTGGGCATGGAGCGCGTGAAGGTCAAAAACGGCCTGATGATCGTGCATTTCGTGGGTGAGGAAAATTCGCCGTTTTACAAGAGCGAGGCCTTTATGACGTTGTTGCAGCGGGTTACGAAACACCCTGACAGATTTGTGCTGAAACAGCACAATAATAGTTTGGCGATGACCGTTAGGAATGTCAAAGACGTGGAAGACGCATATAAAACGCTGCAGCAACTTTGAATCTGATCGTAGACATAGGCAATACCCTTGTCAAACTGGCCGTTTCCGACGGCGGGAAGATCGTTGCCCAGCGCTGCGTGGAGCGGTTGCATCCGTCGATGCTCGACGAATTGCTGGAGGGCCGCAGGGCCGCGAAAGCCGTTGTCGCCTCGACGCGCGGCGAAGCGGACGATGTGACGGAGATGGTCCGTTCGCGCGCCGATTACGTGCTGGAATTCACCTCGCAGACTCCCGTGCCGATCGGCAATGCCTACCTTACGCCCGAAACGCTGGGGCGTGACCGGCTGGCCGCCGCCGTGGGCGCTACGGTGCTCTATCCGGGGCGTAACGTGCTGATCGTCGATTTCGGTACGGCGGTCACGATCGATCTGGTAACGGCCGACAATACTTTCCGCGGCGGGTGCATCTCGCCGGGGATGAAAACCCGTTTCCGGGCCTTGCACGACTATACGGCCAAGCTGCCGTTGTGCGGGCCGACCGAAAGCGACGAATTGCAGGGACTCACCACCGAAGAGGCCATCCGCCTGGGGGTAATGAACTCGCTGGCCTTCGAAATCGAGGGTTATATGGCCCGCATGGAGGCGAAAATCGACGATTTGTGTGTTATTTTTACCGGAGGAGACGCGAAATACTTTGTGAAAAGAATTAAAAATACGATATTTGCAAATTGTAATCTGGTCTTTTGCGGATTGGATCGAATTTTAGAGTACAATGCAAGTGAAGAACACCTTAATTAAGCTGGTTGTCGCGGCTGCAGCGATGTTTCCTTTTGCCGTTTCGGCCCAGACAAGCAGTATTAACGCATTCTCGCCCTATACGATGTACGGCATCGGCGAACAGAACACCCCCGGTACGCTGCAGATGCGCTCGATGGGCGGCGTGGGTGTAGCTATGCGTTCGGTGAGCACGATCAACCTGCTCAACCCTGCGGCTTACAGCGCCGCTCCGCAAAAGAGTTTCCTCTTCAACTTCGGATTGGAGGGGCAGAACTACTACAATGCGCAGACGGTCGAAGGCGTCGGGAAACGAACGGCTTACAATACGTTCAACTTCCACGACATCGCGTTCCAGATGCCCGTGGCAAAGCGGCTGGGACTCGGTTTCAGTCTCACGCCTTACAGTTCGGTGGGTTACCGGACCAAGTATTACCACCCGTTCGACCCCAACGACCCGGTTTACTCCGAGGTGGGTAACATTCAGTACAACTACCAGGGCGAGGGCGACGTAACGGAGGTCAAGGTCGGCCTGGGCTGGGAGCCGTTCAAGAATTTCTCGGTGGGTATCGCCGCGCAGTACTACTGGGGCGACATCGACCGTACGTTCGTGATGACCCCGACTGCAATTACCGGCGAAGGAACCTTCACCTCGACGGTGGGACAGGACAATTACAGTATTTCGAGCATCAAGGGGCAACTCGGCGTGCAGTGGAATGCGATCCTGAACTCCAAGCGTATCCTGACCGTCGGTGCGACGTATGATTTCGGCGGCGACCTGAATCCGGAGGTGACCAAAAGCCTCTATATCGGGGACCTCTACAATACGATCGTCAAGGGCGATACGACGCACCTGAAACTGGTACTTCCTACGCAGTTGGCTGTGGGTGTCTTCTACCAGACGGGCCGGTGGGCCCTCGGTGTGGATTACACCTACCAGAACTGGGGCGGCCGCAACTCGGGCTACGAGATGACGGGAACCAGCGGCAGCGGGGAGAACACGACGGCTTACAAAGTGGCGTATACCAATACGAGTACGATCAAGATGGGTGTGGAATACACCCCGAACCGTTACGATGCGCGCCACTTCCTGAAGCGCTGGTCCTACCGTGCGGGTTTCCGCTACGGGACCTATAACCAGACCTTCAACGGCGATAAGCTCGCACAGTATGCCGTGACGGCGGGTATCGGTATTCCCGTGAGGCGCGGAGCCTTTTCGGCGATCGATATCGGTATCGAATACGGACGCCGCGGCTATAACGTCGCCGAACGTGTGGGACTGGTCCGGCAGCAGTATTTCAAATTTGCGGTCGGCTTTACGCTCTTTGCAGGGCAGTTGGAGAACGGCGAATATTGGTTCATGCGCTCCAAGTTCGATTGATGAGACAGGCAAAACACTTAAGATAGACAACACAAAAATTGATCTGACCGATGAAAAACGTTAAATTCCTGCTTTCTGCTGCGTGTGCGCTTTTTGCAGTCGCGGCGATGGCACAGCAAGATTTCAGTGATCCGAAGTACGCGGTCTGGGGTGATACTCCTCAGGAGCGGGAGCAGAATATCCTGAACAGCAATTTCCTCAAGGAGTCGCTCGACAACAAGGATTACAATGCCGCCGCACATTACCTCAAAGAGCTGCTCGACAAGTGCCCGAAGGCCTCGCAGAACACTTTCGTGCGCGGTATCACGCTTTACAAGAACAAGATCGCCCGCGCCAAGAGCATCGACGAGAAGAACATGTACACCGACTCGCTGATGATCGTTTACGATCTTCGCAACCAGTATTTCGGCGATCATGAAAAGTACGGCACGCCGTATATCCTCGACCGCAAGGCCCGCGAGTACCTGATGTATAAGCCCAGCGACCGTAAAGGCATCCGTGAGGCGTTCCGCGCGGCTATCGAAGCCGGTGGCGACAACACCGATCCCGAGACTGTCGTGGCTTATTTCTCGAATCTTTGCGACGACTACAAAAATACCGACGAGGTGATGCCCGACGAGATCATCGCCGAGTACGATCGCCTGACGCCGTTCTTCGAGAAAAATCCCGCTGCCGCCGAGTATAAGAGCCAGTTCGATGCTGCATTCGGATTGAGCGGCGCCGCAAGCTGCGAGAACCTGGAGAAACTTTTCCGCGGCAAGCTGGCTGCTGCTCCTGACGACGAGGCGCTGCTTTCGCAGGCCGTGGCCCTGATGTCGCGTGCCAAGTGCGACGGTGATTTCTACTTTTCGCTCGCTGAGAAATACTACCAGGTGAAACCGTCGTCGGAGACGGCGATGTTCCTGGCCCAGGCTTTCCAGAACAAGAAGGACTATGTGAAGGCCAAGACTTACCTGAACGAAGCGCTGGCCGTTGAGACGGACCCTGCCGAGCGTCAGAAACTGCTCGTGCGCATCGCACTGGTCGGCCTTGTGTCCAATGACCTCCCGGGTTCTGCCAATGCTGCACGCCAGGCCCGCGACCTCAATCCCGAGGACGGTGTTCCTTACTTCATCCTGGCGCAGTGCTACGCATCGTCGGCCGGTTCGTGCAGCGGTTTTGCCGGTCTGGCTACCTACTGGGCCGCATACGATACGATGGCCAAAGCCGTCGAGCTGCTGCCGAGCGATTCGGAGTATATGGAGCATGCCAAGAGCGCTCTCGGCAAGTTCCGTTCGGCTTTCCCCAGCTCGGAGGACTGCTTCTTCAACGAGCTGCAGGAGGGTGCGCGTTACACGGTGACCTGTGGACTCGCTGCCGGTATCTCGACTACCGTTCGTCCCCGCTAAATCGCTTCCGATAGGGTTTTTCGATGGGAAAACGCATGATAAGAATGATCAGGGTAGCACTCTCCATGACGGGGAGTGCTATCTTGCTATTCTCATGTGCGGGCAAGGATGCGGGCCATACGTCGGGCTCCGACGAGGCCCTGATGACCGAATACAGCGAGGACCTTTCGGTCGTGATGTCGCAGAACGGCCGCCGGTCTTACCATTTCGTGACGCCGTTGCTCGAAGGATATTCACTGGGCCGCGAGCCTTACCGTGAGTTCCGCAAGGGGGTGAAAATCACCACCTACCAAAACGACTCGCTGACGACTGTCGACGCTGTGCTGACAGCCAACTACGCCATTTACTACGAGAACCGCGAATTGTGGGAGGCCAAAGGTAACGTTGTCGTCGAAAAATCCGACGGTAAGACCCTTTACACCCAGCAACTGTTCTGGAATGCGCGGACCAAGAAAATCTATTCGAACGTCGATTCGAAGATCGTGCAGAACAACGGCCGCGATGTCTTCATCGGCGAAGGTTTCGAATCGGACGAAGAGTTCAAGGACTGGCGCTTCCGCCGCATGAAGGGCCGCATGGAGGTCGAGATGAAGCAGAACGCCGATTCCACGGCTTCCGATTCCACGGCCGTGCGTCCGCCGGCCGAATCCCGGCCTGCGGATGTAAAACCTGAACCCGCTAAGGCTCCTTCGGTGTCGCCTGAGACCGTTCCTGCCCGGGATGTTCCTGACGGGATGGCCGAAAAGCGGGCTGAAAGGGCGGATGCTCCGGCTCCGGTCAAGTCGTTGCGAAAGATGGACGACTTCCAGGCGGAGGCCCGTCCGGCTTCGCACGATGTGAAGGCTTCCGCCGAACCGCAGTCCGGAAAACCCAAAAATTAATGCGATGCTTACTACCGTCATCCTGATCGTCGTAATGCTGCTGTTGTCGGCCTTTTTTTCGGGGATGGAGATTGCCTTCACGAGCAAGAACCGCCTCAAGTTGGAGATCGACCGCAAGCAGAACCGCATGTTCGACCAGATCGCCGAGGTTTTCGCCCGCCATCCGGGGCAGTATATCACCACGATCCTCGTCGGCAACAACATCGCACTGGTCGTCTACTCGTTGTCGATGTCGATGCTCCTGCGCGGAATCTACGCTTCGCTGGGGTGGGAACAACTCGCCCGGAGTGGTTCGGTCGCCGTGGATACCGCCATCTCGACCATCATCATCATTTTCTGCGCCGAGTTCCTGCCTAAGTCGATCTTCAAAAACAACCCCAACTTCTACTACCGCGCACTGGCGCCGGTAATCTACTTTTTCTACATCGTCCTCTACCCGGTAGCGCGTTTCACGACGCTGCTTTCCCACGGCATCCTGCGCCTTCTGGGCCGTCGTGTCGAGGAGAAGAACATCACGCCGAGTTTCGACCGCGAGGACCTTGCGGCGCTGCTAGACTCGAACAATTCGGAGCAGCATTCCGAGCCGGACAACGAGCTGAAACTTTTTCAGAATGCGCTGGATTTCGCCGACCTGCGTGTGCGGGACTGCATGGTTCCGCGCGTGGATGTCGAAGCCGTGGACATCGACGACACCTCGATCGAGCAACTCACGGCGCGCTTCGTCGATTCGAAGTATTCGCGCATCTTCGTCTGGCGCAAGTCGATCGACAACATCGTCGGTTACGTCAATTCGAAAAGTCTCTTTACGCGGCCCCGGCAGATCGCCGACGTGATGATGGAGGTCAATTTCGTCCCCGAGACCATGCCCCTGCAACTGATGCTGGAGAATTTCATCAAGCACCGCTCGAATATCGCGGTCGTGATCGACGAGTTCGGCGGTACGGCGGGCGTCATCTCCCTCGAAGACGTGCTGGAGCAGATTTTCGGCGAAATCGAGGACGAGCACGACATCCCGGACCTCACCGAAAAGCAGGTCGGCCCCGATGAGTATGTTCTCTCGTGCCGCCTGGAGGTGAAATACCTGAACGAGAAGTACAGCCTGGGTATCGAAGAGAGCAAGGAATACGATACGCTCGCCGGCTTCATCATCTATAATTACGAAGGTATTCCCACCGCCGGGGAGACGGTTTTCATCGGCGGCCTGCAACTGCGGATTCTTCGCACGACGCGTTCGCGCATCGAACTGGCGCGGGTGAAAAAATTGTAGCGGCAGCCGCTTTCCGCCGCGTTGCCGGGCTTCTTCGGCGAGTCCCCGCCTGAACGGCGGTCTGGGGCGGCTCGGGCTTGTAATCGCGGCTGCACGTCGTACGTATATTTTTACTTTTATTCTGTTCGTTTTACAATTAATTTTACTACCTTTGGCTGATAATTCGAAACAATACGAATAATTAACAATTTATATGGCAAGTTTAAACACTTTACGAACCAAGTTCGGCATCGTGCTTTCTATCATTATCGCACTGGCCCTCTTGGCATTCATCCTCTCTCTGAAGACCGAAATGGGTTTCTCGGGTAACGACCCGCGTGTCGGCGTGATCGACGGCGAGAAGATCAACTATTCGGAGTACTACGAGCAGTACGAGCAGATCAAGTCGCAGAACAACGTGCAGGAGAGCGACGAACAGCAGTCGGCTATGCTGGCCAATGCCGCGTGGCAGTCGCTGATCGCCAAGCATGTGCTTACGCCCGGTTTCGATGCGATGGGTCTCCGCGTTACGGAGCCCGAGCGCCTGGCGATGGTCAGCGGTCAGCATCCTTCGCAGGCTTTCTACAACGCTTTTGCCGATCCGCGTACGGGTGAGTACAACGTGGCTGCCATCAGCCAGTTCCTCGCGCAGGCCGAAACCAACCGGGAGGCTGCCAGTGCATGGGCGCAGCTCAACGAGCAGGCCCGTCTGGAGCGTGAGGTGCAGAAATACTTCGGCCTGGTGAAGGGTGGTGTTTACGTCAATTCGCTGGAGGTTGCCCGCGGTGTCGACGCTGCCAACAAGACTTTTTCGGGCAAATGGGCCGGCAAGAAGTTCTCGGCTGTTCCCGACTCGCTGGTCAACGTTTCGTCGAGCGACGTGAAGGCTTATTACAACAGCCATAAGAACCAGTTCAAGCAGACCCCGTCGCGTACGATTTCATACGTTGTATTCGAGGTAGCTCCTACGGAAGACGATATGCTGGCGCTCGAGAAGAACGTCATGGAGGTAGGCCGGGAGTTTGCCGCCGCCGAGGAGGTGAAAACCTTCGTTCGCGGTAATCGCAACGGCAAGATCGCCGAAGGTTATGTCACGGCGGCCCAGCTTTCCGACGAGGAGGCCAAGGCGCTGATGAACGGTGAGATGTACGGTCCCGTGCTGAAGAACAACGAATGGACGATGGCCCGCGTACTCGATACGAAGATGGTTCCCGACTCGGTAGGCGTGCGCCACATCGTGTTGCCCTATACGCAGGAAGCACTTGCCGACAGCCTGCTGACGGTGCTGAAAAACGGTGCTGATTTCGCACAGACTGCTGCCCGGTATTCGGTTTACGATGCGACGGCTGCCAATGGCGGTGAAGTGGGCGTGCTGCCTTTCTCGGCCTTCTCGGGTGAGTTTGCCGCAGCCCTTGCCAATGCCAAGCAGGGCGATATCGTGAAGATTGCTTCCGGCGACGCTATTCAGCTGATGCAGGTATACCGCGCCGACAAGCCTTCGAAGCATGTGCAGGTGGCTACGATCACCTATCCCGTGGAGGCTTCGGCCGCTACGCGCCGCGACGTGCACAACCAGGCCGGTTCCTTCATGGTCAACGCCAAAGGTGCACCCAGCGCGTTTGCGGATGCCGCTTCGACGGCTGCCGTGACTCCCCGCATCGCTTCGATCGCCCAGAGCGACCGTACGATCCGCGGTCTGGAGGATTCGCGTGAGGTAGCCCGCTGGGCGCATGGCGCGAAGAAAGGCGACCTTTCGGCGATTTTCAATGTAGGCAAGGACTACGTGATCGCTACGCTGACTGAGATCGACGACAACGAATATGCTCCGGTAGATAAGGTTGCGGCCCAGATCCGTGCGCAGTTGCTCCGTGACAAAAAATACGACTATATCGTCAAGAACCTTTCGGGTTCGACCCTCGCCGAGCAGGCCGCAAGCCTCGGTTCGGAGGTGGAAGACTTTTCGGATGTGACCTTCGGATCGTTCTACGTGAACGGCGTAGGCATGGAGCCCCGTTTGGTCGGCGCTATCGCATCGGCTGAGAAGGGTGCGCTGTCTGCTCCCGTGAAGGGCCTTTCGGGTGTCTATGTCTTCGAAGTCGAGGATATCACAGCCGATGACAAGCAGACCGCCGAAGGCGAGAAGGTTCGTGCTCAGGCTATGGCTGAGGGCGTAGCCCAGCAGTTCGCTATTCCGGCGATCCAGCAGATGGCGAAGATTCAGGACCTGCGCGGCAAGTACTTTTAATTTGGAGTGATTGCGGTGTACCTGCCGCATACCCGATGGAATACTCATCTTAAATAAGGTTGTAACTTAAAAAGTTACAACCTTATTTGTGTATAGAAGGTAATGATTTGGGAAATGTTGGCCGTAAGAGCGTTAGATCGAACCCTCGGAGGCATCTCTGGCAAATGTCGGATGATTTCTTCCGTTCCGGCGTTCTTTTTGCTATCTTTGCTGAGGGTAAACTTCGGCTTGGACGGACGAAACCCCGGCAAATCCGGTTTGCGTCCGGCATGCACACTGCTTTGTATCACTTAAACATATTCGCCATGAATAACTTCATCTATCACAATCCTACCAAACTGGTTTTTGGCAAGGGCCAGATTGCCCGTCTGCCGAAACTTATTCCCGCCGGAAAGCGCATCATGCTGACTTTCGGCGGCGGCAGCGTCAAGCGCAACGGTGTCTACGACCAGGTCGTTGCCGCGCTCGAAGGCCGTGACTTCGTCGAGTTCTGGGGTATCGAGGCGAATCCTTCCGTCGAGACCCTGCGCGAAGCCATTGCACTGGGTAAGGAACAGAAGGTCGATTTCCTGCTGGCGATCGGCGGCGGATCGGTTATCGACGGTACGAAACTCATCGCTGCGGGACTTCTCTACGACGGCGATGCGTGGGATATCGTGCGCAAGGGGCAGGCCGAAAAGACCGTGCCGCTGGCTACGGTCCTCACCATGGCGGCTACGGGCTCCGAGATGAATTCCGGAGCAGTTATTTCACGCTACGAAACCAAGGAAAAATACGCTTTCTACGGCGATTACCCGGTCTTTTCGATTCTCGATCCCGAGACGCTCTATTCGCTGCCGAAGCGTCAGGTAGCCTGCGGACTTGCAGATACTTTCGTGCACGTGCTGGAGCAGTATATGACTACGCCCGATCAGTCGCGCCTGATGGACCGCTGGGCCGAAGGCATCCTGCATACAGTGGTCGAGATCGCTCCCAAGGCGCTGGCCGACGAGCGCGATTACGACGTAATGTCGGAATACATGCTTTCGGCGACGTTGGCCTTAAACGACATGATCCGCATGGGAGTGACGCAGGATTGGGCGACGCATATGATCGGCCACGAACTGACGGCGCTGCACGGGCTCACACACGGCGCGACGCTGGCTATCGTTATCAACGGGACCCTGCGGGTGCTGCGTGAGCAGAAACGCGGCAAACTGCTGCAATACGGCGAACGCATCTGGGGTCCGGCCTTTTTAAGTGCCAGCCAGTCTATGCAAAAAGGGGGCGGACAGAGCTTTGTGAGGGATATGGTGTCACAGATGAAATATATCAGGAATGTGGGAGGAATTGAGTGCATCGGCCTTGGATCAGATTTTGACGGCATCACGGGAGAACTGGAAGTGGATTCGCCGGCGGCCTTTTGGAAAATTGCAGATGAGATGCACCGCCAGGGATTTGCGGCTTCTGAGATCGAGGCGGTGTTTTACAGGAACGCCAGACGCGTTTTTACAGAAATTTTACATTAAGCTGTGAGCGGACTTTACATAGAACTGATATAGTTAGAACATACTTTTTACAATAGATTTTACAATAAAAGTTTTACAATAGGGGAGAAAAATCATGTCCATATCA
>OGZX01003372.1_pt1 | contig 11027 bp, 11 predicted proteins | sample 1576881 | NCBI WGS metagenome assembly OGZX01 (sample SAMEA3541542, study PRJEB24748) | human gut metagenome | biome: human gut; feature: human-associated habitat; material: faeces | place: China | collected 2012
TGCCCACAGATGAGGAGGATGACTGGGATGACTAAAAACGGGTATGTGTTCCACGCTGAACGGCTGACAGGCGGCGCATCCTCCAACTTGGATGACGGCTACCAGAAGCTGATCGCGGCCATTATCCGGCAGGCGGTGAAGGATTATGTGTCTGTCCTGCTCCGCTTGTTTTCAAAACCGGACGGAGCCAAGAGGACGGCGCTTGAAATGCAGAAGACTGAGCTGGAAGTGTTTTTCCATTCCGAGTGGTATACATCTATAACGGACATGGACGGTGACCGGCTGATTAATGCGGCGAGGCGTCAGGCCATGGAAAAAGCAAAGGAAGCAATCCGCAGGAAACACAGAAAAAAGCTGGCTGCAATGGAAAAGGCCGGCACAGCGGCCATGCGCTGCTGACAGGTATTTGCGCACCAGGAAGACGCGGGGAAAGGAGAACGATAATGAAAACAGGAAGAAGTTTGCAGGAAGTCATGCTGGAGCTGGACCGGCAGAACAAAGCAAAGAAGGATTATATCGGATCCGCGCAGGCGCTCCGTCTGTATGAGGATGGGCAGACATTTGAAATCGGATCCATGGGAGAAGCGCGGCAGTTTGGCACGACACGCCTTTTCCACCGGCAGGTGGCGTCAGCCCTGGGCATCCCGGCCAAGTATTATGACCTGATGCAGTCCCGGAAGCCGGAGCTGTTAGCCCAGAACGTCAACGCATGGTTTGGAGACCGGGAAAACAGCTACATGATCCGAACCATGGACTACGGCGCCGGCCGCATGGCAAGGGCGCTGCTCTCTGACCGGTACCGGCGCATCGACAACATGGAGATCGCCTCTGCGGTGCTTCCGCTGTTTGCCGGTTCCGACCAATATGAAGTAGTTTCCTCTGAAGTGACAGAGAATCGGCTGTACCTGAAGATAGTAAACCGCAGGATGGAAATGGCTGTGGTACCCGGTGACATTGTCCAGGCCGGCGTGATGATCTCCAACTCTGAGGTGGGCCTTGGTTCCGTGTCCGTCCAGCCGCTGGTATACCGCCTGGTCTGCACCAATGGCATGGTTGTCAACGACATGGGCGAACGCAAAAACCATGTCGGACGGGCGGCAAAGGCTGTGGATGACAGCTTCCACATCTATTCCGATGAGACCATGGAGGCGGAGGACAAGGCGTTCCTCCTGAAGCTGCGGGATGTAACGCTGGCGGCGATTGAGGAGAGCCGGTTTGCCCAGGTCGTTGGCAGGCTGAAGGAAGCCGCTAGCATCCCCATTACCGGGAAGGTAACCGAGGTGGTGGAGCTAACCGCAAGGGCCTACGGCATTAACTCCGATGAACAGGACAGCGTCCTGCAGCATTTGATCGCCGGCGGAGATCTCAGTCAGTACGGTCTCTCCAATGCTATCACAAGGGCAAGCCAGGATGTGGAGAGCTATGACCGCGCCACTACTCTGGAGGGGATCGGCTGGCAGGTGGCGGCAATGCCCGCAGTACAGTGGAAGGAGCTAAACGGGTGATGGAGATGGCAGCAACACAAGAAAAGCAGGCGGCTTCTTCTGGAAAGAATAAAAAGTCCGTCAATGACCGGTTTGAATTTCGATGGGTGGACAGACCCGCGGAACAATTCTCACCGCCACGCAGCCGCCACCGGGGTTATGCGGATCCGACAGCGGACGCCGCAATTGGAAACATCATGAGGGAGGAAAAACGCAGAAAACGAGCCAAAGCACGGAAAAGGAAAAGAATGGGAAACAGAAACGTCTACAGAAACAGTAACAGGGAGGACAAGGATGCGGGAAGCGGTAGTTGAAAACGAGTTTGTAAAGGCGGTAAGGAATGCAGGAGGCGTGGCCTACAAGCTGACCTCCCAGACGACAAATGGCCTGCCGGACCGCCTGGTGCTGTTCTTTCCGGCCAAGACAGTGTTCGTGGAACTGAAGGCGCCGGGGAAGGTGCTGCGGCCCTTGCAGAGGAAACGCCGGTACCAGCTTCAGAAGCTGGGCTTCCCGGTCCTGTGTATTGACCGGGTCTCCCAGATCAGACCGGCGATTCAGGCAATCCTGGACTGGATACCCGGTGAACCCTTCCCGGAAGGAATCGGAGCGAAGGTCCCTGAACTGGATGTGTCTACGCTGGCCGTCATACCGGGAAGCCCGGAGACCTTGGCCGACCTTGATGATTATGGCGAAACCCTGGAACCCTTAGACCCGTCAGATCTGGCGGGCTTTTTGGATTTGGATGGGACTTCCCACCATACTTCCGAGGAACTCGGTGGTGTCGGGGAGTCCGATGGTATGGCGGTAAAGAAGGAGGTGTCGGCTGATGATCTTTAAACCGCACGATTATCAGAGCTACTGCATCGAGTACATCCGTACACATCCCATTGCCGCCCTTCTCTTAGACATGGGCCTTGGAAAGACCGTTATCACATTGACAGCAATCCGGGACCTGATGCTGGATACCTGTGAGGTATCCAAGACCCTGGTGATCGCTCCTCTTAGAGTCGCACGTGACACTTGGCCGGCAGAGGTTGAGAAGTGGGATCATCTGAAAGACCTGGATGTTTCCGTGATTGTCGGCACGAAGAAAGAACGTCTGGCAGCAATCAACCATCCGGCCCTTGTTTATGTGGTAAACCGGGAAAATGTGAAGTTCCTGGTGGAGCATTACGAGAAGAATGGCCTGCGCTGGGATTTTGACCTGGTGGTGATCGATGAACTGTCATCCTTTAAGAATTACCAGTCTCAGCGGTTCAAATGGCTGAGAAAGGTGCGACCGTTTGTCAAACGGTGGGTGGGGCTGACCGGCACACCGACCTCCAACGGTCTTATGGACCTTTGGGCGGAAATCGGCATTCTGGACGGCGGTGAGCGTTTAGGCAGGTTCATCGGCCGGTACCGGGAGGCGTACTTCAAGGCCGGCTCCATGAACCCGCAGACCGGTGTGGTCTTTCAGTATGTCCCAAGACCGGGAGCAGAGGAACAGATCTATGAGCGGATTTCCGATATCACCATCTCGATGAAGGCCCTGGATTATCTCGACATGCCCGACTGTGTCTATACGCAGCATTATGTGGAGATGGATAAGAAGGAGCGCGAGTATTATGAACGGCTCAGACGTGACCTGATCATTCCATTGGAGGACGCGGACATTGACGCAGCCAACGCCGCGAGCCTGACCGGGAAGCTCCTTCAGATGGCAAACGGCGCCGTTTACGATGAGAACGGGAACGCAAGGTTTATCCATGAGCGAAAGCTGGACGCTCTGGAAGACCTGATTGAGGCGGCAAACGGTCAGCCGGTCCTGATCGCCTACTGGTTCAAGCATGACCGGCAGCGGATCGGGATCCGGCTTGCGAAGATGGGGCTGGTGGCAAGGAATATCAAAGAAAGTCAGGATATTAAAGACTGGAACGAGGGACGGATTCCTGTGGCCCTGATCCATCCTGCCTCCGCCGGCCACGGGTTAAATATCCAGCAGGGCGGTCATATCTTGATTTGGTTCGGGCTGACCTGGAGCTTGGAGCTCTACCAGCAGACCAACGCCAGACTATGGCGGCAGGGACAGCGCGAGACCGTAACGATCCATCATATTATCTGCAAGGATACGGTGGATGAGGACGTGATGGCGGCTTTGGAGCAAAAGGACATCACCCAGGAAAAGCTGATCGCAGCAGTAAAGGCGAGGCTGTATTGAGTACGGGGGATTGCGACAGGTGCAGGCATGTGGACACAGAGGTTTTTTGTAATATTACGGGAAGGAGGGTCAGACCATGGATGAGAAGGAGCGGTTGAACAGCGTGGATACTGAGGTTCAGGAGCATGCTGAACAGGATCATGAAGAACAGAACACGGCAGCCCCAGACTTTCTGGCGCTGGCCCTTTTCCTGGCGAAATCCTATGGGCAGATGCTGAAGGAGCGGGAACGGCTGAAAGCAGTGATCGATGCCGGTGTCCCAATCTACACGAAGGAAATGGCGCTCCGGGATCTCGCTTCCGTCAGCATCGATTATGAATCTGAACGGGTGCAGATCAGCAATATCAGCAATGTTCCGCTGCGCATTGTGGAGCTGCTGGATAACGGTTATGTGGAGAAGGTGAACCGAAAGTTGCGCCGGGAGATGGATGAGTCCGTGAAAGAATATGGATACCTTTGCTGGAAGATCGCATTGGTAGAGACCGCCTTGCGGGAACGGATGGATAAGAAGGAACAGGGTATCTTTACAAGAATCTTTGTGCGGGGCTATACCTTCAGCCAGCTGAAAAAAGCATACAAAAAGCGATTGTGCAACCGTCAGATCTGTGTGGCCAAAGAGGCGGCGTTGAAAGCACTCGCCGATGAAATCACAGTCCGGTCTGTGCTCGGTGAAGCTGATGTGTTTGATGCAGTTTATTTCCAGCAGTTCATACATGAATACGAAAGGTTTCAGGATGAGAATTTCAGGAGGGGTTAGATGCAGAGTAAGGTAACGCCTAACATACAGGCAGAGGAACGCAGCAAAAAAGGCACGCGGGCAGCGGTGAAAAAGCTGTCCCGCGAGTATAGGGACACGAAGAATTATATTGCCTATATCCGGAATAAACGGCCGACTCTTTTGAAACAGGCCAAGGTGGACCTGCGTGAATATGAAAGCCGGGGCGTGGTGACCTATGCGGATTATGTTTCCCGCTTTCCTAAATCGGACAGGGACATTATAGAAACGTATGCCAAATGCCTGAGAGGTGTGTACTGTCTTGAGCAGGGAATCTTGTCGATTGAGGATGATATAACCAGAGCGGTAGCGAAAGAAACTTTGCAGGAGGGCCGAAGCTGCGAGGCGGTGGCCTTGGAGATGGGGGTAACAAGGCGGATGGTATCTTACAGAAAAAAAGATGCTGAAAATGTGGTCGTTAAGTTTATAGAGGGGTATGCTTTGCGCAATGGAGCTGTGTAATTTCCTTTTTTGCCGAATTTCCGTACCAAAGCAATGTGTTATTATTATACTGGCCGAAAGGTAAGAAGAAAGCTTCTCTTGCTTCTTATCCTTCGTTTTCAAAGTTCCTCCTTGTGGAAGAGCCGGGACGGGTATTCGCTCGCCTCGGCTTTTTTCAGTAATTCTCAGTACATAGAAGCCCTATCCAAGTGAACATTCAGAGTCGAATCATTCGGGAGGTGAATATCGTGGGCAGGAAAAATAAAAGAAGGAAATCATCGTATTCCAGAAAGATGAAGATCAACCCCAAGAAACTGATCATGAGACAGCAAAATACATATGACGTCACAAACTGCCAGAGGGCAATTGGGCAATTCGACCATAGGACAGAAAAAGAGCATCCCGACCGTGTTCCTCAACGTGGCGATATCTGGTTTGTGGAGTTGGGGTGCCATCCAGGGACAAGCGTCCAAGATGGATGCCGTCCGGCTTTTATCATGAGCAACGATGCGGCCAATCTCCATTCCGGGATTGTGACTGTGGTTCCGATGACCTCCAAGCTGAAGAAAGCCTATCTTCCGACGCATGTGATCTTAGCGGATGAGTGCCCTGCCCTGGAGCCCTCCATGGTACTGGGTGAGCAGCTGACTACCGTAGGTAAGCTCGCGCTGAAGTCTTATGTGGGGAGGGTAAGTCTCAAAAAGGTCCACGAGATTGAAAAAGCGGTGGAGGCACATTTGGGACTGGCCTTATCCGGCTCAGAGTGATCTGGGTCACCTCAAGTCACCCATGCGCGGTCTAAGATCAACTTCTAAGGAGCGTGAAATAGATGAGTACCCATACAAGTACAGTTAATTTTGTGAACATCCCGGCAGAGCTAAAGAGTTCCTGCCGGTTTTGCACCTGGAAGATGGAGCGCGGCGCCAAATCTACCAGGCTGACTAAGGTTCCCTATAAGCCGGGGACCAACCGGAAAGCACAGACGAACAACCCGGACACGTTTTCTGATTTTACAGACGCCATGAAAGCCTATGCCATGGGCGGTTATGACGGGATCGGTATCCGGGTGGCTTCCGGGATTGGGGCCATTGATATCGACCATTGCATCCGGGAGGACGGCACATTGAACGATGTGGCCGCTTCCGTGCTTGGAATCTTCAAAGACGCCTATTTTGAGCGTTCTCCGTCCGGCAGCGGCCTGCGGGGATTTTTTCAGGTCGATGCGGATTATATCTTTGATAAAACTGTCTACTACATCAACAACCGGACACACGGGCTGGAGGTCTACCTTCCGGGAGCGACCAACCGGTTTGTGACCGTTACCGGCAATCAGTATCGGTCAGGTTCCGTGCCACATGACATGGCGGCGCTGCAGACGGTGCTGGACACCTTCATGAAGCGCAAGAGCCAGGTGACCAACAGCCACATCGAGCCATGCTCCTATCTTTCCGATGAGCAGGTGCTGAAACACGCAAAAGCATCTGCCAACGGCGAGCGGTTCATGGACTATTACAACGGAGACTGGCGGAAGTATTTTGATAACCAGTCCGATGCGGATATGGGATTTGTCTCCATGCTGTGCTTCTGGTGCGGCTGCGATGAGGAGCAGATCGACCGCATCTTCCGCTCCTCCGGCATGATGCGCCCCAAGTGGGACCGCAGACAGGCCGGCACAACATATGGCGCGATCACGATCCGGAACGCTATCGCATCCTGCCAGACCATTTATCTGCCTGTCCGGGCAAGTGATCTTTCTGATTCGGCGGATGAATTTGATGATATCGAGGAGCACCAGGCAGCAGATTTTAAGGCAGACGTCTCCCGTATCACTCTGACGCTGGAGGAGATGAAGCCACACTCCAATCCACGGTATGGACGGGATGAGATCGGGATCGGCAATGCCTTTGCTGATTTCTTCCGGCCGATTGCCCGTTTTAATCGTGACCGTGGGATATGGTATGTCTATGACGGGCGGATCTGGCGGCCGGATGAGGGCGGGCTTAAGGTGGCAGAGCTGGCAAAACTGCTGGCGGATAAGCTGTATACCTTTGCCCTTCAGATCAAGGATGAAGATGTACGGAAGCGCTTTATTGACCGCGTGAAAAAACTGCAGCTGAGAAAGAACCGCAGAACCATGGTGGAGGATGCCAAGTCTGTCCATCCGATTCCTATGTCGGCATTTGACCAAAACACGGATCTGTTTAACTGTCAAAATGGGACGCTGAACCTTAAGACGCTTCAGTTCCAGGAACACAGACCGGAGGATTTTCTGACAATGGTATCCGGTGTAACCTATGATCCCGCTGCGTCCTGTCCGCGTTGGCTGACCTTTATCAGCGAGGTCATGTGCGGAGATCAGCAGCTTGCGTCTTACCTTCAGCGGGCGCTTGGCTATGCCCTGTCCGGCAATACCACACTGGAATGTCTGTTCATCCTGTACGGCGCCACATCCCGTAATGGCAAGGGAACCACCATGGAGACATTTTTAAAGATCATGGGCGATTACGGCAAGACATCCAATCCGGAGATGCTTTCCACAAAGTTTGGGAACACCAATGCTTCCGGCCCATCTGAAGAGATCGCAAGGCTGGCCGGCATTCGTTTTGTCAATATTTCAGAGCCGGAAAAGAAGATCACCTTTAACGCCGCACTGGTCAAGAGGCTAACTGGCAACGACACCATTAATGCCCGCTACCTGCATGAGAACAGCTTTGATTTTAAGCCGGTGTTCAAGATCTTCATCAATACGAACTACCTGCCGAACGTATCTGACATGACGCTGTTTGACTCAGGCCGGCTGAAGATTATACCATTCAAACGGCATTTTAAAGAGGCCGAACAGGATAAGGGTCTGAAAGCGCTGTTTGCAGAGGAGGATAACCTCTCCGGTATCTTTAACTGGTGCCTGGAAGGTTATAAAGCTTTTCGGAGGGAAAGGCTGGAATCTCCGAAAGCTGTCATTGATGCAATCCAGGAATACAGGAACGACTCTGACCGTATCGGCCAGTTTATCGAAGCGTGGCTGGAGGAGGGAGACACCTTTGAAGTGCGGTCTTCCGCAGCTTATAAACTTTACTCAGACTGGTGCAAGAAGTATAACTACAACGCAGAGAACGTGAAGAATTTCAAAAACGCTATGGAAAAGAGATTCTCCATTGTACGACGCAGACCCAAGGACGGTGGAGAGAAGACATCCTTGATTATTGGCTGCCGTTTCCGTGAGCAGGAGCTTGGTGAGGATGCAGAGGAGCCAGAGGTTCTACAGGGGGCCAAGTCCGACTTTAAAGCGTTATGATGCACAGAGTAAGATACTGGTGCAGAGTTCGTTTTTGGTACTGCGCAGAGGGATTTACAAGGTGATTTTAAGGTTTGGGGCAGGGAGTGGCAAGTAAAAACCGTATTTTCTATATATTATTTTCTATATATATTTTAATGTTTTTACTTGCCACAAGTTGCCCCAGATAAAAAAGAGAACAAGAGAAAAAGAAAAGAAGTTTAGAACAGTGCCCCGCTTTTGGGGAAGCAAGGATAAAAAATCACTGTGGGCATCCATTGTGCTGGCCTGGATTGTGGGCAAGTGCAAAGGGTGCCTGCTTTGATATGATCATGAGGAGGAGAAAGCAATGAGTAAAATCTACACCTGTGAACAGGTCAGCAACGGCCATCCCGATAAGATATGCGATCAGATCGCGGATGCTGTCGTGACCGATTGCCTGCAGCGTGATAAGGACAGCCGTGTGGCGATTGAATGCCTGCTGAAAAACCATCGCCTGATTATTGCCGGTGAGCTGACCAGCAAACACAGACCGGATTACCGCAGACTGGCGGAGGAAGTCTTTGACCGGATCGGTTACGAGAAACTTGGTTATGGGATGGAACACTATCTGGACATCAGTATCCTGGTATCGGAGCAGTCGCCGGACATTGCCCTCGGTGTGGATAAAGGCGGCGCCGGCGATCAGGGCATTATGTTCGGCTATGCCACCAACGAGACACCGGAGCTGCTCCCTATCCCCTTTGCTGTGGCAACGGAATTTCTCCAGCTTTTGAAAAATCACCCTTCCCGGATGTTCCGGGCAGACGCCAAGGCGCAGGTCAGCTACGATTACGACAGTGGCCGGATCACCACTTTCCTGTGTTCCGTGCAGCACAGCCCGGATGTGGAGGTGGGCGATTTCCGGCATATCATAGAATCTATGATGGTTCTGGCAGCATGCAAGTACGGGATCAAAGGTGATTTTGAAAAGCTGGTCAACCCAACCGGACGATTTGTGGTGGGAGGCTCGTTTGCCGACTGCGGTGTGACCGGCCGGAAGCTGGCCTGTGATACCTATGGCGGCATCGGGAGGATCGGCGGCGGGGCTCTCTCTGGAAAAGACCCCTCTAAGGTGGACCGCTCCGGTGCGTACATGGCGAGGAAGATTGCGAAGGATATTGTCCGCGCCGGGTATGCAGACCGGTGTGAAGTCCAGCTGGCCTACGCCATTGGCGTTGTGGAACCTGTATCTGTGGCGGTGGACTGCTTCGGCTCTGAGTACCAGAACCCGGAATTCATCCGCGCCTATGTCCGGGAGAACTACAACCTGACACCCAGGGGCATCGTGAGGGATCTTCACCTGTTGGATGTGGACTACAATGCGGTCAGCGCCTACGGTCATTTCGGAAAAGTGCTCTTGCCGTGGGAGGAATAAAAGATGCCACGGCGACCAAGAGTTCCTTGTGGACATCCCGGCTGTCCAGAACTGATTGAGCCGGGGACAAAGTTTTGTGAAAAGCACAAGCCTCTCCACCCGGAGGTAACACGGCCGGCCGCAAAGCGCGGCTATGGCAGCCGCTGGCAGAAGGCAAACAAAACGTTTCTTCAGACCCACCCGCTGTGTGCGGAGTGCATGAAGCAGGGACGCTATACCAAAGCAACGGTTGTGGATCACATTGTTCCCCACCGTGGTGACCAGAATCTGTTCTGGGATCAGAGCAACTGGCAGCCACTTTGTAAAGCGTGTCATGACCGAAAAACCTGGCGGGAGGATAACCGTCCGGAATACAAGTATTGAGGTGGAGCCGCAGTCTGCACTATGCGCCCCGCCGGGGCCGGGTTCACTTCACTGTGGGAAAGCCGCAGGAAGACCGGCGGCCCCTCTTCTGTGAAAATCCGCGAAATTGATAGGCCGGGGGTCTTGAGGTTCCGGCGCAAAACCAAAGCACATGAAAAAGAGGCGCGGCAAGTATCCTTCAAGACTACGGCATATCTGTTCGGAATGAACCAAAGCACATGAGAAACCGCGATTTATTCGATATTTCCCATGTGTTTTTGCTTGTTCCGACAAAGCGTTGGACAGGAAAAGTAAAAAAACAAAATCAGATCATTGCGATAACAATCATCATCTCTGGGGCTGAAATACCGTTCGCCCTTTTTATTATCATATTTTGAGTTTTTTCAAAATAGAGGGTGGTTTTGCTGCGCTATGGGAAGGAGGAGGCAGATGAAAGAAGCGAAACATGATCTCACTGAATTTGATAACGCGATGTCAGAGTTCCTCCCCCATGTGGCGGATCGATTTTGCCCACAGTGTGGCCAGCCAGTTGACAAAAATCCGATTGGCCGGCCCAGGAAGTTCTGTTCTGCCTCCTGCAGGAAGCGGTGGTGGTTCGAACATCCGAAACCTGAAAACTGGAAATCCGCACAGCTGAAAACCTGCCCTGTCTGTGGAAAGGAATTTATATCTGCCAAGGAAGCGTATCGTCCAAGAACCTATTGCAGCAGGATATGCGCCAACAGAGGACGGGCCAGACATGGATGAACAAATGACCGCCATACCGTATGAGAACGTAATCCAGGGAAATGCGCAAAATGTTGACCGGGAATGTGTGCGTATGCTGCGGCTGGCCGGAGAAAGCTGTACAGCTATTGCGGAGCAGATCGGCCTGACAGAAGAACAGGTCATAGAGTACTGTCGCCAGCTTGGACTTCCTGTCAATGGTTCCTGCAGGTTCTCAGAGCTTGGTTTGGAAGAAGCCGCATGGCTGCGGCATCGGGAAGGGAATCCCCCGGGAAGAAAGTGTCCTGTGTGCGGCGGTCCGCTGCTCCAGTCGGTCAGGGGCAGGCGGAGAAAATTTTGTTCTGACC
>OGZX01003374.1_pt1 | contig 11011 bp, 8 predicted proteins | sample 1576881 | NCBI WGS metagenome assembly OGZX01 (sample SAMEA3541542, study PRJEB24748) | human gut metagenome | biome: human gut; feature: human-associated habitat; material: faeces | place: China | collected 2012
ATAACGGCTTCCGGTTCGGGGGTAGCTGATTAGTTTACCCTCGTATAACTTTTGGGCGATGGATAGGGTTTTGTCTGCGGAAAAGTTCAGTTTCGTATTCGCTTCCTTTTGGAGCGTGGTTAAATCATAGAGCAACGGCGGTTCTTGGTTCACTTCCTTACGTTCTACGGTTTTCACCTGTACTGTTTCCGCTTCCTTTATCCTTTGCAGCGTGTCGATGGCGGGCTGCTGCTTATCGTATTTGTCTGCGGACAGTGCAGCAAAGGAAACATTGTCTTTTGCCGCCTGTAATTTCAGTTGCCAATACTTTTGCGGGATAAAGTTCTTATTCTCTAAAAAGCGGGTACATATCATTGCCAACGTGGGCGACTGTACCCGTCCCAAAGAAAAAATGCCTTGTCCGGCTGCCACACTTAAAGCCTGTGTACCATTTATGCCAATTAAATAATCGGCTTCGCTGCGTGCCTGTGCTGAAAGGAATAGGTTATCATACAGGCTACCGGCTTTCAGGTTTTGCAGTCCCTCACGGATTGACTTGTCCGTAAGACTGCTTATCCATAAACGGACAAAGGGCTTGTTGCATCCGATATACTGGTAGATGGTAGGCTCGGCACTCAGCGCCTTGCCGTCTTGCGACGGTAGGTTTCCGAGAGCCTGCCCCCGAACCGTACGTACAAGTCTCCTTGTATACGGCTCTCCGTTGGTTTTTGTCATTTTAGCGAACATCAATTTTTGCATTACAGGTTTCACATAAGGCTAAGGTCTTGCGATGTCTTTTTAACATCAGTTGCTCCCGCTCGTTATCCCCTTTTAGGTCTTTGAGGGTACGCACATGATGCATCACCGTTTTGCCTTGCGCACCGCATAACTCACACTTTTCAGCCTTTAACCTCTCAATTAGACTTGGATAGGGGCTAATGTTTGTGTTGGGAATGTTGTCACATTGGGCGTAACCTTTTGCCGTTTTTCTTTTAAAACCTTCATTATAGAATACTCTGACCTTCTTTTGCCCTTTGCCATCCACATAGTCGACAATAAAGTTTTTACCCCTGCGGAGTTTTTTAATTGTCTGTGCAAGTGTACTGTTTTGCTTTTGAGCAATCGTTTTGAACATACTGTATTCCATATTAAATCCGAATGAGTTGCCGAGATATGAAATATCGTTAGCAATAGAATAGTAGTTGTAGAATCCTCTTATTTCCGCATTATACTGCGCCATAATATCCTCCGGCTTCATGCCTATCATGTAAGAACGAGTTTTGGGCTTCCAGACTTCTTTGCCGTTGGCTTGCCCAACCGATATTGCATCGTAGTCCAGTAACTTCTTTTTAACTATCTCGTTCGCAACACGTAGAACGATTCGACCATTGAACGGTCTTCTTAAAATACCATTCCTATTATGCCTTAGTGCTTGGGACTTACGAATAGAGACTTCGTATCCGAGGAATTTAGCAGAGTTCTGTGCATGAGTGATAAGCGTCTTTTCATCTGATAATTCCAAATGGAGTTTCTCGCTCATAAACCGAGCAATGTTTGCTTTAATCTCGATACATTCCGCTTTGCTTCCGATAACTCCGATTAGGAAATCGTCAGCATACCTCACATACTTTAATCTTTTAAACGTTTCATCCATGTTTGAACCATAAGGCGTTTTAATAATTTCTCTCTCGACCTTCCGTATCTCATCAATCAGGTTTATTCTGACCGATTCATCTTCAACGGATTTAGCCTTAATTACCAGCTTGCTTCTTTTGTTTTCAAGTCTTTTGTATTCTGTACTACTTTGCCTTTCCCTGCCTTTGTCGAATGATTGAGCGTATTCCTTTACGTACTTGTCGAACCTGTCAAGATAGATGTTAGCCAAAATAGGACTAATTAAACCACCCTGCGGTGTTCCGCTGTACGTTTTATGAAATTTCCAGTCTTCAACATACCCTGCATTCAAAAATTTTCTGATTAGGCGAATGAACCTTTCATCGGTTATCCGTTCTCTCAGAGTGTTTATCAGAACTTCGTGGTTGATGTTGTCAAAGAAGCCTTTGATGTCTCCCTCAATGAACCACTTTGTCCCACTAAACGACTTCTGAATGTGAGCCAGTGCAGTATGGCAGCTTCTCTTGGGTCTGAAACCATGTGATGAGTATTCAAAATACCCTTCATAAATGGCTTCAAGAATCATTCGAACTACCTCTTGCACCAGTTTATCCTCGAAAGAGGGTATTCCAAGCGGTCGTTTCTTTCCGTTCTTCTTGGGAATGTACACCCTCCTTGCGGGATGCGGCTTGTAGGACTCATCTCTGAGACTTACAATAAGGCTTTCTATTCTTTGAACGCTCATCTGGTCGACAGTTTTACCGTCCGTGCCAGATGTCATGTTGCCTTGTTTGGCGTAAATACGCTGATAGGCGGCATAGAACATTTGTTCATTGAATAAAATTCGGTACAGCCTTTCGAACTTGTAGCCCGAAACATTGCTGTGTTCACTTAAAATGTTTAATACATTCTCTGAATTTCTCATACGTCTCACACGTTTTTCTTTGTTTGTATTAAAATTACCAACTGCTTCCCTTCGCCATGTACAGGGCTTTCCCCTGCTCGGACTACTACGGAAGCTCCGTTGCCATATTGGGTTTTCAGAGGCTAAACCTCATAGCCTTTCGGCATCCCAACTTAGGCAATCCCCATTTAGCTTGCATAATAACTATTAGCGCGACAAACTGTCGGATGCGACGTTCGACCTTTCCTCCGCATATTGCGGTTGTGCCGTAGTCTGTTCTTTTGCTCAGTCCGTCCGACATACCGGAAGAGTACTACAGCGTGACGTTTATAATTGCCTTCCGTCACGGCTCATTTAACAGCCACTGGACTATCGTTCAACCAATTCAGGCTTCATCCTTATGTTTGTCTTTCTACCTTGTCATTCAGTCGCCACATAGCAATTTGTGGACTTATGCCTTTACCGACATGCTACACTCCCCATTGGGTTTCCCCTCCGGATAAGTCGGTTGGTAGTAGGTTGTCTCAAAGAACACGAACCTAATCTCTTGCTAAAGAGATATTTATTATGCTGCCTTATGGGCGCACTAGCGAAAGATAAGCTCTCCCTCGCGCCCTGCATCGGTGGCGACAATTATCTTATTCGACTGGTCGAATACTTCTTTGATTACCTTTAGTTGTTTCAATGCGCCGGGGTCTGCCTTGTACCCTTTTTCCGCTTTCACTTGTCGGGGTGTAAGTTGAAAACTATCCGGGATAATAGGCAGACTTTCCCGGCGGAAACTCTGTATGCCGTAGGCTTCCGGCATTGCCAAACCTACAAGATGGCCGAACGCCCAGGTAACGAGATACCCGTTACCTGAAAGGTAGCCATCCTGTTTTTCACTCGCTCCTAAAATGCGGGCAATGTCCCTTGCCACACTTGGTTTTTCTCCGATTACTGCAATCATTTTGATTTTAATTGTTCCACTTCTTTTTGTCTTAGGATTTTCCGGTCATAGTAGATGTGATAGCCATCTATATAATATTGTCGGTTCTGCTCGTCTATGGTTTTCCAGTCCGTTTTGTAACAGGCAAAGAGAAACAGGACGAAACCGATAACCGGGATAAGGATTAATACCGTTATCATCTTTTGCGTCCCCTGCTTTGTTTGGGTTTGTCCGTCTGCTCCTGTTTCTCCTTTTTATCCTGCTTGGTTTTCTGTTTTTCAGTGGACTTGTCCTGACCCTTTTTCAAAGGTTCTTTCACTTTCTTGGTGGCTTCGTTGGTCTTGCCCTCCGAATTGACCGCTACCTGTGTGCGGTTCTTGCTGGCGGGGGTAATTTCTTTCACGGCGGAACGGTCAAAGCTGGGATTGTCACTGTAAAAGCCTAACTTCTTCTTATCATGGTTCACCTGAATATAAGCATCGTATTCGACCCCCCGCTTGTCTTTCAGCCCGGTAACAAAGATGGTCTTGTCATTGACTAAATCCTGCTGTTGTTGGCGGGATAGCTCTATTCCTGAAATGCTTTTGGGAATGGTTACACCGTCACTGGTGACAAGGCTGTTCTGCTGCGTCTGTTTCTGCCCTTGCTCCTGTGACTGTTTGGTATTGGGATAGATAAATTCCAGACTTTTCTTGTCCGCATTGACCTGAACGGTTGCAGAAAAGGGATTTTTACGGTTGGAAATCATATTTTCAAGGAATACCCCTTTTCCTTCCCTTAAGGCTTGCTGTTGTTCCTTGTTCAGTTTGACACCCTTTATTTCATCCGGTATTTGGACGCTGCTTGCACGCATGGAAACCAGTTCGTTTGTTACCTTATCCACGCTGACGAAAGAGGGTATCATTTCTCCCGTGATATAGTTTTTCAGGTTTACTATCCGTCCCATGTTTCCCGTTTCAAGAAGATTGGCTTTATCTTCTTTGGAAAATTCATGTCCGAAGAACGGGCGTTCGAGTTCCGGCTTTTGTCGGATGCCATGTATCGCCAAAACTACATTTCCGTCTTTGTCGTGCCGGAAAGATAAACGTGCGTCCAGTTTCATAATGGCTGAATTGTAGTTACCTGCAATGGTGAACGCTCCGGGCGACTTGTAGCCCCTTAACATGGGTTCTAAAGCCTTTGCCTTTTCAAGCTGTTCTTTGGATAGACCAAAATTCTTCAAGGCTTCCCAGTCCACTTTATCCGGGTCAATCACATACTTGCTTTTGTCGGGTTGCTGCGGCGCTTGCGCCGTTGCTCCCGTTTCTTTGGATGGCTGCTGTGGTTGTTGGGTTTGGGTTTCCTGCTGTTCTTTCTTCGCTTCCTGCTTCACGGTTTCAGGTGTCACCCGGTAACGCTCTATGCCCGCTTCATTTTCGGGTGTCGGGTTGTTGAAGTTATCCCTGATTATCGGCTCGATTTTGGGAAGTTCAATCTTAGGGATTTTGAAGAAGTTAAAACGGGTCGGGTTCTTCAACTGGTTCATCATGTTGGAAAAGAAGTTGGAAAAGAAATCGCCGTGACGGTCGAATTTCAGAAGTTCGCTGTTTTTCTCCGGCGGTACGGTTTGGAGTTCCCCGTTTTCATCCACGCCTTTTACTGCGCTGATTGTCTTTTTCTCCTTATCCAGTACAAGAAGAATATCCATCATCTGTTCGTCAGTGGTGGATTGGCTGGCTGTGTTTACATCCATAACTTTTTGAATTTTAGTGAGTAAATAAAAATTTCGGAAGTAAAAGTAAGGATGAAATAGAGTATATTTAAGGATTTGGGAATGGGCGGCTTCATTAGTCCCCGTTTGGCTTCATTAGTCTCGTATAAAATATTTTTAGTGAATTATTTGTTATGTATTTGCATGTAAAAACATAATATATTAACTTTGCAGAAAAATAAAAACTATGGCTTCATTTAGAAAAGAAATATTGCAGCAAATTGAGCAAATAGATGTCGGACGTATATTTACATTCCGGGATTTATCGTTTCCCAATGACAAATTGGCGAATGTGGCTGTCTTCCTTTCGGAACAGAGTAAAAAAGGCATACTGATGCGGGTTGAGAAAGGGGCTTATTTCCGTCCTCGTAAATCGGCTTTGGGATTAGGAACATTACCGGTATATCAGGATGAACAATTCCGCTATATTACCCAAAAACTGGATGGCTATATCACTGGAGCATATATTTACAATAAAATGGGTTTGACCGAACAAGTGGCAACTACCATTACGGTGGCAGCCCTCAATCCTGTACGTCGCTTTCGGTTTAAGAATTTGGATGTGGAATGTGTAAAATCCTATACTGCTGCCTACCACGATGAAACGAATATCCCTTATTTGCGGTTATTGGATGCCGTTAAAGATATAAAACATATTCCCGGAAGCACGCAAAAAGATATATATGAGCGTATTAAGAACCAATATTTCAATAGCTTTTCAATACAGGAACTTATAAAAGTAGTATCTTTGGCGAAAGATTACCCACCTCGTGTACGAAAGATAGTAGCGGATATACTGGGTGAGATGGGGCAGTACGACTTGCAGCGGAAAATTGCTAATACCGTTCTACCTACCACAAGGTTTAATTTGAATTATAAAACAACGTAATACTGTATGGCTTTACATTCGGATAAAGAAATATTCAAAGAGTTAATCGCATTGGCAGCAGACCATTTCGGTTACGAACAGTCACATATAGAAAAGGATTATTGGGTATGCAAAATACTCAAAGAGATTGCTTTGTCCGAATATAAGGAAAAGGTATTCTTCAAAGGTGGAACATCTTTATCAAAAGCTTATGGCTTGATAGAACGCTTTTCGGAAGATTTGGATTTGTTCGTTTTTACCGGAAATACAGCAGCATCCAAACAAGCGGAAAAAACATTGAATAAGAAGCTATCCAAATTCATAATAGAACAAAACGCTGGCATATACCGTGAAGAATTATCCGAAACAGGTGGAAACTTCCGTAAATTGCTTTTTTCTTATGAGAATGTTTTTAAGGGTGTTGGACTGAAAGAAAATTTGGAAGTAGAAATAAAATCCTGTGATTTATCCGATAAAAAGCAAATGTATTATCCGGCTGATACTCGTATTATCAAAGCAATTATCACCGCTTTTTTGGAAAATATAGAACGACAGGATTTGATTCAGGAATATGAACTGGATGGTTTCAAAATACAATGTATCAATCCAAGAAAAACCATCTGCGATAAAATTTCAAGACTTGTCAAATTGTCTTACAACGAAGATGCTGTAAATTTACTGGCAAAGCATATCCGAGATATTTACGATTTATGCCAGTTGTTCCACACTTCTGAATATAACCAGTATTTGCAATCGGAGGAATTTTTGGAAGCCATGTACCGGGTAACGGTTGAAGATGGGCTGAACAAAAATTCTAAGTCGCATTTATCGCTGGCTGATGCTCCTATTTTTAAGTCAGCAAAAGAAATGATGGCAAAGCCTGAAATTATGGTGGCGTACACTTCCGATTTGAAGAAACTGGCTTTCGACAAACAAAAAATGCCCTCGATAGAAAAAGCTATTAGCACAGTGGAAAGCATACATGGAAGATTAATCAAATTTGAAATTTTTAGAAAAAATAAAATATGAGAAGCAAAGTTACAACAAGTGATAAGAGTATTGATAATGCCGGAATCCCATCCGATTATAAGTTAGCTATTGCGGAATATATTTGGAATAGTTTTGATGCTAAAGCATCCAATGTTAATATTCAGTTTGAAGCCAACGAATTAGGACATATTTCCTATTTTGTCATATCAGATAATGGAGAGGGTATAAACTTATCTACGATTGCATCAACCTTTGGAGCATTTCTTGATTCACAGAAACAACAATCGTATCAAAGAACTTCTGATGTTAGAGGGAAAAAAGGAAAAGGACGTTTTTCTTTTATTAATTTTTGTTCCAAAGCTATTTGGAAAACACGATATAAAGCGGAAGATGATTCAATTCTCCAATATGAAATAATAATCAGTGCAGGGGATAAAGACCATTACGAAACTGATAATAAGCAAAAGATAACATCCGGGACTACTGGTACAGACGTGTTTTTCCATGATTTAAAAGATTTTTCAGCCGGACATTTTTATGCTCCATCTTTTAGTGAATTTCTTGCACAGGAATTTGGTTGGTTTTTATATCTGAATAAACAGAAAGGTTATACACTAACCATGAATGGGAATGCAATTGATTATGAATATTTAATTGCAGAATCCGAAACTATTAACGAAACAATTTCTGATTATGATTTTGAAATCTCCTATATTAGATGGGAAAAGAACATCGGAGATAAATTTTATTACTATTATTTGAAAAGTGATAAATTTGAATTAGGTAAGGAACTGACATCATTTAATAACAATGCAATTAACTTCTTTCATAGTTTGTACATAGTTTCCCCCTATTTTGACAATTTTATTTTTGAAGAAAAACCTTATCCAAGATTGGACGGAGTAAAAAACCAATCTGATGAAACATATAAAATCCTAAAAAAGAGACTTCTTACTTTATTAAGGGAAAGAGAAAAAAGATTTGTAAAAGAAGATGCCGCCAATAAATTAATTGCAGATTATGACAGGAACGGCATATTACCTGTATTCAGAGATAATAAATATGAAAAAGAACGCAAACAAGATTTACTTAATGTAATCAAAGAGATCTATTGCATACAGCCTAAAATTTTTAAAGGGCTCAAGAGAGAACAATCGCAAACTTGCGTTGGTTTTTTGAATCTTCTTTTAGATACAGACGAAAGAGAAAATATACTCTCGATATTGAATAGTATTGTTTCTATCTCAACAGAAGAAAGAGTACAGTTAGCCCAAACATTAAGAACAACTTCATTAAGCCGCATATTGCGGACAATAAAAATGATAAAAAACAGGTGTGAGGTTGTTGAGCAATTAAGGAATCTTGTTTTTGACTTAAAGAAGTTTTCTACTGAACGAGAGCATATCCAATTAGCAATAGAAGATAATTATTGGCTTTTTGGAGAACAATTTCACTTAGTTTCAGCGGATGAAACATTTGAAAAAGCATTATCTAACTATCTGTATGTACTGGATGGAGAAGAAAAGAAAGAACAAATTAATTCTCCTGAACATAATAGGCGACCCGATATTTTTATGTGTAGAAAGCATAAGGTAGCTGATACAACTGATTTTTCAAATATGTTGGAAGAAAATGTAATCGTCGAATTAAAACGACCGACTGTTACGATTGGAAAAAAACAATTCCGACAAATTGAAGACTATTTAGATTTGATAAAAGGAGAAGAACGTTTTAATAGTCAAATGCGTTCATGGAAATTTTTTGTTGTAAGTAATAAAGTGGATGACTTTATAAAAGACCAATATAAAGCGTTTCAAGATAAAAATAAAAGATTTTTAGTCCATATCAAAGAGCAATTTGAGATTTATGCAATGACTTGGGATGATATATTTCAACTTTTTGAAATAAAGCATAACTTTTTATTGGATAAATTAGACTTCGACAAAAAAACGATTGAAGAAGAAATAAAATTATATGCTAATAATCGTGTGGCAGCAGATAGAATAGTGAATAATGTCAGGAAATTAGAAACTTGGTAAATAACCGATATGAACTTTACAGATATAAGAGAACGTCTTACTGGGATTAGTTGTCCATTTTTTGGCATATCATGGAATCCAACCGAAATTGACCGAACGAAAGCAAATAGAATCATTCGCTTTTTAGAGGATAGAAGAGTATTATATAATCCGTATGAACAAGAGTGTCCCGACCATTGTGTTCGCTCTATAATTGAAATTAGGCATTATTTGACAGATAAAATTCAGGAAATTTCGCCTGATACTCAACTTTATGGGTTTGTTAGCGCAATGCGAAAAGCCTCCCGGAAATTCTTAAATCAATTTTCAGACAAGGATAAAGATGTTCGTTTATATATAAATAATTACGATTGTATAAGTAGCTGGAAATTCAATTCAGCTTTAGGTGAGTTAAGAGGTACATTTGGAATTATGATAGCTCAAATAGCGGTTGCTTATGGAATTAATGTGGAAGAGGAATTAGCTTCAATTCTTCCTAATAAAGAGGAATAAAGTTTGACATAATCTACAATCATCAGTTGCAGAAATAACCAACATACTAAAAGTACCCCAGTTTTCCAGTTATTAGTTGGAAAATTGGGGCATATATTTTAGTTCTCGTCCTTTATCAAATACCGTAATTCAGGGTCATTTTTTATACGGGTGATTTCATCCTCTACAATCTGCTGGACTTCCTGCTTGACCCGGTTGTAATTTGCCTGTATTTCTTCCTGCATCCGGTCGTTCCCGTCCTCGTCCCTGAAATCTATAATTTGGGGCAGTTTCTTGTAATTGGCTGTTTCCCGTTTCACTTGCTCGTTATCCACCACAATTTCGCAATGGAATATTTTCTGCTCTATCCGTTCATCGAAATTGTCACTGACTGCACCCACGAACATACCTTGCGTTAAGTTGGATATTTTACTGGGCGGTATCAGGCTATCCATCTGCGTACTGATAGAGGTTGATTTATCATTCCGGTTGATAGTCATGCTTTGCCGTTTTTGCAGTACCTTTCCGAAACGGTCTGAAAGCGTTTTTGCCGTTTCAGAAACCACCTGACCGCTAAAAATATTACCCACTGTATTTTCGATTACCTTGCTTTCCTTGTCCCCATAATCCCGGCGTAACTGGCTGAAATCCTGAAAGCCCAAACAAACAGCCACCTTGTTGCTTCGTGCCGTTGCTATCAGGTTATCCAGTCCCCGAAAATAGATGGTCGGTAATTCATCAATGATTACAGAACTTTTCAGTTGGTGCTTCTTGTTTATCAGCTTCACGATACGGGAATTATACAAACCCAAAGCACAGGAATAGATATTTTGGCGGTCGGGATTGTTGCCTACTACCAAAATTTTAGGTTCTTCCGGATTGTTTATATCCAGTGAAAAATCATCCCCTGTCATTACCCAATACAGGGCGGGTGAAATCATCCTTGAAAGCGGTATTTTAGCACTTGCAAGCTGCCCTTGAAGCTGGTCTTGGGCGTTGGATTCCCATGCGTCCATGAACGGTGAAAGGTAGTTTTCCAGTTCGGGATAACTGGTTAAAATTGTAAATGTATCGGCATATTTCTTGTTCAGAAATTCAATGGCGTGTGGAAATGTACAATACTTGCCGCCTTGATAGATTTTCAAAAACCACACAATAGAAGCCAGTAAGATAATCGGACTTTCCACAAAGAAGTCCCCTTGCTTGGTTATCCAACTGCGGTTAAGGTTTAACATGATTGTGTAACTGGCTTCGTAAGCATCCGATATGTCCGTCATAAACGCCGGATTTATCGGGTTGCATCGGTGGCTTTTACGTGGGTCGTCAAAATTAATCATATAGAATTTAGGCTGTACCTTATACCCGTCTAAATGGTTGATTAAGTGATTGTAAGCAATCTCTGAAAGGTCAGGAAATTTATAGTCATAAATATAAACAGCAAAGCCTTTTTCGATTTGCTGTTTTATGT
>OGZX01003376.1_pt1 | contig 11009 bp, 7 predicted proteins | sample 1576881 | NCBI WGS metagenome assembly OGZX01 (sample SAMEA3541542, study PRJEB24748) | human gut metagenome | biome: human gut; feature: human-associated habitat; material: faeces | place: China | collected 2012
TAAGGTTAACAAAGTTGGTTAGGGGTTGTCGTGAGACAGCCTTTAATTTTTTATAGGGGTTTCTGCCGGCGCAGGAGCCTTTTTTATTTCTAACGGCTACTACCCATTTATAAAATAAGTCTGCTCATCGGATGCGGTAAGGTTCTAAATATAACAAAAGGCATTCTTTTTCTCCTTGTAAGAAGAAAATTCAGAATACCTTTTAAATGATTCACAGTGGTTTATAGAATTCGCTTATATAACTTTTTCTCTTCCGGGCGGATAGATGTTAAATCTGCGATTTTCACAGGCTGTCCGGAAGCAATACTGTTACGGGCAGCAATTCCGACGAGACAAGCTAAAGCCCCGTCGCGTGTGTTTGCACATTGCTGGTATGGATCATCGATGCCGGGCAGGAATATCTGATCTTTCAGCAGAGCATCGCCTCCTCCATGACCGGAGCTTCCGAACGGAATCTGGATGTATTGCCGCTTATTGAAGTTCTTGAACAGGACTATTTCATCGAAATTAGCATCCGAAGTCGGTCTGGACTCTTGTATCCAGGCTTCCAAACGTCCTTTCGTTCCGTTGAAAGCAATACGATAGCCTTCGTAAGGAGAGTAAGTTGTCAATGAATAGGCTACTTGTACTCCATTCTTATAGCGAATCGTTGCCGCCATTTTATCAAAGATATTGACATCATTCTTGAATACGCATCCGTCACGAAGATAGCCGTCATATTTTTCGTTGGCTACATATAGTTCCATATAATTCTTGTTCCGGGTAATATCGAAGAAGAACTTGCATTTGTCAGTATGAGGACAGGTGCGGCAATTCTCTGCCCGTATCGTTCCGTTTTTCCCGTAATGATTAAGTCCGCCCAGAGCATATACGCTCTCCGGATCACTGTCGATCCACCAGTTCAAGAGATCATAATGGTGGCTGGCTTTATGCACTAACAACGAACCGCTGCATTCCACCAGGCGATGCCAGCGGCGGAAGTAATCGGCTCCGTGAGAGGTATCCAGATACCAGTGAAAATCGACGGAAGTAATATCACCGATCTCACCGGCCCGGAGCAGTTCCCAGATTTTAGCCCGGTGAGGGGAATAGCGGTAATTGAACGTTACACGGCATTTCTTACCGGTCCTTTTTTCCGCATCCAGAATTGCCTGTACCTTCTTCTCGTCCGTAGTCATAGGTTTTTCGGTGATAATATCTGCACCGAGTTCCATTCCACGGATAATAAACTGGTGATGTGTACTGTCCATCGTCGTAACGATCAATACATCTGGCTTGGTCTCGCCCATCATCTTTTCAAAATCAGTATAAGTGGGGCAGGAAGCGCCGATAATCTTCTTCCCTGTTTCCACGCGTCCTTCGTTTTTGTCGCAAAGGCCTACGAATTCGATGTAGTCGGGATAACTTCTCATTAGATCCCGTCCCCACATGGATGTGCCGCGGCCTCCTGTCCCGACAATGGCAAGACGGAGTTTTTTATTTACAACTGTACTTAGATTCTGCATATTAGCCGCGTCAACTATAGTAGGATTGGATAACAAAGTTCCAATAACAGTTGTAGAAGTTGTTATAAAATTTCGTCTGTTCATAATGTATTATTTTGACATGTGTTTATTTATAAAATTCCAAGCACCTTCTTTATAATATCGATGTCCTGCATTACCGACATAAAGTTCACAATTATCAGGAACGCCCGCAACAGTATATATCTTCTTCAAATTCGCAAAAGCCTTCCGAGCCTCTGCTAAAGGAAAGATATTATCGTCTTTACCGTTTAAAGCACAAAAAAAACGAGGAGCAGTCAACCCTGCGATATCAGACATTTCTCCATATTCCAATATGCCCGGTATATAATTACAATCACAATGATGTATAACCCCAATACTCCCTACGAATGTACAGAAATAGGAAGAAGGAATAGACATCGTAATACGAGTATCACAAGCCCCTGCAAAAAGAGTAGTTGTTCCTCCCCCCGAATTTCCAGAAACAATAATATTTGACTCATCAACAGGTAACTCACTTAATGCCCAATCTATCAATTTAGAAATATCCCATACTCTATCTCCTATAGGGGTTCTTCCTACTAGCAAGTCATGCATCAACTGAATCCGACACGAAGAAGTAGCATCTTTTATTTTATCCTCTGGGGTTCGTGTCTTCCCAAATCCTCTCGCAGTAGGAGCAATGGCTATAAAGCCATTCTGTACAGCCTGTATCGCAACATTTCGTTCACCCACTTCTCCTTCAATACGTTCTTGTTCAGAATGATAAACACCTGCATAACTTTCTGTATTTTTACCATGACCATGCGGTGTTATCATCAAAGGCAACTTTCCACTTTTATTTTTAGGCAATAAAAGAATGAAAGGGAGCGGAACTGTCGGTTCAGTCCAAAGTACCCACCTCTCTCTAATAGCAAATCCGATATCTTCGGTATCTACCTTTTGAGCTCTCACTTTGAAAGAAGACAGTTGCTTCTCCAATTTGGAAATTCCCAATTTTTCTTTCAATTTATCTCTGAATTCACGCTGCCATACATCAAACTCTTTTTGTGTAGTCCCAACAAAAGCATATTCCATTTCTGCACTACTGTAGAGATCGTCAAAATGCGTAGAGGTAGAAAAGCTGTCTACATAAATAAGGCTTCTCTCTTTAACATTCACTCTTGCATCAGGAATATGCTCATAGTTCTTACATTGAACCAAAAACATTAAACCTAATGATGCTATTACCCAATATACGGTTGATTTCATAATGTACAATTTTAATAATATGGATTCTGTTTCAAATTCGGATTCTTGTCTATTTCACTTTGTGGAATAGGAACAAGATAATTTTGTTCATAAAATATTCTTTCCTGGAAAGGTACATATTCATATGTCTTTTTCCCTGTAGCCAGATCTTTTAAGATATTTACTTTATAAGCAGGCTTATTATCTGTTTCCATAGCTATTTTCCAACGCCTAACATCAAAAAAGCGATGTTCCTCAAAAAACAATTCCACATATCTTTCATTTCTAATACGCTGTTCTAATTTTAATCCGGAGTCAGTTATATGAGGCATTTTAACACTCTCCCGATCTCTGATCATATTAAGATATTTACGGCATTCTTCCTCATTACCTAAATAAAACATAGCTTCTGCATAGTTTAACAAAATCTCACCATATCTGGTATAAATCCAGTGTGAACTACCCGTATTAGAAGCAGTAGGCTTAATAATAGACTCGTCAACAAACTTTCGGGGATAATAGCCTGTTAAAGTAGCATTCCACCCTTCATTACCTTCGTTAGAATCCGCACCACCCGGTAAAAATGTTTCTATTTCTCTATCTTGCCAGGGAGCTCCATCATATAAAATACAATCATAGAAACGAGGGTCTCTGTTCACATAAGGATTTTGAGGATCAAAATCCGGATCGTCTTTAGGCAAAAGCCCAGATTTCATTTCAAAGAATTCTGTTGCATTATGTATAGGATGGCATTGACCATATCCCCCCGACCCATTCGGATAAAACCATTGTTCAAGACTATGCTCAACTTTTATTTGATTATTATATGGACGATCCCATATCACCTCTGAATTATAAGGCTTCAAGAATACGTCTTTATATTGAGGATATAGACTATAAACATTCAAATCAATTATAACTTTAGCGGCAGCTGCTGCTTTTTCCCATTTACTTTTATCACCACTTTCGTTGTGAAGAGGACTGGCCGCATATAAAAGCGTTCTTGACTTTATCGCTAAGGCAGCTCCTTTTGTAGCTCTACCAATATCATTTCCTGTATAAGATAATGGAAGCAGATCTGCAGCTTCATCTAATTCCTTCACAATAAAATCAACACACTCTTCATATGTATTCCTTTCCAACAGAAAATCGTCTTGCAAACCGAATGGTTTTGTTATCAATGGTACACCGCCATGTAACGCAATTAGTCTCATATAAGAATAGGCTCTCAAAAACTTCATTTCTCCTATCATACGATCTACTAAAGACTGGTTACTTCCATATTCACCATTTGAAGATTTTTCCAAAAAAATATTACAATCAGTTATGGTCGTATAGTAAAGTCCCCAATAATTAAGTGGAATCATATTTACGGGAGTCAACTGCCCCTGATTTATAGTATGATAAGTAGCACGTCCTCTTCTATAAGCCTCATCACAAAGGCACATCGGCCAATAATCATTTTTGAATCCATCGACTACCTTCGCATACGTATTGTTAACAAAAGCCTGCATTAAATTTGCATCCTTCCATACATCTTCTTCCGACAACTTATCCAAAGGTTGTCTTTCCAAGAAACTATCATTACAAGAAAAACTTATAAGCAAAAATAATAGTCCGGAAATCATACAATATACTTTACTGAAGTATTTCATAATCGTATTTTTTAGAATGTTAAATTCAAACCAAAATTAAATATCTTATTTTGAGGATAGAAAGCGCCTGTTTCAGAATCACCTTCAGGATCAAACCATTTCAAGCCGTCAATTGTAAATAGATTAAAAGCACTCACATACAAACGCAATTTTTGAACTTTTAATTTATCTAACAAACTGTTAGATACTGAATAACCAATCTCTATACTCTTTAATCGAAGGAAAAAAGAGTTTTTCAACCAAAAAGTAGACCTATATCCACTAATCTCGGTAGAGTAAGAAGTTAGATGAGGATATTTTGAATTAGGGTTAGATTCAGAATATCTATTCAAAGCCAGGTCTTTAAGAGTATTTCCCTGTAACCCGGATTGTAGATATATATACCTCCACGCTCTTGCTTGTCCTTGAAATAATGCACTAAAATCAAAGTTTTTATAAGATACACCCAAATTTAACCCAAAAACGATTTCCGGAATATTAGTTTTATCTAAACGAATTTGATCTTTACTATCAATAATCCCATCATCATTAATATCTCTATACTGCAAATCTCCAACTTTCGTTCCAATCGGATGCGGTGTATTATCTATATCTTCCTGTGTACGATAAATACCTAAAGCATCATAATAAAGTTCTGTCCCCATCGAATGTCCTGTTCTCATTTGCCAAGTTTGTGCATTTGCCGCTTCATCTATATCTAAAATCTTATTTCTTGCAAATGAGACATTCCCTGAGATAGAATATTGCCAGTCATGAACTTTATTAAAGTGAGACAATTCCAACTCAAACCCCTTATTTTCTACCTCGCCAATATTCTCATTCGGTAGTTTCAAACCAGTATATTCAGGAATAGATGCATTTCTTGCTGTAAGAATATTGCTTCTTTTTTGTTTAAATAGATCGAACGTTACCCCCAAAAGTCCATTCCAAAAACTCGCATCCAAACCAATATTATATGTAGAAGCAACCTCCCAAGTAATGTTAGGATTAGGAGACAATCCTCGAGCAACGCCTTTTACCTGATCGGAAGTTAATCCCAAATAATATCCATTAGTAAATGAATATGAAGCTAAATATTGGAATGCATCAATCTGGTCATTCCCGACTTGCCCCCATGATGCCCGAAGTTTCAAATTATCAATACTTGTCGCATGATTCTTAATAAAACTTTCCTCAGACAATCTCCATCCTAAAGAAATCCCAGGAAAGAATCCCCAACGTTTATCTTTAGGAAAATTGGAAGAGCCATCATATCTGAAATTAAAGTCCAATAAATAACGTTCTTTATAACCATAATTTATACGTCCAAATACATTCCGTCGAGCCGTTTCATAAGCTTTACCATCTGTAAGCTGATTTTTCTCATCTCCTGCATACAATTGGTCTATGACGTCTGTCATAAAGTTCTTTCTAAAGGCCAAGAAATTATTAGAATTCTGTAATGTCTGTTCTATAGCGATAAAAGCATTAACACTATGTTCTTGAATTTTCTTCTCATACTTCAACTTTGCATTTAGAGTCAATCGATTACTATAATAATAAGTTTCTTCTAATTCAGGAAGAGTAGAAGGACCACCTATTTTTACATCATAATCATCTGTCGATTGATTATAATTATAAACAGTCCAAGGCTTTCTCCATGTTTTATCATGTGTATTCGATAAATCATAAGCAATAAAACCATCTACACCCAAACCTTCTATACCCGGAACTTTTATGTCGAAATTGAAAGTTGTCTGAGTCATATTCACTTTTTTCCTATAATACCCTGCATCTTCAGTCGCCATAATAACCGGATTTTCACCTCGCTCTATACCTGCACCGGGAAGACCATTTGGATACCAAGCATGCAAATAAGGATAATTTCTCACCATTGCATGGATAACACTTCCCGAACCCATTCGAGGAGAGGTACGATCATATTGGATTAACGAAATATCCAATCCTATTTTTATGTAGTTAGTAACAGTTGCATCGAGGTTAGACCTTACTCCATAATTCTTATAATCATTTATCCCATTTTTAAAAATTGAATTATCAGAAGAATAATTTCCCGATATATAGTATTTAATCCGTTCATTTCCACCTCTAAGAGAAAGATTATGTTGCTGTTGAGTACTAAAATTCTTCAATGTTTCATCTACCCAGTCTGTATTAGGATAATTAAAAGGATCAGATCCATCTCTAAACTTTAATATTTCTTCCGGAGAATATTTTGCATCTTGCCCTTGCAATTTCAGTAAATCATTATAGACTTCAGCATATTCTGCCGAATTTGCCAATTCCGGTAATCGTGTAGGACATTTCATCCCTAAATTCATTGTATAACTAATAGTTGGTTTTCCGGAAGTACCTCTTTTTGTTGTCACCAAAATTACCCCATTTGCTGCTTGTGCTCCATAAATTGCAGCAGATGCATCTTTGAGGACTGTTATGCTTTCTACATCATTTGCATCTATCTGATTCAGATTATCTCGTCCCCATACACCATCAATAACAACCAATGGCGAAGTTGAGCCAAGAGTACTTTTTCCTCTGATTAAAATATTGGAAACATCATTACCTGGCTCACCTGATCGATTGGATGCAATCACGCCAGACAACCTTCCAGACAATGAATTGGAGACTGAACGGGTGGGGCTTTGTGTCAATTGTTTGCCTTCTACTTTTGCAATAGAACCTGTTACTGTTACTTTCTTCTGAGTTCCATATCCTACAACAACAACTTCTTCTAAATTCTCAGAATCTTCACTCAAAATAATATTTATACTTTTTTTATTTTCAATATTAATTTCTTGAGATAAATATCCGATATACGAGACCACTAATATTCCATTTACAGGCACCTCCATTGTAAATTTACCATCAATATCCGACACATTACCTATGGTAGTCCCTTTTATAACAATATTAGCACCAATAATAGGCTCTCCATTCTTATCTTTTACAGAACCAACAATACGTTTCCCCTCTTGTGAACGTGAATTTCCACTTATCTTTACTGGACTAATCAAAATAAAATTGTTTTCTGTAATCTCATATTCCACTCCTTCTGTTTTAAATATATGCTCCAAAATAGATTCAACAGTTTGATCGTTTACATGAACAGAAACTTTCTTTTCCAGATTAATCTTTCCACTCTCATAGATAAAGCGAAAGTCAGACTGATTCTCAATCAAGAAAAGCACCTCCTTGATTGATTTGTTTTGCACATTCAATGATAACTTTGTTACTTGCGAATAAACAGTAGCTGATATATTAAGTGAGCAAACAATTAAGGCAAATGTTGCTAATTTCATAATAGACAATATTTTTTTATTGGCAGAAAAGGGCTTCTGCCATGTCTTATCAAAATAATTCATATATTTGTAAATTGATTGTTAGTTAACTATTAGTGTTGCAAGCACTAATTTTTACGCTCAAACTTATAACGGGAGATGTTACAGCATTTCCCGTTTTTGTGTATTCATGGTGTTCTACTTCATAGGCTATTTCATTTAGAGGTTATACTTATATCTTTCCCTTTCACGTGATAACTGATATTGCTTAACCGGGATAAAGCATCCATGACATCCGTAACCGTTTCTTCCTGTATGACTCCATTATAATGAATACTTTCACCCAATTCCGGTTGGAGGATAATATTCACATCATACCATCTTTCCAGATACTTGCAGACAACCGATAACGGCATATCTTCCATGTACAGTTTATTGTCCAGCCAACCATACGAATGGGACAATATGCCTCTTACCTGTTTAATCTTGTTTGTTGCCTTATCAAAGACAGCTATTTCGCCGGGCTTCATAACCAGCTTCTCGTTGCCGCTCTCCAATTCAATACATCCTTCAACCAACGAGGCCTGAACAACCAAATCATCTGTATAAGCCTGCAGGTTAAAGGAAGTTCCCCAAACTTTTACACATAAACCGCCAACTGTCTTTATCACGAAAGGATCTTTATTTTTAGAGACATCAAAGAAGCCTTCACCATGAAAGTCTACCTCGCGTATTCTCTTTTTCGGATCATAAGAATAAATGACTTCCGATCCCGAATTCAGCTTGACGAATGATCCGTCCGGCAAAACCACCTCTGAACGATTTCCATAACCGGCAGTCATACGTACCACAACATCCGATCCTTTTTGAAAAACATCGGCAAAAGAGAGGGCAAGTATTATTAATAGGGAAGCAGCAGCGCCGGAAACCATATATGATATATTCCACAAATGCTTCCGATATTTTTTCTTCTGCAGGTTCATAGTATTGACCTTTTCCCACGCAAGGTTTGAATCAAAGGTTCCAGATTCCGTATAAAGAAGAGACTCTCCCCAAATCTTCTTATATAAATCAAAATCTTTTCTGTTAGACTCATCCTCCACTAACCATTCTGCCAGTACCGGGTCGATACTCTTCTTCGCATTTTCCTCCAGCAGGTAGTCGACGATGTAATCTTTGATATGTTTTTGTTCTTCCATGAATCTCGCTTTTATTATATGACACAACAAATAAAAAAAGGTCCTATAAAGGACCTGAAAAAATTATATACCTTTTAATTCCAAACATCTCTTCAGCCTTTGAAGAGATACCCAAATCTGATTTTTGATTGTTTGTACAGAGATTTCAAGTTTCTCCGAGATTTCTTTCTGTTTCATTCCTTTTATCCTATGAAGCAACAGTACTTCCCTACTACGATCCGGAAGGCGATCGATACAAGCATAAAGAGCAATCCTGAACTCTTCAGATTCCACCCTGTTATCTTCATAAGACAATTGCTCTTGACTTTCTGACAAATTATTGAAATGCATCTTTGACCGAAGGTGATTTAACGCCAAATGCTTAGTCGCCCTATACAAATACCCGCTAACATTTTCTTTTATTTCAATCCGTTCCCGGTTCTTCCACAAAGTAAGAAATAGTTCCTGCACAACATCTTCCGCATCGTTTTTGTCCATCAGAAGGCTGTAGGCATACTGACAAAGGCAAGCATAATAACGTTCAAACAGTTGATTATAACTAACATAATCATTCCTCCCGATCGCTTTTATCAGCTTTTCATCTGTGGCATGTGTATTAGACATATTCATCCGGTTTATCTCCTTAGTGCTCAAATATACAATATTTTTCGACTTGAGGATGGAAAGATGAATTTTTTCAAACGCTACTTCCTGAACAGATCAGAAAACTCTTTGAAAATAACATTAGCTTTCTCCTTTGTTACTTTTCTACTGGATTCCATATAAAAACGATGTATAAAGATTAAAGAATCTCCTTTGGAAACACAAGTTCTCATTGTTTCTTCTGCTTGATTATAAGATTGTGCACCCAGATTATTTACAGCAAACAGTCCATATCCACGAGCATGAGCATGAAAAGGATATCCAATATTCTGCGGATGATCAAAAAAGCCAAAAGTGATTCTTTCACCATCCTTCTGTCCAGCCAGCAATACCCAATCATTTCGTGTAGACCAAACAGCATCTCCTTCGTAACCTTCACTACTATAATACAACCCACCGACGCCTATATTACCCGAAGGGATTACATTTTCCGGTGCTTCAAAAAACCGATCAACACGTATAGCAATCAAGCCTTCTTTATTATCGCCAAATTGAACGTTCTGAATTGCTTTCAATATAGACTCACGATCTATAATCCTTGTATTTTTTGTTGCGTCAAATATATATCGGGTCTTTTCTTCCAATAATACACTTTCTTTATGATCTCTCCATTCCGCTGTGACTTCTATCACATTTTCAGATGTTACCACGATATTTGTAACCACAATATGTCCATATTTCTCTTTATTATGAACTGCTGACGAATTATTCCAGAAATCAAGACCATTTACATCTCCATAGTTAAACCATAATCCAATTTGATGAGGATGATCTACACGTTCACCCATACGGGGTTCCAATGGATATCCCCGGGTTATAACAGCACCTTCCGGCGAATAGATCGGGTATAAAAAAGGTTTCTCATAATCGGAAGAATATCTGAGACTTGTGAATAATCGCCCATCAATCAATACATCTATTTTCCGGTTATTATTGTCATTATCAAAGCTAATAACAGAATTCTGAGCTCCCATATGGAAAGAAACTCCAAACAAAACAGCCAAAACATAAAAAATCCTCTTAGGTGAAAACATAAATACTATATTTTAAATGTATATGTCATGGCAGATCAAGTCCACCATGACACAACATTAATCACTATTTCAAAATCAAAATTACAAGATCCGCTGGTACAACTTCTTCTCCTGAGGCTGTATGGAGGTAAGATCTGCAATCTTAACCGGTTGTCCGGAAGCGATACTGTTACGGGCTGCAATTCCGACGAGACAAGCTAAAGCACCGTCGCGTACACTCGCACATTGTTTATACGGATCTTCAATGCCGGGCAGGAATATCTGATCTTTCAGCAAGGCATCGCCTCCTCCATGACCGGAAGTTCCGAACGGGATTTGGATATACTGCCGTTTATTGAAGTTCTTGAACAGGACTATTTCATCGAAATTAGCATCCGAGGTCGGTCTGGATTCCTGTATCCAGGCTTCCAGACGTCCTTTCGTTCCGTTGAAAGCAATACGATAGCCTTCGTAAGGAGAGTAAGTT
>OGZX01003377.1_pt1 | contig 11009 bp, 9 predicted proteins | sample 1576881 | NCBI WGS metagenome assembly OGZX01 (sample SAMEA3541542, study PRJEB24748) | human gut metagenome | biome: human gut; feature: human-associated habitat; material: faeces | place: China | collected 2012
TTTACTGCAGCTTTTGGTATCTCCTCGTAGGACAGATACTGGGAATCCACATCTTGGGCCAGCTTTGCCATAACCTCTCCGGCTGAGTCGTAAACATAGGATGCCTGGCTGGGAAGGAAATCGCTCTCCGTACTGTTCTCTACCAGGCCTGCCACCTCGTCCCTGCAGACAGTGTAAAACTTCCAGGCAAAAATCCCGCCTCCTGCGAGGGCGATGAAAAGCAGGAGAAAGAAGACTGAAAGAAAGCGCCGCAGCAGGCGGTGTTTTTTTCTTTTTCTGCCCTGTCTGCCTTTCCCTGTCTTCTTTTCCGGCCTCATGGGAGCCGGTTTTTCCATGTCCGGACTGCCTGTTCCCGGACCTTTCTCCCCCTGCCCTCCGGCACTGGTTTTTTCTTCCTCTGTACCTTCCTCTTCCTGTTTTCTTAAATCCGGCTTTTCAGGCTGCAGGCTCTCTTCCTTCTCTTGTCCGTCCTGCTCTTCCCCAAGAATCCTGCGCATGCTGTCGCACAGCTCTCTCTGTACTGCCTCTTCCTCCTGAAGCTCCCTTATGATCTCCTCCTGCCTGCCTGTTTCCGGCTTTTTCTGCGCGTTTACCGGTTCTGACGCTCCGGAAGCGTTTTCACCTCTGCTGTTTTTTTCTACTCTCTCTCTATCCATACCGCTCCTTTTTCTGCCTGTACCGGTTTTACTCCGTGCATCATTTCTGGTCCCTTTTTGCTGTTCTCTCTTCCGGCATTGCTCCGCCGAAAACTTTTTGTCTATTTTACCGCTTTTTCTTCTATAATACAACCTTATGTATGACAGATTCTAACCTTTACTCCCGGTTCTCTTTTTCTGAACCGCTCTGCCCTCTGCGGAATAAGATAGAGTAATGGTACAAATTCTGGTGGTGCTTATGAGCGCTTCTGTTTATGATATACTGCTGCTTGTCACAGCCCTCTCTGTGGACACTTTTGCCGCCTGCTTCATCTACGGGGCAGACAGGGTAAAGATCCCTCTGCTGTCTGCCTGTATTATCACAGGGGTGTCCTCTGCTGTCCTGCTGGCTTTTCTGCTCCTGGGTGGGCTGATGCAGCAGCTTCTGTCGGAAGGCTTCTCCGCCTTTCTCAGCTTCCTGCTGCTCTTTCTCCTGGGCCTTCTCAAGCTCTTCGACAGCTCTGTAAAAGCCCTGATCCGAAGGCTGCGCCTGTGCTCCCGTCACCTCTCCCTCTCCTTTTCCGGCCTGCATTTCATTATGACGGTGTATGCAGATCCGGAAAAAGCCAATGCCGAGGATGTATCTGTCCTCTCACCGGCTGAGGCATTTTCCCTCGGGATCGCCCTCTCCCTGGACAGCGCTGCCGCAGGCTTCGGGGCAGGAATGCTGGATTTCTCTCTTATCCCGGCGTTGTTTCTGTCTCTCTTAGCGGGAGCTGCTGCAGTTGCCGGCGGAAGTCTCCTCGGAAACCTGGCGGCAGAAAAGCTGAATTTTGACCTCTCGTGGATTGGAGGGCTTCTCCTGATTCTGCTGGCCTTTTCCAGGCTGTAAGCTCTGAAAAGTTTTTCCCCTGTACGGTTATCTGTCCTTTCCGGCTGTGACCATGGCCAGTATCTCATGGGCAATGAGAGGGGCAGACGCCAGAGACAGCAGAAATCCCCATTCTGAAATGGACAGAATACTGGTTCCAAACATCTCAGAAAGAAACGGCAGCTCTGTCACAGCCGCCTGCAGCAGCAGTCCGGTGCTTGCCAAGGGAAGATTGCTGGGACTGCAGTTTGATGCGCTTTTCACAGATGGTCTCTATCAGGAGATCTCCGCCCATGCCATTGCCATGGCGGAGAAGCTGCGGGAAGCATTTACGGCGAAGGGCTACAACTATCTGGCACCCAACCGGACGAACCAGATCTTCGTCATTGTACCGGATGCACACCTGGCGAAGATTTCAGAACAGTTCGAGTACAGCTATGACCAACGAATCGATGCCACACACAGCTGCGTGCGATTCTGTACCGGTTGGGCCACGAAGGAAGAAAATGTGGATGCACTGATCCGGTGCGTGGAAAAATTATAATATGTTTGGAAGATTCCGCAAGCCGGGAAAGGTTTGCGGAATTTTAAAAATCAGTAATCAATGAGGTATAGAACAGAGGAGAAAACACATGGATAAAGAAATGACCAATGCCATTCAGTTAAGCATCATTTCAGTGGTTATTGGGCATTGTTTGTTAGTTTAACGATTATAGGAATTGTAAAAATACTGATGGTCTATTTCAAATTTGAACAAGGTAAAAAGATAATTACCGCTTTGTCTGTAGGACTTAGTATAATTGCTGTTTTGTTTTTGGCTATGGCAAGAGAGCCGTATGCGATAACCGTAATGTTCTTATTATTGTTTATTAAAAGCGGTCTGCTTTATAAACAAGCTAAGGCAGGTCAATGCGATATCCAATGAGGTCTTCTGTTAATCGGTCAATGAAGGTGGCATATGAAGGATAAATCATTGGGAAATGGTTTATGGAAAGGGGACGGGAAATGACAGAAAACAGTTATAAGACACCCTGTGGCTGCATTCATTATTTTGTAAATATAATAGACAAGCAGAAAATTACGTTAGTGTTTTTACCGGGACTTACGGCAGACCATAGGCTTTTTGAAAAGCAGACAGAATATTTTGAGAAGAAACAGAATGTGTTTGTATGGGATGCACCATCACATGCATTATCCAGACCATTTACGAATAATTACAGTCTGTCTGATATGGCAGAATGGCTTTATCTCCATTGATTCTGCACCGCTTCAAAAGTCTTATATGACAGCAATGGAAATATGGCTTCTTGAAAGAGCAGAGCCATTATATAAGATATATCCATGGAAAGCGCTTCTTAGGGCTGGTTCAGGAGGGTGTGCAGAGACGGAATATGGTCAGAATCTTATGCGTAAGATGATGATGTCCTATGATCCAGATCCTAAAGAATATGCACGGCTTGCCGGCTTCGGGTACAGAATGCTGGTCATAATTCCAATACGGATCAGCCGGATGAAGTCAACAGACTGATAGAAAAATTTATCGGCGAGGTTGATGGGAAAAATTTAGCAAAAAGTAAAAAGACAATACTCTACGAAGCGTAGAATCCGCATATATTCACCATTTTCTACGTTCCGTGGGTGTAAAACATCTATTTTATATACTACTCTGTGGTCAGAAAGGAGGAAAAGTTAGAATAATATATATGGTTTGTGTGTGACAATCATCAAAGAAGACGAAGAGCCGATGCACTTGTAAACTGTTTCACAAGATCATCGGCTCTTAATTAACATATTGGCGGGATGTATCCGAGTTGAATCGCTTTTGTCACGGCTTCAACCGCTGATGTAACATCAAGTTTTTCAAATATATGCTGCAAATGATTTGATAAGGTACGTTCACTAATATAAAGTGTGCTTGCTATGTCTTTTCGCTTTTGTCCTTCTGCTATAAGCTGTATAATTTGTTTTTCACTATCGGTCAATCCTTCTATGAATGGAATTTCCCTGTCAAAATAAAGTATCCCCTGCATTATTTTAGAAAGAATAGATATGAGCTTTTCAGGTTCAATATTTTTATTAACAAATCCTTTTGCTCCTATTTTTCTTCCTTCACTTCGATATACGGGCAAATCATAACCAGACAGAATTACAACCCTTTGTTCTGGATAACAACTTAGTATTTGTTTTGCTAATTCCAGACCATCCTCAGAAGATATATTCTTCAAGTTTATATCCATAAGGATGATGTCTGGTTTCTTAGATACAATATAATTGTCTAATTGAGAAACATCATTGATACTATCAAAGGTTTCAATTTCTGAATAATCTGACAATGCAATCTCCAAACTTTTAGAAAATAAAGCATGGTCATCTACTAACAAAATGTTGATAAGAAACATCTCCTTTCATCGGCAATATCGTTTGTACGCAAATCCCATGTGGATGGTTATTAGATATAGTTACAGAGCCATCCATGTCATTCACTCGTTCCGTAATCATTGCAAGTCCTCGATGTTTTAACCTGTCAGCAGATGAGAGAACATCTGCATCAACAGTTCCATTGTCACTCACACTCAGTATTATAATCCCATTATCCTGCGTAAGGGTTATCCATGCTTTTTCCCCTGTCGAATGTTTGTAAACATTCGTGACAAGTTCCTTCAGCAGGCGGTACACAAAGATATTGTATGGCTCAACCAGAAATAAGGAGTCTGAACAATCAAAGGAGACACAGAGATTACGATTCGGAAAAGATTGCGAAATACCATCAAGCAAGTTTTGGTAGTTTTCCTTTATAGTCAGTTTTGGAAGCAATGTAGGATGGTAATCCTGCATTTGCTCACGAATATAAGTATTCATATTATCGAGAGTTTCCGTGATAATTTTCTGTACTTCAGGGCGGTCTGCTTTTTTCATCATATTTTTTACAGAAAGCAGGTCTTGAAGAATATCATCGTGGAGAAAGTTTGCAAATTCAAGATTTAATTGTTCTTCCCGTTGTAATTGTTGTAGTGCGACATGGTATTTGCTTTCCTTGATTATCTTATTATGTCCTTTCTTGAAATTGAAATCCAAAGCAATATTGCAAACATATAAAAACGCAAACAGGGCATCCAGCATAATAAAAAGCAAAGAATATCCACCATTTAAGATTATTGCTATCAAGCTAAAAATAATTACTCCAGAAAATATAAGTAATGTTAATTGGCGATTACTGAATACGGCAGATAATGGAAGGCTGTTTTGTTCTTTCAGTATGATACCGTGGATGCTTACCCAAAACAATAGTATAGGAATATATACACCAAAATTTGAAAGATGTTCAGGAACTCTCATTGTTGAAAAATAATAAGTAAGGAATAAAACTATAACTGCTATAAGGGAGAAAATGATATGCCTCCATTCTGACTTAAAAACAAAAGCAACTCTTTTTCTATGATATATCACTGTAAAAATAAAACACAGCCAGCTTGCCATAAATTGTATGAAATAGAGAAGGAAAAATATTTTACTTGACACCAATACGCCAATAAGAGCAAAAATACAAGTTCCCGTCAGGCAGAGATTAATTAATTTCTGATATTTGTATCCGCTGTTTTGGAACAAAAACATTAGTATGAATTTAATGGAAACACACCATATTACCGGGCTTAAAGCGAAAAAAATAGTGTTTGTGATGGAGTTGCCCGAAGCAGCTAAGAGTATATACCAACTTTCTAATGCTAATAAACCACAAAATAGGGAAATAGTTTTATTTTCCCTAATGTTGCAGGAACTTACATAAGTAACATCTATTAGCAGCAAAGACGATAAAAATAAGGGAATGACACCTCTGGTGTTTAAATGAAAATCTGCATGAGAGGTCAGCCCCATATATGCAATGAGTAAAATAGAATTTATAAAAAGCAGTAGCTTTAAAATTGTTTGCTTCATGTTTTGCCTCCTTCCTATTTTCTCATTAAATTATATTATCTCTCTGTGAACAAATAAAGTGTACGAAATCGCCGAGCTATAAAACTCGATGATTTCATATAGCTTTTTATTTCTTTAGAACTGTTTTACAGCAAGTATGGACAGTCATACAGTAATATATCATATAAATTATAAATGTAAGCAGAATAGCGATAAACGTAGGAATATACAGAATAAGGCTTTCTTTCAGAATGTTCTGCATAAGGGCTGTCCTGTATACTAATGTTGCAAAGACACAGTCTACCAACCCGAATAAAAACGGAATACTAAAAAAAGATATCGTCTGCTTCTTTATTATTTTTTTCACCGTTCTGTCTGTGTATCCGATTTTTCTTAAGATTTCATAATCAGCCTTCGAATCGCTTATGGCAGAAAGATTATTAAAATATAATATGCTTCCAGTTGCGATAAAAAACAAGATTACAAGAAATCCAAGCAGTAAGAAGGTTGAACTGCTTAGGGAAAATATCTCATGTATCCTATGCGAGTTTCCCTGTAAATAAGGACTATCATTTAAATATTCAGATAAATCAAGAAACAGAGCTTCATTATCTTTGATTGACTGCCCATTTATACTTAGGACTTCCGTTTCGGGGCTAATTTCTTCTGCTATTGCATCATATAAGTCGTCACTTACAATCAAAGTACCAATGCTATTTGCAAATGAAATGGGATTATCTAAAGTAGTTGCGATGACTGTTACAGAAATTTCTTCATTACCTATAAGCAAAGGATAAACATTACCTGTTTCAGCATTGTCTGAAGCTGGCTGGTATTTTACTAAAATACACTCACTATCGTGTAGCCCGCCAATTTGTTCCAAAGCCCCTTTTTTCCCTTGTGCTTCTAAGAGAGCCATATAGTTTGAATAAGAGATACATTCAAACCCTGCATTTCGCAGAATTTTTTCGTTATCTGAATCACCTTTAGAGCTTCCTGCACTATATTCCAAAGGAACTTGTTCGGAAGTAGATGTAACTTTATAAATATTCGTTTGCAGGAATGAAACATCATTTTTGGACGAATGCTCATTTACAATTTGTTTGATTGCATCTATTTCGCTTTCATTTTCAATTCTACATTCAATTTCTGACGGTGCCATACGTGACACAGCAGCTATTGGATAGTATAAAGATAAAGCCATAACGCTGGAGACGGTAAGCGTTGCTGCGGATAACAGTGTAAGCATGATTAAAGTCTTAGAGTTTGAACGCATACGGTATATGAAATTTGGGGAAGTAATTATTTTTGTTTCTGTATAAAACTTCCGTTTGTTGTTTTTGCTTATGTGTACTACAAAAGGAAGAAAGGATGAAATAAAAAGTATTGTTCCCACAACTACGAGTACAAGTGTCAGCATGGCAATGGGGGTATAACCAATCGAAAACCAAACAGATTTATCTCCTCTGAGGATATCCAATGCAAGAACATACCCCAAAATAATGCAGCAAAAGCCAACGATGGAAGGAACAGCATGAAATTTCATTTTTCGTTCAGCACTTTTTTCAAATCTAACTAATCCCATAAGCGATGTCTTGAAAAGAAACCTGCTGTTAGACAGCATCAATACAATCACGATAGCAAAAATAAAGCAAGCTGTTTTTGCAATGGCATTGACATTGAAAAAGGGTATTTTTGAATTATTGATAGATAAATCCAGTAACTTGGTTATGCCAAAAACAATGCCTTTATGAAAAAAAATACCGAGAAGTATTCCTACTATAAACGCTCCAAAACAAACCAGTAAATTCTCTGTTGTCAGCAATGACAACACTGTGGTTTTTCTATATCCTAATAATGCGTAAACACCAAGTTCTTTTGTTCGACGACGTAAAAAGAAACGGTTGGAATATGACATATAAAAAACAACAAAAGCCATTAGGAATACAGAAATTACGTTACACATCATTTCAACCCGCCCGTTACCAGATATCTTTTCAAGCATAACTGTATTCATTGAGAATGAAGTAAATGCAAAAAAGACAGTAATTACAAATGATACAGAAAGCAGGTAAAGGGCGTAAAATGAAAAATTTTTTTTAAGATTTTTAAGTGCCATTGATAAATTATTCATAAATTTTGCCCCCTTATCTTTCCGTATCTAATTTGGCTACTTCCTGTGCAATGGTTTCATAGAATGTTCGTCTATCGGCATCCTGTTTAAGAAGTTCGCGTATAATGCTTCCGTCTTTGAAAATCAGAATACGGTTAGCAAAACTTGCAGCGTATGCATCATGTGTGACCATTAGTATCGTGGTATGCAATTCATCATTTGCTTCTTTCAAAGTTTTTAATAACTCGGTAGCAGAGTTTGAGTCCAATGCTCCTGTCGGTTCATCAGCAAATAAAATACTTGGCTGTTTTACAATGGCTCTTGCCGCCGATGCTCGTTGTCTTTGCCCGCCAGACAGCTCGTTTGGATATTTGTCTAACTGAGAGGCAATGCCAAAGCGTTCTGCTAAACTCCGCACCATTTTTTCGATTTTTTTATGCGGAAGCTTTTGTAAAGTGAGTGGGACAGAGATGTTTTCTCGGATGGTAAGGCTGTCAAGTAAAAAGTATTCCTGAAATATAAATCCAAGATTATCCCTGCGGAAATCCGCAGAACCTGTGTCGCTCAGTTGTTTTAAATTAACACCATTGATTACAATGCTGCCACTTGTAGGGGTATCAATAGTGGAAAGAACATTAAGCAATGTAGTCTTTCCAGAGCCAGAAGCACCCATAATAGCGATAAATTCACTTTCTGCTACATTGAAAGATACTTTATTTAGGCTTGGACGTTGCCCTTTAGCATAGATTTTTGTTACTTCATTTGCTTCTAATAATGTTGCCATATTTTAATCTCCTTTTCGTTTGATAGTTTCATTGTACTTTTTCTGCTTAAAAAGCGAATGAGTAAATCAGGCAATTTTTTTAATCGTATTGTCTGTTGGTGTGATAAAGGAGATAAAATCTATGATTTATGATGAATGGGTGTTTCACGATGTGGAACATATTTATTTGCAACTTATAAAAAAATAAGGTGTGCGATTTATAGTGGACAACTTTCAGCAGGCGAAAAAATCCCATCTGTTCGAGAAATGGCAAAGAAGCGAGAGGACACTGCAAAGGTACTTTGTTTTTCTTACTTCGATAATATGTTTGCATTAGGATTTTCCAAAGATGAAGCAGAAAATATCCGATCAGAAGATGCCGGAGAAACCAAAGACCAAGCGTCAGGAAGCAAGTTTATAAAGTTTTATGGAAAGAGCAGGTAGCAATCTATCTGCTTTTTCCTGTTATGTGGTTATCGTAAGCCGAGAAGGTTAAGTGACGAACAAAGGGAACAGGCAAGGTTACGGATGGAGAAAATCAATTCAGATGATAATTGTCGGGAAGATTAGAGTCCAGTCGCAACATTCAGAAGTCCAGTCACAACATTTCCGAATTTAAAGAAAGAAATCTGCCGATAATATAAATGAACAATAGATGATGTTATCCATATTTGATAATGAGCCATGAAAATGAGGTGGAACAGTTGAACATAGCAATTTGCGATGATGAGGAAAATATACGCATTTACATACGCAAGCTGATACAGAAGCAGGAAACTTTTTGTAAGATAACAGAGTTTTCATCGGGCAAGGAATTATTGGAGTTTCAGGATGAGACAAATGCAGAAGAAATAGACATACTTTTTCTGGATATCTCTATGGGAGATGAGGATGGAATGACTGTGGCAAAGCAGCTCAGGAGCCAGATGGAAAGCAAGAAAGAAGCAGTGTGGGGAAGCCTGCCGCTTCTGATATTTGTAACGGGATATCCGGAATATATGCAGGAGGCTTTTTCTGTTAATGCTTTTCAGTATATTGTAAAACCGATTCAGGAAAGCAATTTTGAGCAGGTTTTTGCACAGACCATACGGGAGTATCAATATTTGATGGCAAAGAAAAAGGAAAAACCAAAAGAAGTATTAGTTCGGAATGGAAATAGAACAAGAAGTGTTTCAGCAGATGATATTTACTATATTGAAAGCAGTAATCGAAAAGTGACCTTGTATTTGCGGCATGAAAAAATTGAATATTATGACAAGATCAGCTCACTGGAAAGCGAGCTTAAGCCGGATTTTTTCCGTATACACAAAGGGTATCTGGTTAACATAAAATATGTGGAACGATATGACCGGACAGAGGTGAAAATGAGAAACGGGGACAGTCTGCTGATATCCAAGTATAAATATCAGGACTTTGTAAAGCGTTATTTGGAATACATTTTGGAGGAAAGATAATTGAGTCAGGTTACATATGAAATCATTCGCAAGCTTTTTGAAATCTATCCTATTATTCTGCAAATCGTTCTTTTTCTGGTATTGTGGAATGTATTTTTTCGGTGGGAGAAAGGGATATGGATTGTTGCAGGAATATTGGCAGTGATGAATATCTGCATGGGGCTATGGCTGGAAAAGCCGGGGGTAATACGATATACAATGTCCGCTGTCATTGTGTTGGGATATTGTTTTTGCAAATACCAAAAACATTTGGAAAAGGCGGTATTCATACTGCTGCTGTTTTACAATTTTCATGCGTTAAGTTATTTGATTGCAGACAGTATTTATCAATGTACAGTGGAGAGCATATTTAGAGGGTTGGATGTTCTGAGTGAGGAATATATATTTCGGGTTTATCTGGGTATGGCGATAGGTATGGGCATCCTGCTTTTATCGTACACGTTGGTATTACTGATTATGACAGGTGTCGTGATAAAAATCGTAAAGAAACCGTTTATGCTGAGATGGCAGGAAACGATATTCCTTTCAGTACTGAATATTGTAGGGAGTATGATTGTAGGAATAAGCGTAGACCTTTCCGTAGTGCAAATCGAGGGTGGAGTTTTTCTGTTGTATGATGACAAGCAGGAAATGTTGTGGAAATTACCGATAATTGCGGTTCTTATCTATGTGGGGGAAATTTCGGCAATATACATCTACCAGAATTACAGGGAGCTTCAAAAAGAACGGCAGAAACATTTTGTGGAAGAACAACAGGTCAAAGCCATGAAGCAGAGACTGGAAGAAGCAGAGAACTTCTACGGGAGCATTCGCAGAGTAAGGCATGAGATGAAAAACCATATGACGAATATAAAAGGGCTGGTGGCAAGTGAGAAATATGATGAAGTAGAGAGTTATATCGAAAAGCTGGATGAAACCATACAGACTATGGACTATAAATTCAATACAGGAAATGCGGTCACAGATGTGATTATCAATAATAAATACCAGAAAGCGAAAAATGCAGGTATTTCGTTTCAAGTAAAATTTAACTTGGGGGAAACAGACACAATTTCTGCATTTGATATAGGTATCATTCTGAATAACCTTTTAGACAATGCCATAGAAGCCTGCGAGAAACTGGAGCAGGAACAGCGATATATCAATCTGACTTTAAAGAAAAAGAATCATTTCCTACTGATTGAAGTGGAAAACAGCTTTGATGGGAAAGTGATATGGGAAGATGGAGGTATCGTCCCGATGACAACGAAACAGAGCGATC
>OGZX01003380.1_pt1 | contig 10995 bp, 10 predicted proteins | sample 1576881 | NCBI WGS metagenome assembly OGZX01 (sample SAMEA3541542, study PRJEB24748) | human gut metagenome | biome: human gut; feature: human-associated habitat; material: faeces | place: China | collected 2012
GTATCAAGAAATTGGACGCTTATACCATTGAGAACGAACCTATTGCATCAATCGATCTGATGGAACGTGCAGCAACCGTATTAACAAAAGCCATCACAGACAGATGGAATACGGAAACGCCGGTCACTATCTTTGCCGGACCGGGGAATAATGGCGGAGACGCTCTCGCCGTAGCCCGCATGATGGCTGAAAAAGGATATAAAATCGAGGTATTTCTCTTCAACACGAAAGGAGAACTTTCACCCGACTGCCAGACCAATAAAGAACTGGTAGAAATGATGGAAGAAGTAAAATTCCACGAGATCAGTACCCAATTCGTACCTCCCGCCCTGACGCCCGACCATCTGGTAATCGACGGATTATTCGGTTCAGGCCTGAACAAACCGTTGAGCGGCGGATTCGCTGCCGTAGTAAAATACATCAATTCCTCCCCTACTATGGTAGTAGCCATCGACATTCCTTCCGGACTGATGGGAGAAGAAAATACATTCAACGTAAAAGCTAATATTATCCGTGCCGACGTAACTTTCAGTCTGCAACTGCCGAAGCTCGCCTTTCTTTTCGCAGAGAACACGGAATTTGTCGGAGAATGGGAAGTGCTGGACATCCAATTAAGCGAAGACGGTATTGAAGAGATGGAAACGAACTACGAAATGTTGGAAATAGAGCAAATCCGTTCACTCATCAAGCCACGCAAACAGTTTGCCCACAAGGGGAACTTCGGCCATGCACTATTGATTGCCGGTTCAAAAGGAATGGCAGGAGCCTCTGTTCTTGCTGCCCGCGCCTGCCTCCGTTCGGGAGTAGGGTTACTGACTGTCCATGCGCCAATGTGCAACAACGACATCTTGCAAACCTCCATACCCGAAGCAATCGTAGAAACCGACATCAACGAAACCTGTTTTGCCGTACCTACCGACACGGACGACTATCAAGCAGTCGGCATCGGTCCGGGACTGGGACGAAACGAGGAAACGGAAGCTGCCTTGTTGGAACAACTGGAACACTGCCAGACTCCTGTTGTGGTGGATGCCGACGCACTTAATATCCTTGCCAACCACCGCCATGCCCTTACCCACCTGCCGAAGGGTTCCATCCTCACCCCGCATCCGAAAGAACTGGAACGTCTGACCGGCAAATGCCAGGACTCTTACGAACGTCTGATGAAGGCTTGCGAACTGGCCCGTGCCGCCCATGTTCACATTATTTTAAAAGGAGCCTACTCCGCCATCATCACCCCCGAAGGTAAATGTTTCTTCAACCCAACCGGAAATCCGGGAATGGCAACCGGAGGTAGCGGTGACGTACTGACCGGAGTAATCCTGGCACTACTTGCCCAAGGTTACCCAACCGAGGAAGCCGCAAAAATCGGCACTTACATTCACGGACTGGCGGGCGATGTCGCTCAAAAGAAGCAAGGAATGATCGGAATGATCGCAAGCGATATTATCACCTGTCTGCCGACAGCATGGCGACTTGTAAGCGAATAAAAGTTAAGAAGTTACCCTTTTTTCAATAACTTCATTAACTTTGTTTTCAAAACCAGTTAAAAAGAACCGAATATGAAAAAGTTGATTATAGCAGCAGGACTACTTATGACAACGTCCGCCTATGCACAAACCGAAGTACTGACAGGGGTTACCCGAGGAAAAGACTATGGAGTGGTTTACAGTCTTCCCAAAACCCAAATAGAACTTGAAATAAAAGCCAACAAAGTCAACTATACTCCCGGAGAATTCAGCAAATATGCTGATCGTTACCTGCGACTGACCAACGTCTCCGCCGACCCTGAAGAGTACTGGGAACTGGCTAGCGTAAAAGTGAAATCCGTAGGTGTGCCCAACAGCGAAACTACGTATTTCGTAAAATTGAAGGATAAGACAGTAGCACCGCTCATGGAACTGACAGAGGATGGCATTGTGAAAACGATCAATGTTCCTTACAGCAATAGCAGTGCAGGCAAAAAAGTTGCTCCCGCCCCCGCAGTCCTCCAAAAGAAAGCGAATCCTCGCGAATTCCTGACCGAAGAGATTCTGATGGCTAGCTCTACCGCTAAGATGGCCGAGCTGGTGGCTAAAGAAATCTATAATATCCGCGAAAGCAAAAATGCCTTATTGCGCGGACAAGCTGATAATATGCCTTCAGATGGGGCACAGCTTAAAATTATGCTCGACAATCTGAATGCACAGGAAGAAGCCATGACGCAAATGTTCTCCGGCACCTGCAACAAAGAAGAGAGAACATTCACTGTCCGCCTTACCCCTGACAAGGAATTCAACAATGAAGTTGCTTTCCGCTTCTCGAAGAAGTTAGGTGTAGTTGCCAACAATGATTTGGCAGGAACTCCGTTTTATATCAGTCTGAAAGACCTGAAATCGGTCAAGATACCACAGGAAGACGATAAGAAGAAGAAAGATTTGGATGGAATCGCCTACAACGTACCCGGACAAGCTATGGTTACACTGACTGACGGTAAAAAGAAACTTTACGAAGGTGAGCTTCCTATTACTCAATTTGGTGTGATAGAATATCTGGCTCCGGTTTTGTTCAACAAGAATTCTACCATCAAAGTTTATTTTGATCCGAATACGGGAGGATTGCTCAAAGTGGACAGAGAAGAAGGGAAATAGAAAAATGAGGAAGTGAACTTCTAAAAAACAAAGAATATGGTTGGTGAAGGACATGCATTCGACATGATACGCCGAATAAAAGAGGGACGGGAAGCTTCCCGCCTACGTCGTGAACGTGCTAACGATAAGTTGAAGCATATAAACCGTGCAAACGAACCTTATCCACTACCCAACACCACCCCCGAAGAAATGGAACGTATCATCCACGACTCGGAGAAAAAGAAAGAGAAAGACAGCAATTATTTTGTTTGGGGAACGCTTATTATCATGGGGGTCCTGATAGCAATTGCCGTCATACTTTGGGCTGTATTTATCAAATAAATAATAATAAGTTCCTATTTATACGACTGGTATCACCAGTTTTATAAGTCCATCTTTCTGCATTTGAGAAAGATAAGCCGATACACGCGACTCGTAGCCCTCTTCATTTTGAAAGTGGTCTGCGAGTTTTTCTATAATCTCACGAACATTGCGTTTTCCATCTATCAGTTCCCATACAGCCGTACCGTGTTCTTCCAATTTCACATGAAGTTCTTTCGACATTCCTTTCGGCACAAGGAAGCGTTGCATCCACGGATATTTAAAACGGGGAAAGGAGAGCACAATTGTCTCCCCTTCCCTTTCTGCTGTAATATGTTCACTGCGACAGGGAATGACCTCTAACAGGTTGATTTTCTCTTTGGCAGCCATACTTCTTATTTTTTATTTCAGAGTATTTATACTGATACTCTTCTGTTTACACCTTGATACAAAATTCCTTTGTCACTTTAGGTATTGAATTTCCTAGTTACTTTTGGATATTCGCCTCTTCCAGACCGTATCCCTTCTTCTTGTTCTCTGCCTTCAACATCAAAGCCACAATCAGAGCAAGCACACCAAAGAGAGCAAAAATAGCCATCGGCAACGTGTAGTCATAAGTCTGTGCACCGTCTACTACCGGACCTTTGCAATAAGTATTCAACACCCATCCGATCAACAAAGGAACACCCATCAATCCCCAGTTCTGTACCCAGAAAATCAATGCGTATGCAGTACCCAACTGTTTTTCCGGAATAATCTTCGGAACAGACGGCCACATAGCTGAAGGCACCAACGAGAAGGCAAATCCCAATATAATCATGATAATAGTAGCAAACCACCATATATTCAGTATAGGCAGAGCAAACATCGTATGCACAAAAATAAGCATCACTGATCCGATTATCATCAATGTGGCTCCCTTACCGATACGGTCATAAAGCGAGCCGAACAACGGAGTCAGGATAATCGCACCAATCGGCAACAATCCGGGAATCGTTCCCGCCAACTTCGGATCTACATTATACTTCTGCACCATCAAGTCGGCAGCATACTTGATAAAGGGGAATACAGCCGAGTAGAACAATACACATAGTAATGCAATCAGCCAGAATCCTTTATTGGTAATGATATACACAATATCTTTCATACGGAACGGCTCTTCCGGTTCCAATCCCTCTGCATCCAAAGAAGCATCCAACTTCTTATCATAGAAAGTATAAAGGAAGAAAGCAATCGTACCCACGCACAACATAATCAGACAAAACAAAATCGGAGCAGGAATATTGGTATGGAATGTGCCACTCTCATCCGTAGATCCGAAAAAGTCGGCCAAAGGAACCGTAAGCACCATTGCCAGAGTTGTTCCGATACGTGCCGTAGCCATTTCAAGTCCCATAGCTAATGCCATTTCCTTACCCTTGAACCATTTCACGATAATCTTGGAAACTGTGATACCGGCAATTTCCACACCTACACCGAAGATAGCATACCCCAATGCGGCCAGGGTTACCTGTGTTTTGAATCCAAAGAGCATGGCACCTTCCGGAAAAGTAGTAGAAATCGCATAGTATTTCAATCCACAACCAAACACCATCAATAAGCAAGCTCCCATTCCGGTGAAACGAACTCCCATCTTATCCAAAATGATACCACCGAAGATCAGCATCAATAGGAATACATTAAACCATCCGTAAGCGCTTGTGAAGAAACCATAATCCAGACTGTCCCATAGTAGTTCTTTCTCAAGCATGGGTTTTAGAGGAGACATTACGTCGGTGAGGAAATAGCCGCATAGCATAGTAAATGCGACTAATGCTAGAACACTCCATCGGAGTACGGCGGAGTCATTCAATTTTTGTTTCAAATGTTCTGTCATTGTTATATTTAAAAATAGTAGTTAATAATCTTCATACGACCAACAAAGGTAGTTAAATCTCGTTTGTTTCTATCACAAAGAGATTGTTTTTACAAGAAAAAGTTAAGTGCGGATTACACTGACCACGCGGAAGATTGAAAATCCGTGTAATCTGCGTAATCCGCACTTAAATATCAAAGAAATGCAGCATCCGTCTGCACCTTCCCATTAATGGTTTTACCCCAAAGTCTTACCTGACGACAGAGTGAATTACTCTGCTGCAGGAGCAGGAGTTTCAGCAGCCGGTGCCGGAGTTTCTGTAGCAGGTGCATTGGTAGCAGGAGCTTCAGTTTGCGGCGCAGCCGTACCTGCGGGTAAGTTATACGGGTTAGTCTGTTGTTCTTTCTGTGCCTGTTCCAACACTGCGTCTTTAGCAACAGCAGAGCGAGGAACTACATAAGCAGTAGCAATGCTCATTACCACCATGAAGATAGCTAAGCCCCATGTTGCTTTTTCCAGAAAATCTGTAGTCTTGCGCACGCCCATGATGGCGTTAGATGAAGAGAAACCAGAAGCAAGTCCGCCTCCTTTTGAGTTCTGAATCAGCACGATGAAACACATCAACAAGGCTGCAATAACCATTAAGATAACGAATAATAAGTACATTTTTAGTTATTTTGAATTAGCGTTAATAATCAATTTCTCCAAAAATCTGATTTGGTCTGCAAAGTAAGCATTTTTTTTTGGATATTTCAAGCTTAATTTTTTAATTATTTCAAGAGCTTTTGAATATCGTTGCTGTTTAACATAGATTTTTGCTAAAGTTTCCGTGAAACAGCTATCGTCTTCCTCTTCTTCCTCCATCGTTTCTTCTTCGCATACCTCGTCCGAAGCAGCTGCGGAAAATACCGCTTCTTCTCTTAACGGCTTCATGTAGAGGGGGGAGTCACTCTCACTCTTTTCTATAAAATCGTCAATCAGTTCGTATCCTTTGAGTTTGGGCGTTTCTTCCGATGGCTGTTCCGTAGCCGGAGTCTCCTCCAAAAGATAGGAAGTATAATCCATCGAATAGTCGAAGCCGGTCTGGGCCGCTACTTCTTCGGGGACTGTGGACAAGAAAGCGTCAATCAATGCCAATGTGCGGTCTACAGACGGCTCGTCTTTCAGTACCTCCGTGAGAGGTACTCCTTTTTTCCGCGCCTGCACATCATAGCGGTCACCTTCAATCAACTGGAACAACTGTCGTCTGTCTGCGATGTAAAGAACCGCTTTTCGCAGTTCCCCACCAAAACTAATATCATGGAGAACATACAGGTTTTTCAAATACAGCAGACGGAGCGACTGAAAATACGGATATCTCGCAAGAAGATTGCGCAGTTCGTATAAAGTATCCCTATTCAGCATCTCGGGATGCTGTATCCATTGTTGAAAGTTAACAGAAGTCATTTATATTACCAGTTTGCTACAGTTGCATTAAAAATTTGGTCGGTGATCTCTTTAGACATTTCAGCAATCAATCCGTCCTGTACGGCAGTCAACAACTGGGTAGAGTCGTAGGTACGGAACGCAGAAAACTGTTGTTCAAAGTCTTCGGCATGATTGGTGTTGTTGACAAAACGCACATTGACGGTGATAGTCAACTTCGTCTCCGAAGAATAACCGTCGGCAGATACTGCCTGGTTGTACTGATTGTACCCTGTGATTTCTCCGTCAATCTGCAAGTCGGCATTTTGACTCGGCTTGAGCAGTTGCAGACGGGTCTGCCGGATGAAGATATCTTTCAGGTCCTCATTGAATTTGGTTGCCAACGGAGCATATACATACTCCGACTTGATCGGGAAGTCGGCTATCGAAATGGTCTTTACCTTATCATAATTGATAGACGATCCGTTAAACTTATAGGAAACAGTGCACGCAATGACTACCAACGGCAAGCCGAACAGTAGCAAAGGGCGTATTATTTTCTTAATCCAATTCATATTCTTTTATTTTTCTATAAAGTGTACGCTCGGAAATATTCAAGTCCTTGGCCGCACTCTTCCGCTTTCCGTGATGCCTTTCAAGTGCTTTGCGTATCATTTCTTTTTCCACTTCGTCCAGTGACAAAGGAGGTTCTTCTACATATTCTTCCGTGTCTTGTATGTCGTCATCATCCTTGCAAACCGCAGGCTGCATGGTATGAATGATCGCAGGTACCGAAGGCTGGTGTGTCGTCACTACCGGAGTAGTAACCACCGTTCCCACTTGTCCTACCTGTCCCACCTGTCCGGCACGTTCCGCCATCAGGTTGTGCACCATCTTCTTCAGCTCCGCCACTTCCTGGCGCATATCGAACAGAACAGAATAAAGAATCTCCCGTTCGCTCTCAAAGCCTTTACTCTCACGCGTTCCCATCAGCGCGGGAAGACGTTGCGTATTTTGTGCGGGAAGATAATTCTGCAAGATAGCAGCAGAGATCTCCCTGTTGGTTTCAATGATAGATATTTGCTCGGTGATGTTCTTCAACTGACGCACGTTTCCGGGCCACGGGTAAGCCAATAACTCTTTCTTCGCATCCTCCGTCAACTGGATAGCAGGCATCCGGTATTTCTCTGCAAAGTCTGCGGAAAACTTACGGAACAACAAAAGTACATCGTCACCACGTTCACGCAAAGGCGGTATTTGGATAGGCACCGTATTCAACCGGTAATATAAATCTTCACGGAAACGTCCTTCTGCAATCGCTTGTGTCAGATTGACATTGGTAGCTGCCACAATACGAACATCCGTCTTTTGCACTTTGGACGAACCTACTTTTATAAACTCGCCACTCTCCAACACACGGAGCAAACGCGCCTGGGTAGGCATCGGCAACTCCCCTACTTCATCTAGGAAAATAGTACCACCGTCGGCTTCGCCAAAGTACCCTTTCCGTTCGCCAATCGCACCGGTAAACGCACCCTTCTCATGCCCGAACAGTTCGGAATCAATCGTGCCCTCCGGAATAGCACCACAGTTGACAGCAATATACTGTCCGTGCTTCCTCCGGCTATATTGATGAATAATCTGCGGAAAACTTTCTTTTCCGACTCCACTTTCTCCGGTAATCAGCACAGACAAATCGGTAGGAGCTACCTGAATGGCAACATCTATGGCGCGCGACAATGCTTCAGTATTTCCAATAATACCGAAACGTTGTTTCACTTGTTGTATCTCTGCTCTCGTCATCACTCGTTTTTAATCTTCGTCTACTGTATCCAGCTTCAGTTTATCACTATCGTCACGTTTCTCGTAATACTGTTTACGCAACGGATTGGCACGAGCCACTTTTTCCCGCTGACGATTACGGAACACATCGATGGCAACATAGATTGCCTGACGGAAAGAATCTTCACAAGCCAATCCCTTGCCTGCAATATCGTATGCCGTTCCATGAGCCGGAGAAGTACGTACTACCGGCAGGCCTGCCGTATAGTTCACCCCGTCTTCCATAGCCAAGGCCTTGAACGGAGCCAGCCCCTGATCGTGATACATCGCCAGGATACCGTCAAAATGAGTATAATTGCCTGAACCCATAAAGCCGTCGGCCGCATAAGGGCCGTAGCAAAGGATTCCTTTCTCTTCCATTTCTTTCATGGCAGGGATAATCACTTCCTGCTCTTCCATTCCCAACAAACCACCGTCTCCGGCATGAGGATTGAGAGAGAGCACCGCAATACGCGGAGCGCCGATACCGAAATCCTGTTTCAGGCAACGATGGAATATCATCAGTTTCTCCTGAATCAGTTCTTTGGTAATCGTAGTCGCGATCTCTCTAACAGGGATATGTGTCGTCACCAAAGCCACCCGGAAGTCATTCTTCATCAAAATCATCAATGACTTATCACCATTGCCCAGACGTTCTTCGATATATTCCGTATGTCCGGGGAAGGAGAACTCTTCCGACTGAATCGTATGTTTGTTGATCGGAGCTGTTACGATAACATCTATCAGCCCTTCGCGATATTCTTCGATGGCACGTTCCAAAGCCCCCAGCGCAGCTTTACCGGCTTCGGGATCGGGTTTGGAAAATTCCACTTTCACCTCATCATCCGTACAGTTCACCACGCTCAAACGGTTGTACCCCGCTTCGGTAGCAGAGTTGACAATGCTGAAATTGGTCTGTATATCCAGCGCTTTGCGATGATAAGCCGCTACTTTCGGTGAGCCATAAATGATCGGAGTACATAGTTCCAACATCGTAGGGTCGGAAAATGTCTTAAGAATCACCTCATAGCCCACCCCGTTAATATCTCCTTGGGTGATACCTATCCTTATCTTGTTATCTTCCATGTTTTTATTTATTAGTTTGTTCCGCTTCCTTAGATGCTTCTCCCAATGGAATCTGATTCTGCTGAACTTCATTCGGAAGTTTCAGTGTATACAGAGATGCTTCCATCTGGCGTACCAGGTTGCGTTTCATTTTATCAGGTGAATAAACAAATATTTCTGCTGTTATAATTCGTTGGTTTTTCTCGTCCAGACGAGTATGAGATACATACGGGCCACCCATAAAGTCGCCCTTCATACGCCACAGGCCACGTGCTTCCATTGTGTAGCTGTTCTGTACATTGATCGGACGGACATCGGTCAGCAAACTATCGGTCGACATATAAACGCCTTCCTTGAATCCGGGGATATTGGCTTTCATCACGGAGTCACGTTTGTGCACAAAATATTCTTTGGTAAACGTATCCTTGTCAGTGTACGGATAAGAGTACATCACAAAGTTACGGTCAGCACTACCTGTGTTGGTAGAAGCCCAAAAGAAATCATCCCCGGTCTTTGAATTAGCCAGTTCGGCATCCACCCAGATGTCGCATCCGAACAAACTGTCCACTTTCTGCGAAATGAAATTACTGTGTTTCCCTTCCAGGAACGTAATCTGACGATTCATCTCCGCACGGGTAAAGAAGTCGACAATCGTCTTTTTGTTCTCTTCCACAAACTTCTCAAACTCTTCTTCGTTCGGAGCCTGGATAGTCAATATCATCTGCGGATTGGCATACACGTCCTTCGCATATTTGAACGAGGCTTTCGTATATATATCCTGTATATCTACAATAATAATGTTACGTATCAACTTCAGCGTAGAATCATAATCTTTCGGCGAAGTATACATAATCCGGAAAGAAGGTTCCGACTGCGGCAAACCGGGCATATCAGCATCGAGCGCATCATGTAAAGCCCTTCCGGCAGCACGATCCCAAACACCGTGATCTACTACAACCAAAAGCTCGTAAGCACGACCACTAGAGGTGTGATTTCCTTTCAGACCACAAGATGCAACGACAAAGGCTACCAAAGCGATGCATAAAATAAAAGAGTACTTTTTCATGATGTTCGGTTTTATATATTAACTTTCATTATTTTTCTCCTGTTTCGCTGTCGACAGCATACCGCAAGCGGCAAAAATATCTTCGCCTCTGGATGAACGGATAGTGGTGAAAAGTCCGTGTGACGTCAGATAATCACGAAAACGGGTCATCGTATCCATATCCGCCCCCTCAAGGTCTACCCCCGGTATGGCATGAAAACGAATCAGATTCACCCTGCAATCCAGCCCGCGAAGAAGTTTCAGCAACTCTTTGGCATAGACCTGCGAATCATTGAGCCCTTTAAAAACAATATATTCAAACGAAAGTCGACGTTGTTTACTAAAATCATAGTTTTTTAACAGTTCCACCATTTCGGTGATTGAAAACGCCTTTTCCGCCGGCATTAATTCAGCACGCTGAACGGTCAGCGGAGAGTGAAGGCTGATGGCAAGGTGGCAGTCATTTTCTTCGATAAAATGCTGCAATCCCTTCCGTAGCCCGACAGTAGAAAGCGTGATACGCTTCGGACTCCATGCGTAACCGTAGGTAGCGGTCAGTAGTTCCAATGCTTTCAATACCTCATCCAGGTTATCGAGCGGCTCGCCCATTCCCATCATTACGACATTAGTCAGTTTATCCCGTTCCGGCAGCGAATGAATCTGGTTTATGATCTGGCTGGCGGTCAGGTTAGCGGTATACCCCTGTTTGCCGGTCATACAGAACTTACAGTTCATCTTGCAGCCCACTTGTGACGACACGCACAACGTTGCCCGGTCATCATCCGGTATATAAACCGACTCTACAAAATGGTTCTCACCCACTTTATAAAGATACTTCACCGTACCATCTACAGAGCGCATTTCATCTACCGGAG
>OGZX01003385.1_pt1 | contig 10979 bp, 8 predicted proteins | sample 1576881 | NCBI WGS metagenome assembly OGZX01 (sample SAMEA3541542, study PRJEB24748) | human gut metagenome | biome: human gut; feature: human-associated habitat; material: faeces | place: China | collected 2012
ATTTCTTTCAGCCTGGCATTATCCGTTGCACGGAAATACTGTCCGCCGGTCGTTGCCGCAACCTGCTTCAAAGTCGCTTCATCGATCTCGACATCAATATCTTGATACTGCACGCCGAAAGCTGTCTGGAAAGGATACGGTGCTTTACCTTGTGTCCCTACCCCGATCGAATAAACCCGGATACCGAATGTCTTGGCAATCTCTGCAGCCGTTACCGGAGCAATCTCACCCGCATTATTCACACCATCGGTCAAGAGGATGATCACTTTTGATTTAGCCTGACTGTCTTTAATACGGCTTACCGCATTAGCCAATCCCAGGCCGATGGCAGTTCCATCCTGGATGATTCCCGGTTGAATGTCCTTGAACAGGTTTAACAACACCGTATGATCAGTCGTCAGCGGGCACTGTGTGAAACTTTCAGCTGCAAAAACGACCAACCCGATATTATCGTTCGGACGACCGTTGATGAAGGAAGCCGCCACATCTTTGGAGGCCTCCAGGCGGTTCGGTTTCAGGTCCTGTGCTAGCATACTACTGGAAATATCCATTGCCAGCACAATATCGATACCTTCTGTCGAGGTGTTTTGCCAGCTATTCGTAGACTGCGGACGTGCCAGTATAATAATAAGTACTGCTACTGCCGCCATTCTCAGGATAAAAGGGACATGCCTCAGATACACCTTCCAGGAAGTTGTTCCCGGTGCATCGAATGCTTCCGAAGATGATACCTGCAAACTAGCCTGACTTTTACAGAGCTTCCAGATATACCATCCTATCATCGGGATAAGCAGCAATAACAAATACAGATATGTAGGATTTGCAAATACCATTTTATTCTTTTGTTATATTTGAATCGTTAGTATCAGTTGCCTCTTTCTCTTCTGTTTCCGGAGTTACAACTTCTTCAATCTTAGTCTGGTTGATGAAGAGATAGGCATTCATCAAACTCAGGTCGTTTTCATCCGGTAGCGGGTTCATCTTCGCGAACTTCACATAATCGGACAAATTCAATATTTGTTTCAGATTTTCAAATACGGAATCAGCGTCATGTTGCTTACGGATAATATCAAGAATTTCACCGGAAGTCATTTCCATTGCGTTGATATCGAAACGTTCTACGATATAGCGACGCAATGTTTCCGTGATCAATGTGTAATACTCTTTATTACGACCTTGCTGCCACAGCTTCTGCTGTTTGATCTCATCCAATTCCTTAATAGCCTGTTCGTGAGGCGGAAGCTTGGGTTCCGGTTTCTTAAACGGAATAAGGGATTGTTTGTTACGCAAGCGCTTGATAATGTATGCAATCACACAGATCAGGAAAAGAGCCAGTAAAATGCCGTAGATTATCGGATAATAATCAGCCAGCACGAAAGGCGGTTTCCAGATATCTTTTATATCATAGAACTCTTCCGGTTTGTCTACATTCACAGGAATGGTCGACACTTTCAACGCAATCTGGTTCGAATAAATAGTATCTACTCCGTCTATCACTTTGAACGGGGGCAACAGATACAGTGAAGAGTCAAAAGAAGTGACCAGAATATCCTGCTTGATCAACAGGCGGTCATTCTCGATCACTGACGAATCGGCCTTCGAAAGTTCGAGCACCTCTACCCCACGCATCAGTGTGTCGCCCGGTATCACGATCTGAACCGGCTTATCCTTGTCTGTCGTAACCGTCAAATGTAAAACAGTCTGTTCTCCGATCAGAATGGCAGCAGAATCGACCTTTACATCGATTAAGGTCTGCTGTGCAAACATCTTCCCTCCTGCCAGCAAAAACAGGAGAAGGAACAGAAAGCTTTTATTTATAAATTTCTTTTGCATGCTTAATTACGTTTATCAAAAAGAGCAATCAGTGCTTTCACATAATCATCTTCCGTACGAATAGAAACGGAGTCGACCCGGCATTTCTTGAACGAATCGTTCATGGCAGCCTGCCTGCGATCCCACCATTCTTTATAAGCCTCGCGTACACGGGCCGAAGAACTGTCGATCCAACGTTCTGCTCCAGTTTCTGCATCCTTCACTTTCATTAATCCGACCGACGGCAGTTCTGTCTCACGACGATCGTACACCTGGATAGCCACAACATCGTGTTTACGGTTGGCTATTGTCAGCGCATCTTTAAAACCACCTTTATCAATAAAGTCGGATATCAGGAAGGTCGTACAACGTTTCTTTATGGCGTTAGTCAGAAATTTCAATACCTGGCTGACATCGGTCTTCGTATCCTGAGGCTGGAAGTCGATCAGTTCGCGAATGATATAAAGAATATGTTTTTTCCCCTTCTGAGGCGGAATAAATTTCTCGATCTTATCAGAGAAGAAAACCACACCGATTTTATCGTTATTCTGTATGGCAGAAAACGCCAGTGTAGCTGCAATCTCCGTAATAACCTCTTTCTTCATTACGTTCACGGAACCAAAGTCTCTACTGCCGGATACGTCGATCAGCAACATCACGGTCAGTTCGCGCTCTTCTTCGAACACCTTTATATAAGGGCGCACGTAGCGGGCGGTCACATTCCAGTCGATATCGCGGATATCGTCGCCGTACTGGTACTCGCGAACTTCGCTGAACGCCATACCGCGACCTTTAAACGCCGAATGGTATTGTCCTGCAAATATATTGCGTGACAAGCCACGGGTTTTTATCTCGATTCGCCGGACTTTTTTTAATAGTTCACTTGTTTCCATCGTAATCCTTTTAATTTTTTAATCACTATTCCCGGATTTCTTCCGACCGGAAAAAGTATTCCTTCCGGGAGAAAATTTAATTGCATTCGGAAGGAATTTTATTTCCTCCCGGATGGGATTAAAATTAAGGCACTTCTACCTTATTAAGGATTTCACTGATCACCTCTTCGGAGGTCAGGTTGTTTGCTTCCGCTTCATAGCTCAGACCAATACGGTGACGCATCACGTCGTGGCATACGGCACGGATATCTTCCGGGATCACATAGCCTCTGCGTTTGATAAATGCATAAGCGCGGGCAGCCAGTGCCAGGTTGATGGAAGCACGGGGAGATGCACCGAAAGCGATCATGTTCGACAAGTTTGCCAGTCCATGTTCCTGCGGGAAACGGGTTGCAAATACGATGTCGACGATATAACGTTCGATCTTTTCGTCCAGATAGACTTCACGAACCACTTTGCGGGCTTCCAGTATTTCATTCTTTGTCAGGATCGGTTTGATATCCGGTTTCACGCCTGAGATATTCTGACGGATGATCAACTTTTCTTCTTCTTTCTTCGGATAGTTGATAATCACCTTCAACATGAAACGGTCGACCTGTGCTTCAGGCAGCGGATAAGTACCTTCCTGCTCGATCGGATTCTGGGTTGCCATAACCAGGAAAGGTTCCGGCAATTTATAAGTATTTTCACTGATTGTCACCTGACGTTCCTGCATGGCTTCCAAAAGAGCACTCTGAACTTTAGCCGGAGCACGGTTTATTTCATCCGCCAACACAAAATTAGCGAAGACCGGGCCTTGTTTTACCTGAAATTCTTCGCTTTTCTGACTGTAAATCATTGTACCGATCACATCGGCCGGCAGTAAGTCCGGGGTAAACTGTATACGACTGTATTTGGCATCGATCAGCGACGCCAACGTTTTAATGGCAAGCGTCTTTGCCAATCCGGGAACCCCTTCCAGCAGGATATGCCCGTCGGAAAGCAGACCAATCAATAATGATTCCACCAAATGCTTTTGTCCAACAATTACCTGGTCCATCCCCATCGTAATCATGTTTACAAACGAACTTTTACTCTCAATTCGCTCGTTCAACTCACGAATGTCTACTGTCTGACTCATAGATTTTCTTATTTATATTGTTATTGATTCTTGCTTGTTTTTATAGCTGCACAAAATTAGAAATGTTAAATTCGTATTCTTCACTTTTGCAGTTAAATAATACTAACCCAACAACAACTATTTTGTTTTATTTTACTTAAAAGAGTGGAGTTTTGTTACAAATTTCCAGCCAGTATTTCCGTCTGGCGTGCAGCAGCTTTGTCTATTGAAGCACGACTATGTTTATCGATACCATACAACCTCGGAGCAGGTACCTGAATCTCAGTGCCAACCGGGATGTTATTAGGATCTTTAATCACTGCCTTATTATAATCATACAGATAAACCCAAAATATTTTGCTGCCATAATACTCCAGTGAGATCAGGGTCAAGCGGCTACCTGTTTCTATTTTTACTGTTGCCAACACCTCCGGGGTTTCTGCCGGTGCTTCGGGAGCTATTGCAGGTAATTCAACAGTGATAGTATCTTTGTCTTCCTTGATTTCTGTATTAAGTTCAGGTTCCTGAAGTGTATCGACCGAAGCAACTGCCTGATCGGGTAAAGATCTACCGGTTAACGCTTTCGTCGGTATTTCAGGTCCTAAGAAAAAACTCCGGTTAAAATACAGCAATGTACTACCGGCAACAATGATGCCAACAATGCCAGCCGCCACAACCCATTTTATCCAAGGAGAAGTAGACGGTTCTTCATCTTCAAACTGATAATCGGTATCCGAGAAACCATTAGCCAAAGGAATCGGCGTAGGTTCTTCTACCGGTTTTTCCGCAATAGGCTCTACTATTTCAGATGGTGAAGGCTTGCTTTCGAATGGTGGCTCCGGCTCAGCATCCGAAGTATCTTCCGACTGTATTTCTTCTGATTTAATCTCTTCCGGTATAATTTCCTTTTCTGACGATTCCGGCACTTCTGATGACTCAGCTATTTCTTCCTCTTTTTCATCTGTGTTTTCCGGAGCAGGTAGTACTTCCGGCTCTTCAACAGGTGAAGTGTTTTCCGGGATAATATCCTCTACCGATTCATCTTCGGCTTCTTTCTCTTCTATCTCCGCTGACACATCCAGATCTGTAAAATCTACGTTTTCATTCAACTCGGTCGTTTCAAAGAATGAAAATGGCTTATTTACTAATTCGCGCAACTCCTTATCAGGAAGAAAAGAGAACTTATAATGCGCCGGAATCAAAAAGCGTTCTCCTGTATTCACATGAATACTTTCCCGTTTCTCTACCAAAACAACTTTAAAGGAACCAAGTCCCTTCACTTTAGCTATCTTATCGGTAAAGACACCTTTTGAAACGATTGCAATAAATTCTCTTAGAAACAGTTCAGCACTGCTCCTGTCCTTTCCTGTACGTTCGGCTAATAAAGCAGCCAGATCTTGTATTGTCAGCCGACTATTCATTGTCGCTTAATTCTTTTAGTTTAGATTTGATGGTAGCTCCCGGTTTAAATACCGGAACAAGCTTGGGAGGCACCAGATAACGCTTTCCATTTGCCGGATTGACAGAGATGCGTTCTGCCTTCTTCTTTATCTCAAACAGGCCTAATCCTTGCAAATAAATAGCATCATTATCTACCAGTTTCGAACCAACCACAGAGCTAAAAGCAGACAGCATTTCGGTTACTTCCTGTGCAGTCCACCCCAGTTTTGCAGACAACTCTGTTATTAGCTCCTTGTTTTTCATACTTACTTCATCAATAGATTCAGCAGCGATATTAGTTATTTTTTTGTAAACAGACAAACTTATTAATGGTTTTTATATCAAAGAAACACTTTTCCGTAAAGGTCAAAAGCCTGTGATTCTTCGATATTTACGTTATAAAACTCTCCTGGATTTAGCGATAGTTGTTTAAAAACAACAACTTCCGGATCAACCTCCGGAGAGTCGAATTCGGTACGTCCGATATAACAATCTTCTTCCTCCCGGTCGATTATAATTTTAAAGGTTTGGCCTACTTTGGCCTCATTTATCTCGTTAGAGATCCTTTCCTGTATCCGCATCAGGTAGTCTAAACGTTCCTGTTTAACTTCATCGGGGATATCATCCGTATAATTCTTGAATGAATAAGTTCCTTCTTCATGACTGTAAGCAAAAGCGCCCATACGTTCGAAACGCGCTTTCTTTACAAATTCGACCAATTCCTCGAAGTCCTGCTCCGTTTCACCCGGATGTCCCACCATTAATGTCGTTCGGAGATGGATGCCCGGAACTTCTTTCCGGATACGTTCAATCAATGCGTATGTTTCTTCCTTCGTGATATTACGACGCATCTTCTGTAACATATTGTCGCTAATATGCTGCAAAGCGATATCCAGATATTTACAAACATTATCACGCTCACGCATCACCCGCAACAGATCATAAGGGAAATGGGAAGGATAACCATAATGCAAACGAATCCATTCTACTCCGGGGATATCCGAAATACGTTCAACCAGTTCGGGTAATGCATATCTTTTATATATATCCAACCCGTAATAAGTCAGATCTTGGGCGATAACCTGAAATTCCTTTACACCTTGTGCAACAAGCAGACGTACCTCCTCTTCTATCTGTTCCATCGGGATGGATTGATAGTGCCCGGTACTAATAGGAATGGCGCAATAGGAACAGGTACGATTACATCCTTCTGCAATTTTTAGGAAAGCATAATGTTTCGGGGTGGTCAACACACGGTCGGAAGCTAATTCACGATGATAGGATTTGCCGATATCGGATATGAGTTCCTTCCAGTTGAACTTTCCGTAAAAATGGTCTACTTCGGGTAACTCCTGCTTCATTTCTTCCAGAAAACGCTCGGTAAGACATCCCATCACATATAATTGACCGATCTTTCCTTTCTTCTTAGCTTCACCCAATTCCAGGATCATATTGATCGATTCTTCCTGGGCATCACCGATGAAACCGCAGGTATTCACCACAACGATCTCTCCGTTTATCTTATGTGGGTCATGTTCAACTGTATAACCGTTTGCGACAAACTGACGCATCAACTGCTCCGAGTCGACCAGGTTTTTCGAACAGCCCAGCGTGATAATATCTACTTTATTTTTTCTCATCTTATCTATTACGAACAAAGAGTAACTAATTCCCCTCTTGAGAGGGGGAAGGGGGTGTGTAAAATCAGTATCAAACACGCTATAATCACACACACCCTGCCCCCTCTCAAGAGGGGAAAAGTTACTCTTAAATATTATTCTCCAAATAATGAATTTACAAATTCCTTCTTGTTAAAGACCTGCAAATCTTCAATACCTTCACCCAAACCGATATATTTTACCGGAATACGGAAATGGTCGGAAATACCGATCACCACACCACCTTTAGCTGTTCCATCCAATTTCGTGACAGCCAATGCATTCACTTCGGTAGCTGCAGTAAATTGTTTAGCTTGTTCAAAGGCATTCTGTCCTGTTGAACCGTCCAATACCAGCAAAACTTCGTGAGGAGCATCAGGAATAACCTTTTTCATCACGTTCTTTATCTTGGTAAGTTCATTCATCAGGTTTATTTTATTATGCAAACGACCGGCTGTATCGATAATTACAACGTCGGCATCATTTGCCTTGGCAGAACTAAGTGTGTCGAACGCCACAGAAGCCGGGTCGGAACCCATTTTCTGCTTTACGATGGGAACACCTACACGTTCACTCCAGATCACCAACTGCTCCACTGCAGCTGCACGGAATGTATCGGCAGCACCCAGGTAAACATTTTTACCGGCTTTCTTGAATTGATATGCCAGTTTACCGATCGTTGTTGTTTTACCTACTCCGTTCACACCGACAACCATGATAACATAGGGCTTCTTATCTTCCGGGACAATAAAGCTTTCAGCATCTTCCGTGTTGTTTTCGGTAAGTAATGTCGCAATCTCGTCACGCAGCAAGGTGGTGAGTTCCTGAGTAGTGACGTACTTATCCCGGGCTACACGCTTTTCGATACGTTCGATGATCTTCAACGTAGTATCTACACCGACATCGGAAGTAATAAGTACCTCTTCCAGGTTATCCAATACTTCATCATCAACCTTACTCTTTCCGGCAATAGCCCTGGTAAGTTTAGAAAATACATTTTCTTTTGTCTTAGATAACCCTTTGTCTAAAGTCTCTTTTTTTTCTTTACTGAAAAAGCTAAAAATACCCATATATTAATCCGCTTAATTTATTTCTGCTTAGAATGAGGCTGCTAAGTTACAACTTTTTTAGTTGACAGTTGACAGTTGGCAGTGGAAAGTTATTTAAAAACATCTGTCAACTCAGCCGTTTCTTCCTTTATAGTCTTCGTAGCCGAACGTCCGATAAAGTACCAATTCATCGTCTTTACTCCAGAGAGCCAGTGATGGATGCGGTATCCCGTTAAACATCGAAGTCTTCACGATGGTATAATGAATCATATCTTCAAAAATGATCTTATCACCGACTTTCAGAGGTTCGTCAAACGACCAATCCCCCATATAATCACCACTCAGGCAGCTATTTCCCCCAATACGGTAAGTCGGCTTTCCTTCCACCCTGTCGGTTGCATTACGAATAACCGGCTTATAAGGCATTTCCAGGCAATCCGGCATATGACAGGTAAATGAAGCATCTATAATGGCTGTTTTTATCCCATGATTTTCTACGATATCTACCACTGTGGTCAACAGGAATCCCGTTTGCCAGACAAAAGCGCTTCCAGGCTCCATAATAACCTCTAAATTAGGATACTTAGCCTTGAATGATTGAAGTAAAGCTATCAGATGTTCCGTATCGTATCCTTTACGTGTCATCAAATGTCCGCCTCCCATATTCAGCCATTTGATATGCGGTAAAAAACGGCCGAAGCGTTTCTCGACTTCCGATAATGTTTTCTCCAGATCAAATGAAGTAGACTCACATAACGTATGGAAATGCAGCCCTTCTACCCCTTCCGGCAATTTGTCACCTAACAGATCGGCAATGATTCCCATCCGCGAACCGGGTGCACAAGGATTATACAAATCGGTTTCAACATCCGAATACTCCGGGTTAATACGTAAGCCGCACGAGATACGATTCCCGTCTGCTTGTACCATTGGATAAAAACGCTCAAACTGCGATAATGAATTAAATGTGATATGACTACTGTACTTTAGTATAGCAGGAAAATCAGCTTCCGTATAAGCCGGCGAATAAGTATGTGCCGGACTTCCCATTTCCTCGAAAGCCAACTGAGCTTCAAATTTCGAACTGGCAGTCGAATAGGGTATATATTCGCGGACGATAGGAAAAGATTTCCACAGGGCAAAGGCTTTAAAAGCAAGAATAATATTCACTCCGGCCCGTTCCTTTACGCTCTTGATAAGAGCCAGGTTGTTACGGAGTAGCTTCTCTTCCATCACATAGCATGGAGATGGTATTACGTTGAAATCGATCATCTAGTTTCTTTATTCATAAATAAATTGCAAAGATAATGTTATATTCAGAATATCCCAGTATTAGCAGGGAGGAAAGAATGACATGTGTTGGCGGCCGACAATTTTACACTTTTCCTCATGTGAGACCTTAACCTTCACCGTAATTGCCAGTCTATCAGCAAGTTTACATCAGGGAAAGGTAAAACCTATTCCTTTAAATCTAAAATGTGAGGCCTATTTTACTATTGTTAAGCGGGCAAACTTCAATAATAATTGTTTTTGTCCGAAGTGAGTGAATGCCACCGTTGCTTTGGCATTGCCTCCATCTCCCTCGATAGCTATAACCTCGCCTTCACCGAAACGATCGTGCCGAACCTTAGCCCCGACAGATAAACCGGAAAGGTCAGATGAAGGTGTTGCAGACGTGGCCGGAGCCGAAGTTGCTGTTTCCACCTTTGTAAGACGTTGACGTTGCGCGGCCTGGGCAACAGGAGAAACAAAAGAGGGCTCCTCTTTTTCTACTGCCCGTGGTTGCTGGAAAGGAGATGCAAATGCCGGACGCTGGAACTGTTCGCGAGCCGCAGCAAAAGTATCTGACGACGTATCTATCGGAAGTTCCAGGAACTGGACATCGATATCTTTCAGGAAACGACTGGGGGAACACATGGCACTCTGTCCGTTCCGAAAACGGCTCTTGGCATAGGTCAGGACGCAATTCTCTTCGGCACGGGTAATCGCAACATAAAACAACCGGCGCTCCTCCTCCACTGCACGAGGATTATCTTTCGCCATTTGCGAAGGGAACAGATCTTCTTCCAGGCCTACCACAAAAACATTCCTGAACTCCAATCCTTTGGCAGCATGAACAGTCATCATAGTGACTTTATTAGCTTGTTCATCTTTATCATTATCCTGATCCGTCAACAGGGAAACTTCAGAAAGGAAGTCTGCCAGAGACACTTGCTCTATTCCTTCTTCACGACGAAGTTCACAAAATTCTGCAATACCTTTCAGTAACTCTTGTAAGTTTTCCTGTTTACTGATCCCTTCCACTGAACGATCCTGAAAAAGTGTACTGACAATTCCACTCTCCTTGACTACCATAGCAGCCATTTCTTCGGCAGACAAACGAGTATTTTGTTCAATGAAACGTTCGATCATTTCGCGGAAATCACTTAATCTTTTGGCTGTACCGCTATTGATCTGCAAACTGTAATCGATGGGAGCATTCAATACCGTCCAGAGGCTGACATTATTTTCTGTAGCGGCACTAACCAATTTGCCGACAGTGGTATCGCCGATACCACGTGTAGGATAATTGATAACCCGCTTAAAAGCTTCTTCATCATGCGGATTAACAATCAAACGCAGATAAGAGATAATATCTTTCACCTCTTTACGCTGATAGAAAGACAGACCGCCGTATATCTTATAAGGTATTCCTCTTTTGCGAAGCGCCTCTTCCAAAATACGAGACTGGGCATTTGTCCGGTACAGGATGGCGAATTCAGAATAATCATAATCTTTGCGCATCCGCATTTCATTGATCATAGCGGCCACAGCGTATCCTTCTTCATAATCCGAATAGGAAGAAGAAACACGGACCTTATTTCCCTGTTCTTTCTCCGAATACACATTCTTGAATATCTGTTCTTTATTTTTATGGATCAAGCTGTTTGCCGCATTCACAATATTCTGTGTAGAACGATAATTACGTTCCAGTTTAAAGATACGGCAACCCGGATATTGATTTTTGAATTGCAGGATATTATCGATA
>OGZX01003397.1_pt1 | contig 10938 bp, 8 predicted proteins | sample 1576881 | NCBI WGS metagenome assembly OGZX01 (sample SAMEA3541542, study PRJEB24748) | human gut metagenome | biome: human gut; feature: human-associated habitat; material: faeces | place: China | collected 2012
TGTCGGGAGTTCTTCCTGCCGCAGTTTCCGATGAATATCGGTCATCGTCCGGCGAAACTGGCCGATCGCGCGCCGGGAGGGATAACGGCGGTGGGGCTTGATAAAGGCTCCGAGATAGGGTACGCCCTTGCTGCACGGTTGCAGATAGATCTTCCCCGGATGGAGGGTCAGCCCCAACCGTTGTGCCAGAAAACGGCGGAACACCCCGATCAGCTCCCTCAGGTAGCCTTTGCTCGGGTGCACGACGTAAAAATCATCGACATAGCGTCCGTAGTGCTTCACATGCAGAGTGTGTTTCACATACCGGTCGAATTCTCCCATGTAGATATTGCTGAACAGTTGCGAGGTCAGGTCGCCGATTGTCAGTCCTTTGTCCGCGCAGGTGTGCAACAGGCTTTTGGTGGGCGGCAATCCCTCCCATTTCTTTGCATCGTGGCGGATAATGACGTTCTCTTTAGGATCTTTGAATATGACCAGCCGCAGCAGACGGTCGATAAACGCCGGATCGGTCGAGGGAGTCAGGGCGGTCGGGCGTTTTTTTTGCCAGTGCTTGTTCAGGGTGTCCGATACGATGTCGTAGAGCTTCGCCTTGTCGATACTCATAAAATAGCCCCTCAGGTCGAGTTTCAGTATCCAGGCCGGCACGGTGTAGTTCCGGGTGCAGGAGCGAATATGGTGTTCGATCCGCCGGATGCCCTCAGAGGTTCCTTTTCCCTCGCGGCACGAGTAGCAGTCGTGGATAAAGCGCCGTTCGAAAATGGGGTTGATGTAGTCGAACAGCAGGTGGTGCACGACCCGGTCACGGAATTGCGAAGCGAAGACCTCACGTTTGACCGGCCGCTCGACGATGAAGCAGTACGACGGGCCGGGCTTGTAGCTCCCTGCCGCCAGTTCTTCGTACAGGCGCATCAGGTTCGATTCGAGGTCCATCTCGAATTCCAGTTGGCTGGCCGTGTTCCGCTTGTGCCTTCTCGCCTTGAAGTAAGCCGAGAAAACGTCTTCCAACAGTTGGCCGGCATATGCACTCTGTTTTGTCTCTGTCATCGTCTTTGTCATAAAAAAAATCAAACGGTTTCGTAAGTGCTCGGATACAACGCACGGTGAACCCGTTGTTGCGGTTGTTGTTGTTCCAGTTCGCATTGCCCGAATTGACGTTCAGGTTGTACGCGTTCGTGGTATTGTTGGACGAAGCCGACCACGAGTAACCGTTGTTGCCTGCGTTGTTCGTGTTCCCATTGGAGTTGTTACGATAGCCCCCCGCAGGGAACATAGCAGCCGCTCAATAAATGGCCGATGGAAAATCGTAAGATTAGCCACCGGACAGATTGGTATACGATAACTACCTGGAACGCCCCCAATTCGGATGACGGGATAACGTCCCTTTTACCCAGGCAGTGGGCTGCTGAATTTACGGGATACACTCCGGGAAGCCTTGGCGTTCCCAGACTCTGATCCTTCCAACCGTTTGATTTTAGTTCTTTTATGTTATTATTATCTTCCTTTTTCTCAAAGCATAAGCGATTCAAGTTTGTTTGTTCTTTTGCGATTTGCTCCATGCGGCCAGTTGTTTGGAGACAGACTCACTCATCTGGCTCAATCCAGCATACTGCTTGATAGAGAGTTGTTTGAGATCATGCAATAGCCTGATTTCTATCTTGACCCGGGTAATTCCTAACCGGGCCTGTTCTATAAGCATGGACTTCTCAAACGTCGCATTAGCCTGATAGATAAAAAGTAGCACATCGTACAATTCGTTTTTCAGCCGTTCACCCAGCGTAAACTTGATGTCACGTGCCCAATGTTGTCCCAAAACATAGACACGTAGCAAGAGGTCGTATGCAGCTTTGTACACGGGGAGGTTGTCATAATTAGCCATATTGTACCTATTTTAGCCATATCGCATCTGTTCGATTCCCGTGGCTATGGATCGTAGATGTGACAGGCACATCATACACTCCAGTGGTGTGTGGCTCTCTATATTGAATCCACGCAGGATGGCTACTATCTGTTCGGTTTCCGACATAGCAACGGATTCTTCGCCCTGCCCACCTTCTGTGGCTTCCCCCATCACGTTTTGTTCACGTGTGGTGACGTGTATGGCAACCGCATCTTTCCATATCTGGAAGCCCTCAGGATCGTTGTTCGATTTGGCTTTGATCATGATTGCCTTCTCTTCCCGTTGGAGAATATCTTCGGCATCAATGTGTCCGTTTTCGACTGCGCAAGGAAATCCCACGGATATGATGGAATCACCTACGGACTTGATAAACTTCTTTGTAGGTTTGAGCTTACCTCCCGGACCGCTAAGATAGAAAGCAGAACGTTCGTAAGCTTTCCAGAAAATACCTTCACGATACAGGTAAATCCTGTCTTTATTGGTCTTTTCCAGGTCATATATTTCTTTTTGAGTCATATTTATTAGTTTTTAAATAGTTATATCATCAAAAAAAGAAAATTTCAACCGGCTTCGCCGGTAAGAGAGTCTGTGGGCTTTAAATGCCCACAGACTAATGAAACAAATGAATCAAATAAATCGGATTTATTCTCGGATACAACGCACGGTGAACCCGTCGTTGCGGTTGCAGCCGTACCAGTACGCAGTGCCCGAATTGACGTACAGGCTGTACGCGCCCGCGGTAGTGTAGGACGAAGCCGACCACGAGTAACCGACGCTGCCTGCGTAGCTCGTGTTCCCATTGGAGACGTTACGATAGCCCCCCGCAGGGAAGTAAACCGAAGAAGAACCCGGAACGAGCTCGGCGGCCTTGCCCGTATTACGAGCCGCATCGGCCGCAGCACCGGCACCCAACCAACGACCCGATGGAACCTGCCAAAAACCGTGGGCGTTATTACCAGTGTTAGGAGCACCCGTGATATTGCCAAATCCACCGTTATTGCTGACAGAAGTAACCTCGTTTATCAAAGCCTGCTGCTCGTCACTGGTCGGCAAACGCCATTTGCCCTGAACCCAACCCCGGTCGCTGATATAACGGCAGATATCACCTTTATTGGCATTAGTGCCCGAAGTAGCATAACCGGGACCGTTGGTATTTGAACCCCCGTCGTAACCCGCGAAATCGTCCTCGTCCGTACCGTGAGTTCCGAACTTACCGGAAGTTTCGCTGGCGTAAGGAATATTTGCCCATGTGTAATTGGTCGTACCGTCGGGGCTGAACAAGATTTGATTCGCTGCGTAAGTATTCCCCACAGGACTGATAGCCACCAGTGAACCCCACTTGAAGAACACGCCCTGAACGTTGGCAGGAATCGTGGCGTTATCAGCCGCGGTGACGGCGAAAGTTAGTTTATTGTTCGCCGCGTCCCAAACGATGTTGCTGCGAGCGAACCGGCGAGCGATGGAAGGATCTTTAACCGTTATTGTGACCTCATCGAGAATCAGGCCGCTGTCCTTGTCTCGGAAGACGATCGTCAGATCGCCCTGCGCATCCTGGCCGCTGCCGGAATAATCTACCGTGGTGAGGCTGAGCGTGCCATTGCCCTCGTCGGAAATGTAGGCACCCGGCGTTGTACCGCCGAAACCTGTAGTCTCATTGAGCAACGGCTTGCCGATTACGTCGCCATCGCCGGACGTTACCTTGTCCGTCCCGCGCTGTACGTAAGCCTCCCACTCGGTGTTGGAAGTGACGGTAACCGTGTAGGTCCCCCCGTCGGTGGGGATTTTTTTGCCGCCGCCGTCATAGTCGGTGGAGAGCATGGGAGCCGCCCCCGGCCTTCCCGATGCCGAACCCTCATCGCGGACGCAACGCACGGGGAACCCGAAGGTACGGGTGGCGGCGTACCGGTACGCAAGGCTCGTATTGACGCCCAAACTGTACGTGTCCCACGCACTGGAGGACGAACCCGACCACAAGTAACTGCTGCTACCTGCGTTGTTCATATCCCCATCGGTATCACGGCGCTGCCCGCCCGCAGGAAAATAGACTGAAGAGGAGCCCGGAGCGAGCTCGGCAACCTTGTCCGAATTATTACGGGCCGCATCGGCCGCAGCCCCGGCGCCCAACCAACGACCCGACCCAGGCTGCCAGAAACCGTAGTCATAATCGCCGTAATTGTTACTGCCGCCCGTAGGAACCGCACCGAAATCCCCAAACCCGCCGAGGTTGCTGACAGAATTCTCGGAACCACCGACCTTGGCGAGCAACTCATCGTACTCCGCAGCGGTCGGCAGTCGCCATTTGCCCTGAACCCAACCCTGGTCGCTGATATAACGGCAGATATCACCCTTATTGATGTTAGCGCCCGAAATAGCGTAACCGGGGCCGCCGGTATTGGTAAAACCGTCGTAACCCGCGAAATCGTCCTCGCTTATATCGCTGTTTACCCATTTACCGGTCTGCTCGGCGGGGATATTACCCACGTAAGGAATAGACGTCCAAGCATATTTCATATTATTGATGCTGAACAATATCTTAGCGGGGGTGTAAGTATAATCCGTAGGACTGACAGCCACCAGAGACCCCCATTTGAAGAACACACCCTGGGAATTGGCCGGGATCGTGGCGTTGTCGCCCTCGGTGACTGCAAAAGTCAATCTGCTGTTAGCAGCATCCCAGACGATATTGCTGCGCGCCCACTTATCAAGCTTACTCACCAAAGGCACACTCACGTTATCGCCCCAGTCGGTCACCTGGACCTCGAACTCGATGTTTTTCACACCCTTGAAAGCATCCTCTGAAGAACCGGCACCCGATGAGGACACTTTCGTGATCTCAAACGTGTAGTGGTGGTTGCGCAGCACGTCCAACAAGACATTGCCCGTGTTATCCTTGCTCGTCGAGAAATCGGCGCGGTAGTAGGTCGGCGTTGACGCGCCGTTGTACTTGCCACCCACCACGATACAGGTGCGCTGAGTCGGTTCTTTGGCTGTACCGTGTCCTCCTGCGGTGTGGTTCTCCGCCTCGAACAAGTAGATCTCCATCGCACACCGGTTGGCGGTGGTGTTGATCTCGGACTTGCCGCTGTCGTTGTTGTATTCGAGCGGCCCTTTGGTCAGCGTCGAAGCGGACGGCACGTTGGGTGCAATAGCCGTCATAGTACTTGCGTCCCAACTCCCCGCCGCCGTCGGGACGAGCGCCCCCATCGTATTATAGTTATACACGTCCACGCTGGTGAGGGTAAAGTTCGTCACCGCCGGGTCGATCTGCACGTCCACCCGTGCCAACATGCGGGTCAGGCGGATATTCTGAGCGTCGAGATTCTGGGTGCTGCTGTTGATGGTGACGTTGCCCACGTCGCCCCACATGGGGATGGCCTTATAGTCCGCGGCAGCGGGATCGGCGATCCATTTGCCGCCCGAGGGCATCTGCACGGTAAGCGCGGCAAGGACGGCGGACTTCGATTGACCGCTCATATTCATCCCCGACACGATACTGCGGGCGTTGGCCAGCATTACCATGTCGTAGCTGCCCTGCCGCATTTTGATCGTGAACGATTTTTTAAGAGGATCGCTGCCGTCGGTTGTGATATCCGAGCCGGAACAGCCCGTGTTGTAAACCCAGGCGCCGCCCTGCTCGAAGATCAGAATGTCGATCGTCTGCACATGGTTTTCGTTGCTTTCTGTCAATGCACGCGTTGTCGGCGCACTGTTGCCGGGCAGCCAGATGGAGAATTTCACAAAGGTTTCACCGTCGCCCACGGCGCCGGTGTTGCCCATATCCTGTTCTCTGGAACAGGACGCCAGCGCGAGCATAAGCGCCGCCCCCGCCATCAATGGCTTTATAAATTTCCGTCTTATACTTTTCATATCTCGTTTCATCTTTTTGGCGGGTTAAAACTCTTTCCAAACATAGTTGCTGCCCCAATCGGTAATCACCACGCTCACACTTAACAAAGCTTTCAGGTCGATCAGCACGTTGGTGAGCTTGTCTTTTTCGACGATGATGGGATTGCCGTTACTATCGGCCAAAACAGTCATAAGCAGCGTTGTGTGGTGGTAAATGTCTATCTGCACGCCCGTTTCTTCCGCCAGCAGATTGAATGCGGGAACGGAATACACATCATTGGCAGCCGTGTACGTGCCATTAGGGCGGAAAGCCGCCGCCGTGCCCGCTGCCATGCCGTCGAAGCCGATGCGTGAGTGCGTTTCACGCACGACAATGGAGAAATCGCCGTCGTTGTAACCCGAAACGGACTTCAGGTTTTTAACGGAGACTGTCAGGCTGCCCACCTCGCGGTAGATGGGGAGAATCTTATTCCCCTGAAGATTGTTTGCCGCGATCGTAAGTTCACCGCGGAACAGGTCGTCCGGAGAGAATGCGTAAATTTCCGCCCGTGTGTACGTATCCAGCTCCACGAAGCAGTCCTCCAACCGGTCGCCGGGCTGCGGGTCGGTGTAGCTTTGGTGGCCCTGCTTAAGGTTTCCCCAGGCCACGATATGAAGCTCTTCGCCCTGTGTTGCTTCCAATGCAACCTTCTGGCCGATAGTCGTCTCTATTTTATACAGGAACCGCGAGTCCCCGTCAAACACGAAAAGCGACAGATCCGTTACGACCCCTGCGCCGAGTTCCGTTTCCGTACCCCGTTCGTATGCACGGACGGTGAGCCAGTAGCGGGCATTGTTGGGACAATCATCCAGATTTTCCTTGATGCAGCCCCCAAGCGATGCCGTGAGCGCCAAAAGGCACAACAGGCGAAGCGGAACAAACATGATTCTTTTTGCCGTCATAATATTGTAACTGTAATTGTAATCTTAGGGGTATGCGTCCCACCCAAGGGACGCATACCAACAAGGTGTCATGCCTGCGGCATATATGGTTTATAAGGGGCGCCGCCCACCCGGAAACGGCGCCCCCTATCAGTGGTTCGGAATTAGAACTCTTTTTCAAGCAAAACGGGAGTCCACGGGGTCAGCGTTACGCTAACGTCTACGCTAGCAGTCACCAGCGGTTTGGTCGGGTCGGTACCGCCGCCGCCACCGTTAGTGGCGTCGCCTTTCAGCGTGATCTTGATGTCGTAGCTGTGGCCACGCTGAATACCCGTTGTCGTAAACGCCGTGCTGTTTGCCCACTGTTCGTAAGCGGCCAGGTGAACGGGCCAGTAGAGGGCGTTACCGCTGTCATCAGTACCGGTGAGGGTAACGATGGTCGGCAGCGTGACGTCGGTCAAGGCATCGTTCTCGAACACATAGTAATAATATTTATCGGTGGCAGTCGTTGTCAGCGCGTCGGACAACAGCGATGCGGCTACTGTGAATTCGCCGGCGGCAGGATAGTTGGCGAACGGAGTTGCCGGGTTGGCCATACCTTCGTAGAACTTCTTACCTGACGTGTATGTAGCCGGGATCAGCGATGTACCACCACCGGCGGCAGGGAACAACAGCGACTCGCCGCGTGCGTTCAGCACAACGATATCGTCCAGGGTAAGCGAACCGGCATTGCCGTAGTTCGCCATCTGGTTGTCCACCGTAACGGTGATGCGGGCCGCGATGAAGGTGAGCGTTACGGTAGTCGTCGCCGTGAAGTTGTTGCCGCTCTGGGTGAACGAGAGAGGCGATGCAGTCACGCCCGTAGCCCAACGGTTCGTTGCTGCGGCCTGGCTTCCCGTACCGTTCAGGTCGGCCTTATAGGCGTTCAGCTGCGCCATCGTGGTGATCGAGCTGGTCAGGTCACCCGCGTTGGCCACTACGTAAACGTTTTTCGCACTAGTCGTTACAGAGAAATTCGTAATGGCGGCGCCCGTAGAGCTGTAGGTACTCCATGCGATCTGGTCTGTCTGGTCGGTGATGAACACGCTAAAGTTGCCCACCGCGTCGGAGGGAACGGCAGCACCGACCGCCCTAGACATGGCCGGCGCGGTAACGCTGACGTTCAGGGTGGCCTTTTCGCCCTTACCGATGACGCCACCATCGTCTAGTTTGTCATCATTACTACAGCTCGTTACACCCATCGTGAGGGCTGCCGCCGCTGCAAGCATGGCAAAGAAATTTAGTTTTTTCATGTTTGTAAAAAATTAATTAAAAATGGTTTGTTGTTTAAAAATTACTGTTCTCTTTCCCTTGGTTAAACTTCGTTATAGGATTTTGGCTCTCAGTTCCTCATTTCTGTCATAGGCATTTTGGTTTTGGATTTACTGCTTTCTCTGCTCGTATAACTATCTCCCCGCGCTTTCTCCGCGCCATTCTGCGGATGAATGCGGGTTGCGGCCGGTGAGCTCGTCCGCTCTGCGGCCGCCCCCGGGTCCGTTATCAATTCCATGATGCCGGTAGCTTTCAGTATCGCCGTAAACTCATCCCGGAGCGCTTCGTTCAGCTCGACGGCATGGGAGAGCGGCTTCAACAGCGCCTTATTCCAAAGAGGAACATAATCCGTGTTGATGTTCGGCCCCATGACCACATCCCCGTCCATCACCACCACCAGATCGTAGAGCGTGCTTCTCCTCGCGTAGTCCGTCATGGAGTGGCGGTTCCTGGAATCCGAGGTGAGCCACCCGTACCGGATCAGTTCGCGTACCACCCAACCTATCTTCGTATCCTTTATCCCCGTCTTGACTTTAAGATCGGTAATCGTGATTCCGAATCGCTCTTCCTGTCCCAGTACGGAAAGTGCCTGTATCGCCAGTATGGTCCTGTATGAAAGCATCGTTTCTGTTTTTCGTTTTTTTTCTGCAAGCATCAATTCACTATCTCCATGCGTCTTCTTTGAAATTCCCTTGCCGCGATCCTCCGCTCCAGATCCCGGAGCATCCGCTCGTCATACTCCCTGTCTTTGGGTGCATTTTCGAACTCCTCTTTCGCCGTTTTAAGATCGAGCATGGAGATATCCCTCAGTATCGGCTTTATGAAGTCCCGGCTCTGCGGCTGCGCATGAAACAGCGTCAGCAGTTCATACACCGAGATCGTTTCAAGACTCCTTTTCAGGCTGACCGTGGTATGGGGTACGAGTTCGGTCTCCGGCTCCACAGCGATCCATCCCGCCTCACAGAGCCTTTCCAGCAGCTCGAAGAGCAAGTCCGTGTCCCGGCCCGTGCAGCCCGACAGCGACCACGCCGAAACACGCTCCCTGCCGTCCCTGTGCGCATCGTCCAGGGCGAATAATACCGATATCGTTTTGCCGAAGTTCATCTCTTTAGTTATATCCCTTACAATTATTTGTTTTCGTAGTAAGCCCGGATGTATGCCGCATTGCGCAGGTCGGGGAAGAAGTTCCGCAACATATAGCGGTAGGGTTCCCCGCCCGAGAGGCGCATCAACTCGCCGTGGCGGCCCGTATTGCGCTGTGCGTCCCACACCGGCGTGTTGTCGATAATATCCAGCACCCTGTCGCGGTCGGGCATATCCGACTCGGCCACCATTTTACGCAGTCCGTGCCAGTCCACCCCGCCGTTATACAGGTCTACCTGCTCGGCCCTCACGCCGCTGTTCCCCGTCAGGTAGTTTCGGATCGCCTCCGCGCGTTCCCGGGCCAGACGGTCGTTCACCGCCGCCGTCCCTTCCGGAGAGGCGAAGCCCGCAATCACAACCCGCGCGATGCGGCTGTCCGACGAGCCTTCGATCTCCCGGATCGTAGATACGATGTTATCCAGCGTGGCGGCATTATCCTTATACGTGGGATCGACCACTTTGGCACCCTGACGGAATGTAACCGTCAGCGAACCCTCGCGATGCGCTTCGATGAAGCGTTCGGGATCGTCCTGATAGCTGATGTCGTCGAACTGCGCGGCAGGGGCCAGGAAGCTGCGGCTTTCCGCGAGCCGTTCGGCCGTCGTGGGTCGGGGTTCAGGAATAGGTTCGGGCTGCGGTTCCTCGACGACGATGATCTGCTCAACCTCCTCGACCGTTTCCACGATCACGGGCGGGACGTAAACGGGCGCTGCGGGTTCGGTTTTCTTCTTTTTACCGAACGTATAGATCAGCGTAACCCCGGCTTTGGTGGGGCCGAAGTAGTTTTTGGTATTGCTGCCGACCTTTGATCCGCAGGTCTGGCATTCGTATTTGTCGTAGTCCATATAGGCGTAACCGACCCCTATCGTAGCCTCCAGCCCCCAGTTGGGCGTGAAGTTCCAGCGGTAGCCGTAGCTCACTCCGACGCCCGTGAGCCACCCTTCGAAACGATGGTCGCGCAGATTGGACGAAAATGGTTTGGGAAGGTTGCCTGCATTATAGTAGGCGTATTGAACGTGTGCCCCGAAGAAATGTCCTCCAAAAGATTCTTTCAACCACCAGCGGAACTCGGGCTGGATGAGCACATGTTTCCACTTGCGGTTGTCGCCGAACGTAAAGGGGTTCCAGTTCCCCGACACGTCAATCGAGGTACGTTTTCCCGTGCGAAACTCGACTCCAAGGTTGATCGTCGCCGTAGCGTCGTAGAGAATATTGGTTTTCAGCGCAACGAAAGGCGGCCGATCGACTACCGCTTCCATGTTGTCGACGACCTCCGCCGCTTGCGGGGCGCTCTCGGGTACAGTCGCCGGAACCGCCGCAACGGCGGTCGTCTCTGTTACAACTTCCTCGACGATGACAGCCGCCCCGGATTCGGCCGCAGCGGAGGTTTTGTCCTCGCCGGTCGTACCGTTCTGCGGCTGTTCGGCCGGTTGCTTTTGGGAGAGGGCGATAAAGTCGTTGCGTACAACATAATCGTACTTCCCGCTGGCGGTCAGTTTCCTGAGCGCCGCTTCGAGCGTCATCGTTTTTCCGGAAAATTCGACAGCCTCGCCGGTATCTATCCGTTCGGGGTTGAATGCGAACCGGTATGGGGTCTGAGCCTGGATTTCGGCGATCGCCTCGCCGAGCGTGATGCGGGTATCCGACAGGCTTATGTTGCGGCCGAGCCCGTCGCTCTGCGCCCGAAGCGGCGATGCCGCCAGCAGCAGCGCCGCTATCGGAATGATCATGCGGCGAATACTCTTCGCCATACCCTCGTGTACTTTTTTCATCTATCGATATGTTTGTATCTGTTATTTTTTCTTGTTCCCCCGGACGGT
>OGZX01003406.1_pt1 | contig 10920 bp, 6 predicted proteins | sample 1576881 | NCBI WGS metagenome assembly OGZX01 (sample SAMEA3541542, study PRJEB24748) | human gut metagenome | biome: human gut; feature: human-associated habitat; material: faeces | place: China | collected 2012
GTCATCGCCCACACGGTTTGCCGGGAACAGGCCCACCACACCACGCGGGTTCAGCATTTTTTCGGCGCTTAATTTATCCAGCATGTCGTTGGCGTCTTAAAACAGCCGCTGCGCCTCAACGCCCACCACTTCATCTTCCAGAATGCGCGGATACTTCCCGGCCAGCGACCAGGTCATAAAGAACGGTGTCCAGTCGATGTAATTACGCAGCGTTTCGATGCTGGCTTCGACTTCCTGCACGCCGAGACGGTGCGCCACCGGCGGCGTGTAAGCCTGCCAGTCAAAAGCGAAGTCGTTATCACGCGCCGCCTCCAGCGTGACCGGTGGTGTGCGCGGTTTCTTGCGCCCGTGCTGAATACGTACGGTTTCGTACTCCTTGCGGGTACGAGCGACAAAATCATCACGCTGAGTATCGGAAAGCAGCGCCGCCACCACACCAACGGTACGCGAGGCATTCTGCACATACACCGTCGGGCCGCTGTAGTTCTGCTCGATTTTCACCGCCGTGTGCGCTTTTGAGGTGGTCGCGCCGCCAATCAATAGCGGAATGGTGAAGCCCTGACGCTCCATCTCTTTCGCCACGTTAACCATCTCGTCCAGCGACGGCGTGATAAGCCCCGAAAGGCCAATCAGATCAGCATTCACTTCTTTAGCGGTACGGAGAATTTTTTCCGCAGGCACCATAACGCCGAGATCGACAATTTCGTAGTTGTTACATTGCAGCACCACGCCAACGATATTTTTACCGATGTCGTGTACGTCGCCCTTCACGGTGGCGATCAGTACCTTCCCGGCATTATGTGAAGCGCCGCTTGAGCCCTGTTCGATATAGGGTGTCAGCGCCGCCACTGCGCGCTTCATCACGCGGGCGGTTTTCACCACCTGCGGCAGGAACATCTTTCCTTCGCCGAACAGCGTCCCGACCTTCTCCATCGCGGGCATCAGCAGTGTGTCGATCACGGCCATCGGGCTTCCCAGTGCCTCGTAGCCTTCCAGCGCATCCTGCTCCACGCAGTCCGCCACGCCTTTGAGCATCGCGTAGTCGATTCGCTCGGCCAGCGTTCCCGCGCGCCATGCGTCGGGGGCCTGCGGCTGCGCCTGGGTCGTTTGCTGCACTTCGTGGGCATACTCCGTGAGGCGTTCGGCGGCGTCGGCCCGGCGGCAGAGGATCACGTCCTCGACGCGTTCGAGCAATTCGGGCTCGATCTCGCTGTATACGCGGACCATCTGGGGGTTGACGATGCCCATGTCCATCCCGGCATGGATGGCGTGGTAGAGGAACGCCGAGTGCATCGCCTCGCGCATGGCGTTGTTGCCGCGGAAGGCGAACGAGAGGTTCGACACGCCGCCCGAAACCTTTGCGTGGGGCAGGTTTTCCTTGATCCAGCGCGTCGCGTCGATGAAGGCTTTGCCATAGCCGTCGTGCTCGGGAATACCCGTTGCAACAGCCAGCACATTGGGGTCGAAAATAATATCCTCGGCCGGAAATCCGCTCTCCGTGAGTAACTTGTAGGCCCGTTCGGCCACTTCGATCTTGCGTTCGTAAGTGTCGGCCTGCCCCCGTTCGTCGAAGAGCATCACGACTGCCGCGGCGCCGAAACGGTGAATCTCCCCGGCTCGGCGCAGGAATTCCGCCTCACCCTCCTTGAGCGATATGGAGTTGACGACGGCTTTGCCCTGTGTGACCTCCATGCCCGCCACCAGCACCTCCCATTTCGACGAGTCGATCATCGTCGGCACACGGGCGATCTCCGGCTCCGAGGCCATCAGGTTGAGGAACGTGCGCATCGCTTCGGGACCGTCGATCATTCCGTCGTCCATGCAGACATCGACGATCTGCGCCCCGGCATCGACCTGCGCGCGGGCCACCGAGAGCGCTTCCTCGTAGTTGGCTTCACGGATCAGCCGGGCGAACTTGGCCGATCCGGCGACGTTCGTACGTTCGCCGACATTGATGAAATTGGCCTCGGGGACGATCCGCAGCGGTTCCAGCCCGCTCAGCGTTGTGATATGTTTCGGTTCGGGAACGGGCCGCGGCTCGTAGTTTCCGGCGATTTTCGACAGTTCGAAGATATGTGCCGGCGTCGTGCCGCAGCAGCCGCCCACGATGTTCACGAGTCCGCGCCGAAGGTACTCCCCGACATCCTCCGCAAACATCTGCGGCGTTTCGTCGTAACCGCCCATCACGTTGGGCAGTCCTGCGTTCGGGTGGGCCGAGATGCGTGTTTCGGCCACTGCTGCCAGCCGTTCGAGGTAGGGCAGGAGTTGTTTGGCCCCGTAGGCGCAGTTCAGGCCGACGGAGAGCAGGCGGGCGTGCGATACCGACGCGGCGAAGGCCTCGACGGTCTGCCCCGAGAGGGTGCGGCCGCTGGCGTCGGCCAGCGTTCCGGAGACCATGACGGGGATCGCGCGGCCCAGTTCGGCGCAGAGCGTGTCGATGGCGTAGAGGGCCGCCTTGGCGTTGAGCGTGTCGAAAACGGTCTCGACCAGCAGGATGTCCGCGCCGCCGTCCACTAGCCCGCGGGCCTGGTCGGCGTAGGCCTCGGCCAACTGCCGGAACGTGACCTCGCGCGCCGCGGGGTTCGCCACGTCGGCCGACATCGAGGCCGTGCGGTTCGTGGGGCCCATCGACCCTGCCACGAAACGCGGTTTCTGCGGATTGCGTGCCGTGAATTCGTCCGCCGCACTGCGGGCGACCGCCGCCGCCGCTTTCGAAATCTCGTAGGCATAGCCTTCGAGCCGGTAGTCGGCCAGCGACACGGCGTTGGCGTTGAACGAGTCGGTTTCGATGATGTCGGCTCCTGCCTGCAGGTACTTTCGGTGTATTTCGCCGACGATTTCCGGACGGGTCAGCACCAGCAGGTCGTTGCAGCCTTTGAGCAGTACCGTCCAGTCGCGGAAGCGTTCGCCGCGGTAATCCTCCTCCTGCAGTCCGTAGCCCTGCACCATTGTACCGAAGCCGCCGTCGAGCAGCAGGATGCGCCGGTTCAGTTGTTCGTATAGCGTCGTTGCCATTTATTTCTCGATAATCTCTATTTCAAACAGTTTGCTCCAATTCTTGCCCGTCACGAAGATGCGGTCCCGTTCGGCGTCGTAGGCGATGCCGTTCAGCACGTCGGTCGTCTCGGTGATTTCCGTTTCAGGCAGCAGGCCGGTCAGGTCGACGATGCCCTCCACGATGCCCGTTGCGGGGTCGATGATCACGATCTGGTCCGTGGTGTAGACGTTGGCCCATATTTTGCCGCCGATCCATTCCAACTCGTTGAGGTATTCGACCGGAACGCCTTTGTAGGTCACCGTCGTACGTTTTTCGCGGCGGAATGTCTCGGGGTCGACGGTGTGGATGCTGGCTGTGCCGTCCGACATGTAGAGTTTCTTCCCGTCGGTTGTCAGCCCCCAGCCCTCGCCCGGATAGCGGTGGTCGCGGATTTTTTCGCACCCTTTCGTCAGGTCGTAGACGTGGGCCGTGTTCGACTGCCAGGTCAGTTGGTAGAGCCTGTCGCCGAGCAGGGTGATCCCTTCGCCGAACTCCGAGCGGGGCAGGTGCACCATCACGTCAGCCTTTCCAGTCGCGAGGTCGATCCGCTGCACGACCGATTCGCCGTGCTGTCCCGTGCCCTCCCACAGTTGTCCGCCGACGTATTGCAGCCCCTGGGTGTAGGCCGTCGTCGAGTGGGGATAGACCGCCGCGATCCGGTAGGCGTACTCTTTCGGTTGAACCTGTGCCGCAGCGGGCTGCGCCTTTTCGCCGGGGCGTTTGGCGCGTGCCGCCGGGCCGCCGCATGCGGCCAGCAGCAGGATGGAGAACAGAAGTATCGGGGTCGTTTTCATTCAATTCGCAACAAAATAGCTTACAAAGGTACGAAAAGCAAACCATATATCATAATTTCATTATATATATACGGAATATCTTGCCGGAAAGGGAATAATTTAATATCTTTGCCACCCGATTCCGAGAAGAAAGTCGAAAAATAACAAATAGAACACATTCATTATGAACATCGTAAGAGAACAACGCGAAGAGAATAACTCGCTGATCCGGGTAACCGTCGGCGAGTCGGATTACGGGCAGGAGGTCGAGAAGGCCCTGCGTGAGTACAAGCGCAAGGCCAACATCCCCGGCTTCCGTCCGGGCATGGTCCCCATGGGCATCGTCAAGAAGATGTACGGCAAGGGCGTGCTGGCCGAGCAGTCGTACCGCCTGGCTTCGAACTCCGTCTTTGAGTACCTCCAGAAGGAGGGTATCGACTACCTGGGCGACGTGATCCCCTCCGAGCAGCAGGGCGATTTCGATTTCGACAACGCCACCGAGTTCGAATTCGTATTCGAGATCGGCGAGGCTCCCGAGATCAAACTGGAGTTCTCCGACAAGGATAAGCTGACCTACAACAAAATCAAGGTCGACAAGAAGATGCACGACGACTACCGTGCCAACTACCTGCGCCGCTTCGGCCGCCTGGTGGACGCCGAGAAGGTGACTTCGGACGAGGCGCTGTCGGTGACGCTCGACAACGGCGAAATGAACGTTGCGGATGCTTACGTGGGCCTGATCTCGATGGACGAGGCCGATCGCAAGCCCTTTATCGGCAAGAAGGTCGGCGCGAAGATGAAGGTGAATCTCAACGAACTTTATAAAAATCCCGCCCAGCGTGCCGCCTGCCTGCAGGTGAAGGAGGCCGAACTGGAGGGCATCAACCCCGAATTCGAACTGGAGATCACCAAGATCCGCAAGTTCGCCGAGCCGGAACTGAACGAGGAGTTCTTCAAGATGGCGTTCCCCGCCGGCAATGTTACCGACGAGGCCGGGCTGGACAAGTTCATCGACGCCCAGATCGAGGCCGAACTGCGCCGCGAAAGCGATTACCTCTTCACGCTGCAACTGCGCGATTTCGTCGTGAAGAAGGCCGGGCTGAAGATGCCCGTCACGTTCCTCAAACGCTGGCTCTACACGATCAACGAAGGCAAGTTCTCGATGGAGGACATCGAGAAGGATTTCGACCAGTTCCTGACGATGTTTACCTGGAACTACCTCCAGAAGCACTTCATCAAGGCCGACAACCTCGCCGTTTCGAAGGAAGAGGCGCTGGCCGAAGCCAAGGCGCTGGCCGCTGCGCAGTTCGCACAGTACGGCATGCCGTCGGCCCCCGACGATATGCTCGAAGGCTATGCCGAGAAGATTCTCTCGGACAAGGAGCAGGGCCAGAAGATTTTCGAGAAGCTCTACGAAGTGAAGGTCGTCGAGGATATCAAATCGAAGATCAAAGTAACTGAAAAAGCCGTATCTGCGGACGATTTCGCTAAATTGGCGAAGGAGCTTTAAGATTCCCGGATTTTTTGTATCTTTGGACTTTGCAGGCGTGATGTTTGCAAAGTCCTTTGTTTTGAAATAAATACTACGCAACATGTCAGAATTTGAAAAGTACGCAAAAGGTCATTGCGGGATCAGTTCGCTGAAACTCCACGATTTCCAGTCGATAAGCGCGGCATACGTGTCGCCTACGATCATCGAGGAGCGTCAGCTCAATATCGCTACGATGGATGTTTTCTCGCGCCTGATGATGGACCGCATCATCTTCCTCGGCGCGCCGATCTACGACGACGCGGCCAACATCATCCAGGCACAGCTTCTGTTTCTCGAATCGGTCGATCCCGAAAAGGATATTCAGATTTACATCAACTCGCCCGGCGGGTCGGTCTCGGCGGGACTGGGTATCTACGATACGATGCAGCTCGTGAACTCCGACGTGGCGACCATCTGCACGGGCCTCGCGGCTTCGATGGGCGCCGTGCTGCTCACGGCGGGCGCCAAAGGCAAGCGTTCGGCGCTGCCGCACTCGCGGGTGATGATCCACCAGCCCCTGGGCGGAGCGCAGGGCCAGGCGTCGGATATCGAGATCACGGCGCGCGAGATCCTGAAAACCAAACGCGAACTCTACGAAATCCTTTCGGCCCACTCGGGCGTCTCGGTCAAGAAGATCGAGAAGGACGCCGACCGCGATTACTGGCTGTCGGCCAAAGAGGCGAAAGAATACGGACTGATCGACGAAGTCCTCTCCAAACGTGATAAATAAACTGCATGGCACAAAACAAGAACAACAATAAGAACGGCGGCGACTGCTGCTCGTTCTGCGGCGCCAAGCGCTCGGACGTGGAGATCATGTTCCAGGGCTCGGACGGAGCGAACATCTGCAACAAATGTATCGAGAACGGCTATAAGATCATCGTCGACAACGATATCGCCTCCGAGCAGGGACGGCGTTCGGCGGCGGCTCCGCTCAAGATGGAGGAGTTGCTCAAACCGGCGCAGATCAAGGAGTTCCTCGACCAGTATGTCATCGGGCAGGACGCTGCGAAGCGGTATATGTCCGTGGCGGTCTACAACCACTACAAGCGGCTGCTCTACGCCCCGAAGGAGGACGAAGTCGAGATCGACAAGTCGAACATCGTGCTGGTAGGTCCTACGGGTACGGGTAAGACGCTGATGGCCCGCACGATTGCCAAGTTATTGAAAGTGCCGTTTACGATCGTCGACGCAACTGTTTTGACCGAAGCGGGTTACGTGGGCGAGGATGTCGAGAGCATCCTCTCGCGGCTGTTGCAGGTCGCCGACTACAACGTCGAGCAGGCCGAGCGCGGCATCGTTTTCATCGACGAGATCGACAAGATCGCGCGCAAGGGCGACAATCCCTCGATCACGCGCGACGTTTCGGGCGAGGGCGTGCAGCAGGCCCTGCTGAAAATCCTCGAAGGAACGGTGGTCAACGTGCCTCCCCAGGGCGGCCGCAAGCATCCCGAACAGAAATTCATCCAGGTCGATACGCGCAACATCCTCTTCATCTGCGGCGGTGCGTTCGACGGTATCGAAAAGAAGATCGCCCAGCGGCTCAACACCCGCGCAATGGGCTACGGACGGCTGAACGCCGATCCCATCGACCGCTCGAACCTGATGCAGTACGTCACGCCGCAGGATCTGAAGTCGTTCGGCCTGATCCCCGAACTGGTGGGGCGTCTCCCGGTGCTGACCTACATGCAGCCGCTGGAGCGCGAAGCCCTGCGTTCGATCCTCACCGAGCCGAAGAATGCCATCGTCAAGCAGTATAAACGCCTGTTCGAACTCGACGGCGTGAAACTCACTTTCGACGACGACGTGCTGGATTACATCGTCGACAAGGCCGTCGAGTTCAAGCTCGGCGCACGCGGACTGCGCTCGATTTGCGAGGCGATCATGATGGACACGATGTTCGACATCCCCTCGTCCGATGCCCGGAAATTTACCGTTACTTTGTCATATGCAAAGAAAAAGATAGAAAAGGCAAATATTTTAGAGCTTAAACAAGTTGGATAATTTCTTTTTGGCTATCTTTGCCGGGAATAAATAGCATAAAACCCATAAAACACTAACTCCATGTCTACAACGAATTCAAAACTTACGCGCGTTGCCGATAATATCCGCATCCTGTCGGCCGCGATGGTCGAGAAGGCCAAGTCGGGCCATCCCGGCGGTGCTATGGGCGGCGCGGATTTCATCACGGTGCTTTTTGCCGAGTTCCTGCGTTACGATCCCGATAATATGGCTTATCCCTACCGCGACCGGTTCTTCCTCGATCCGGGCCACATGTCGCCGATGCTCTATTCGGCGCTGTCGCTGGCCGGGCACTATTCGACCGAAGATTTGCAGTCGCTGCGCCAGTGGGGCAGCGTGACCCCGGGTCACCCCGAGGTGGATGTGATGCGTGGTGTGGAGAATACGTCGGGGCCGCTGGGCCAGGGTCATGCCATGGCGCTGGGAGCCGCCATCGCGGAGCGCTTCATGGTCGCCCGCTTCGGCGAATGGATGGCGCACAAGACTTACGCCTACATCTCCGACGGCGCTGTCGAAGAGGAGATTTCGCAGGGCGTGGGCCGTATCGCCGGCCACCTGGGCTTGTCGAACTTCGTGATGTATTACGACTCGAACAACATTCAGCTTTCGACCAAGGTCGACGAAGTGATGACCGAGAACGTAGCCATGAAGTACGAGGCGTGGGGCTGGAACGTGCTGTCGGTCGACGGACACAACATCAACGAACTGCGCGAGGCGCTGGTTGCCGCGGAGAGCGAGACGGAGCGTCCGACGCTGATCATCGGCCATACCGTTATGGGCAAAGGCGCCAAAGGCCCTGCCGGGGAGTGCTTCGAGGATAAGGTTTCGACCCACGGACAGCCGTTGACGGCTGCCGGAGCCGACATTGCCGCCACGATCCGAAATCTGGGCGGCGATCCCGAAAAACCGTTCGCCGTGTTCGAAGAGAGCCGCGAAGTGTTCGCCGAACGCCGCGAGTCGCTCCGGGAGTGGGCTGCCAAGCAGGCCGCCGTCGAAAAATCGTGGCGCAGCGAGCACAAGGACCTGGCGCGCAAACTCGACGATTTCCTCTCGGGAAAACTTCCCGAGATCGACTATAAGTCCATCGAAATGAAACCCAACGTGGCTACGCGTGCCGCATCGGCGACGGTGCTGGGCGTTTATGCCGAAAAGATCGACAACATGATCGTCGCGTCGGCCGACCTTTCGAATTCGGACAAGACCGACGGTTTCCTCAAAAAGACCAAGGCGTTCACGAAGGGCGATTTCTCCGGGAAATTCTTCCAGGCGGGCGTCTCGGAACTGACGATGGCCTGCGTGATGAACGGCATGGCGCTGCACGGAGGCGTGATTCCGGTCGGCGGCACGTTCTTCGTCTTCTCCGATTATATGAAACCCGCCGTGCGCCTTTCGGCGCTGATGCGCCTGCATGTGGTTTACGTCTGGACGCACGACTCGTTCCGCGTGGGCGAGGACGGCCCGACGCACCAGCCTGTCGAGCATGAAGCGCAGATTCGCCTGATGGAGCACCTCAGAAACCACCACGACGAGCGTTCGATGCTCGTGCTGCGTCCTGCCGACGGCGACGAGACCGTCATGGCGTGGAAACTGGCTGTCGAAGAGCACCGTCCCGTGGCGCTCGTGCTTTCGCGTCAGGACATCAAGACCCTGCCGACGCTGGGCGCCAGCCGCCGCGAGAAAGCCGCACAGGTTGCCAAGGGCGGTTATGTGGTTGTCGACGCCGCCAAACCCGCTGCGGTGCTGATCGCTACGGGTTCGGAAGTCGCGACGCTCGTCGAGGGCGCCGAACTGCTGGCTGCCGAAGGTATTCCGGTCCGTGTGGTGGGTGTTCCGAGTGAAGGCCTGTTCCGCGACCAGCCCCGTTCCTACCAGGAGAGCATCCTGCCTGTGGGTATTCCGCGCTACGGCATGACCTCGGGCCTTCCGGTGAACCTCCAGGGCCTCGTGGGTGAAAACGGCGTGATCCACGGCCTAGACCACTTCGGCTGGTCGGCTCCCTATAAAGTGCTGGACGAGAAGTTCGGCTACAACGGGGCGACCGTTGCCGCGGAAGTGAAGAAGATGCTGGGAAAATAAGACGATAGCCCTTTGGTTTCAGGGGGCATATCTTTGCACTTGCAGGGCGCAAATGGGTAGTGTAGTAGTACATCCCATTTGCGCCCTCTTTATCCGGATGCGAATCCGGGTCCTGAATCGGATCTTTTAATTATTACTGCATCCTGAGCGTTACCGAGGGGACGGGCGGTATCTGAATAATCGCTGTTTTATTCCGGGTTCGGCCTGCCCGGAAAGAATTTCCCGGAATATTTTTCATATTGCGATATTATCCCTATCTTTGCAGTCCCGTCTGTCAAGCGGGGAAATGTGGAAAGATTTGACTGATTGCAAACCACAATAAAAAAGCGCTAAAGCAGCATCTTTTTTTATTACCAACAGCCAATTTTTCCCATTTTATACGTTTAACCATTAAAAATGTATGAAAATGGGCTTTTTATTTACATCGGAGTCGGTGTCCGAAGGACATCCCGATAAAGTTTCGGATCAGATTTCCGACGCAATCCTCGACGAATTCCTGCGCCGCGACGCCAACTCGAAAGTCGCGTGCGAAACCCTCTGCACCACGGGCCTCGTGGTCGTGGCGGGCGAAGTGCGCTCGGAGGCGTATGTCGACGTGCAGGGTGTGGCGCGCCGCGTCATCAACCGCATCGGCTACACCAAGAGCGAGTATCAGTTCGACTGCAACTCGTGCGGCATCCTGTCGGCTATCCACGAGCAGTCGTCGGACATCAACCAGGGCGTAGTCCGCGAAGCGGAGGAGGAGCAGGGCGCCGGCGACCAGGGTATCATGTTCGGCTACGCCTGCAACGAGACCCGCGAGATGATGCCGGCGACGCTGATCCTCTCGCACGTAATCTTGAAGGAACTGGCCGTTATCCGCCGCGAAGGCGAGGTGATGACCTACCTGCGTCCCGACTCGAAGTCACAGGTGACGATCGAGTACGACGAGACGACGAACAAACCGCTGCGCGTGCACACGATCGTCGTATCGACGCAGCACGACGAATTTATCCTCCCGGGCGAAGGCCGCTCGGAGAAGGATGCGGAAAAGCAGATGCAGGAGAAGATCCGCGAGGACGTGCGCACGATTCTCATTCCGCGTGTCAAGGCGCGCCTGGAACGTGCCGGGGACAAACTCGCGGAGCTGATCGGCGACGAGTATATCCTGCATGTGAACCCGACGGGCAAGTTTGTGATCGGAGGTCCCCACGGGGACACGGGCCTTACGGGCCGCAAGATCATCGTCGATACCTGCGGCGGCCGCGGTGCACACGGCGGCGGCGCCTTCTCGGGCAAAGACTCTTCGAAAGTCGACCGTTCGGCTGCCTATGCCGCGCGCCATATCGCGAAAAACCTCGTGGCGGCGGGTGTCGCCGACCAGGTGCTGGTCGAACTCTCCTACGCCATCGGTATCGCACAGCCGCTGTCGATTTATGTCGAGACCTACAATTCGCCCCGTCCCGCGGCATTGGCCGGGATGACCGACGGCGAGATCGCCC
>OGZX01003408.1_pt1 | contig 10913 bp, 9 predicted proteins | sample 1576881 | NCBI WGS metagenome assembly OGZX01 (sample SAMEA3541542, study PRJEB24748) | human gut metagenome | biome: human gut; feature: human-associated habitat; material: faeces | place: China | collected 2012
GATTGACGGCTTCCACTTCCGTCACATAACGGGGCACAATTCCTGCCAAAGGAAATACACCTTCAAATACATCCACCTCTTCCTGCACGATAGGCTGGAAACTTTCGTCCGCAGCAATCGCTATCACGCCGGAAGTGTACGTATCCGTCAGTCCGTCCTTAGGCTTACTTTGGCAGGCAGACACCAAAACCAGTATCACCGCCAAACCTAAAAGTTGAAGTTGTTTCACCGTTTTCATAACACACACATTATTGTAGCTTGAACACAACAGGTATCGTATATTTCACCGACACTGCTTTACCATTCTGCTTACCGGGAATCCACTTCGGCATAGACATGATCACGCGGACAGCTTCTTTGTCCAGATAAGGGTCTACACCTCTCAGTACATTCACATCACGTACACGTCCGTCGGCACCTACCACAAACTGGCAAGTTACACGGCCTTGTGTTCCGTTTTCCTGAGCGATAGTCGGATACTTCATGTTCTTGCTGATGAACTGCATCATCTCTGTCTGACCACCGGGGAACTGAGGCATTTGCTCTACCATATCGAAAACCTTTTCAGGTTCCGGTTCAGCCTGTGTTACCACTTGCTTCAGGTCGGCAATATCCTTACCGTTTGCCTCGTCGTTACCTTTCACGTCAGCAATAGAGATAGCTACCTTTGTTTCTGTCAATTCTTGCTGACTCTTAATTTCATCCTCATCTCTCACTTCTTCATCCTTCTTGATGACAGGAGCGGTAAATTTGATAGAACTCTTCAGTGCAGGAGGCGGGGGAGCAACCGGCTCCACTCTTTTCATTTCTTCCTGCTTAATTTCCGGTTCTTCCAATTGAGATAAGGTAGTCACCTCAGTCATCACTTCTTTCTGTTTCGGCGTAGCCATCTTAATCAAGGTAGGGATACTGAATCCTACCAATGCGATGACGATCACCAGTATCACAGCAATGTTATGACGCTTCGGAGATTTCTCTCTTAACTGATAAGCACCATAGGCTTTATTCTTGCCACTGAATATCAGGTCACACCATTCCGAAGAACTTAAATCTACTTTAGCCATATTCTTACTTTTTTAGGTGTTACACATTATTCGGCAATGTTCTGCGACAATTCTCCCTTGCTATCATAGTTCTTTATCAGGAACTCATCGGCTTCGGCGATATCCGTAATCACATACTTACCTATATTACATATCTGCATTTCATCGAGTGCATCAATCAGATTCTTGTACGAAGCATCATCTGTGGCTTTGATAATTACGGTCGGGGTATCCTTTCCGCTCTTAATTTCACCCAGTTTCTTCGTAAATTCTTCCTCTGATATCTTAAGATCCAGTTTCTGCTGTTTCAGTTCATTCACTTCATTTACAGCAGCTCTATTACGTTGCAAAAGCATTGCTCTCAGACCGTCCGCTTGATAGGTTGTTTCCTTCAGCGAACTGTAGTCCTTATAGTTGGGCTCTCCATCGTAATAATACAATTTATTGTCACCTCCCAACAGTAATGTGATAGCTTGTGAAGCCTTCACTTTCGACTGCTGTTCTTCTGTGACGTTCTTATCATTGCTCGGCATGCTTATCTCCATAGTTTGAGGTTTACTCAGTGAAGTACAAAGCATAAAGAAGGTAATCAGCAACATATTCATGTCCACCATCGGTGTAAAGTCCACCCTGACGGTCATTTTCTTTTGCTTATTTTTTCCGCCTTTTTTCTTATTGCCGCTTTCTTGTATTTCAGCCATAATATTTCCTTTCTGTTAGTCTTCAGAAGTAGTCTTCAGAGAAGTAATCAGGTTATACCGGTTCTCTCTGAGGTCCTGAAGTGAGTTCATCACATTCTTGATTACGGAATAAGGAGTATTGGCATCCGCCTTGATGGCGATACGTAAATCTTTGTTCGTAGCACGGGCATTACGTACCCAAGCTTTAAACTGATTATCGATACTGTCGGTAGGTATCCCCTCATTCTTTAACACAGCGTCTTGCTGATCCTGCGGCAAATCAAGGTACTTCTTCATACTCTTCATCGGCACTCCGAAAGTAGATGCCAGTGAGAATTTCTTAGTTTCCTCCGGAGTGAAAGTCACCCCATATTCTTGCCCCATTGCTTCCAGCACCTCGCGCAAGTCAGACTGTTTGTCCAGACTCATAAACACTTTTCCGTCCGGATCGACCAATATCTGCAGGATATTCGTTTCCGGGATCTTAATCTCGGATACGGAGGCCGGAGTGGTAACTTGTACCGGCTCTTTCTTCACGAACGTAGACGTCAGCATGAAGAATGTCAGCAGCAATACAGTTACGTCACTCATCGCCGTCATGTCGATGAACGTACTTTTCTTTTTTATTTTCGCTCTACCCATAATTGTAGTATTTTAAAAGGGTTCGACCGATTTATTTATGCGTAGCTGCAAATGTCTGCACGATAGAGAAACCAACCTCGTCAAGGCTATAAGTTAACTTATCAATCTTATTGGTATAATAGTTATAGGAGATAACGGCCAATGCACCAGTCAAGATACCGAAAGCAGTATTGATCAAAGCCTCGGAAATACCTTGTGACAATGCCATTGAGTCAGCAGAACCTCCGGCAGCCAAAGCGGCAAACGAACGGATCATACCGATAACCGTACCAAGCAATCCCATCAATGTACCCAGAGTAGTGATAGTACCGATAATAGGTAAATTCTGCTCCATCATTGGCAATTCCAGTGCAGTAGCTTCTTCCAGCTCTTTCTGGATAGCAAGCAACTTCTGGTCTTTGGCAAGAGTCGTATCATTTTCCATTTCAGCATACTTCTTCAGAGTAGCATTTACTACATTAGCAACAGAACCACGTTGATTGTCGCAAAGTTCCTGAGCCTTCTTCATATCGCCAGCAGCCAGAGCAGCTTTAATGTTAGCAACGAATTTAGCCAATGAACCTTTACCGAAAGCAGCACCAATTGCGATGTAGCGTTCAATACTCAGTGCGATAACAGTCAGCAAGAGAGTCTGAATAACCGGAACGATGAATCCACCTTTATAGATAGTACCGAGGAAGTTCCCTGGTAGCGGATGGTTGTTCGGGTCATTGTTCATAAAGTTAGAGGGATTTCCCAACACAAAGTGAAAAATAAGCACGGCAACGATAAAGCAAATTACGATTACCCAACCGGCTGATTTGATGCCTTTAAAAGAGGCAGATTTCTTTTGAATAGTTTCCATGATGAAAAATTTAAATGGGTTTGTATTAAAATTGATTTTTAAAAATTATGCGCATGGATATAGTTCTCCCCTTCACAGCATGAACACGCCGCTAACACCCGTATAACCCACCCCAAGACATAGGGTTGTAAAAGGTCACCTACTTTCAGCCATATTTAGGGAAAGGAGTAAAGGGAAAAAGGAAAAACTAATAAAAGGAAGTTTAAATCACAATCCGCCGCAAAGTATAGATGTAGTATTCACTACTAAAAGAAGTGTAATGCGGATCTTTATCTGAATAGTATAATTTAGATTGATCGTGTACCAATAAGTTATGGTGAGATGAAATTAACAGAATCCCCTTCATAAAAGATGCAGTTTCAACAGCTCTGCGAAAACGATAGGGATTAAAAGAATATCTTTCAGAGATAGGTTTGTTTCCAAGTTCTGCATCCGTAGTCCACATAAACTTGGAATTAGTAAATAAGCTTCGTGTATTATTAGCGACATTATCTGAAGAAGCATTCTTTAATGATGATGAAGAAGCACTCACCTCACATGTAGATGCCGCTTTATCAACCATCCCCGTAAAGTTGACGGCTCTGCTACTGAGACTATAAGTCACCATAAGTAGCACAAATACCAAGAATGTCTTTACAGTTGTTCTCATGTCGCTTTCAATTCTATTAGTAAAACAGCCCATGACTGTTTTTTGTTCTACTAAAATCGAATTTTCTTTTAATAAAAAAAATAATGTTCAGTAAATAAAGGATTTATAGTACCTTTTAAGACGAAGTAAAGGTACGAATAAAACACCAAATACGAAAGCAAAGATAAGATATAATTTCTTGATTTTAAGTAGTTTTAATCATTGATTCCGAACTATAATCAGGTGCTATTACAAGATAATACAACAATGCATATTCTATTATAAGTATGTGTAATAAGCAAATTTTAAATCGACATTTTTCGGTAAAGTTAAATCGACATATGATATTCGAGACCCTCCGTTTATAATATTGATTGTCTTAGGATACTGGTCATCTTTGGCTGGGGGTACCCCCAGCCAAAGATGAGTCTTTTCCGGTTTCAAAAATAGATTTTCGATTTCCCATCCGATAGCTTTGTCCCGAGAGTTTTATTACCTCGCAGTGATATAATAATCGGTCAAGTATAGCGGAAGCGAGTACTTCATCATCCAGTGTTTTTGCCCACTCTGTTGGTGCCTTGTTGGTAGTGATTATCAGCGATGCTTTCTCGTGAAGCGTGTTGATTAGGTTGAAAAATCCTGCAGCATCTTCTTTCTTCACCGGGAAGAGCATGATGTCGTCGATGGCTACCAGATCGGCTTTGAGCAGACGGTTATAGGCACTCATGGCTGAAGGCATCAGGCTTTTCATCTTAATGGTGTTTATGACATCCTCCATCGTAACCATATATGCTTTGTATCCTTGTCCTACGGCCTCATATACGAGGCCTGCGGCGATGAAGGTCTTGCCTGTACCCGATGGTCCCATAAGTATCAGGTTGTAATTCTGCTCGAGCCATCCAAGTCGGCGCAGATCGCGTAGTCTGGGGGCGGTTATACCTTGCGAGTAGTTGTGGTCAAAAAGGTCGAGATCATGCCTTGCCGGCAGAGCCGCCGCTTTCAGACGTCGTTGGAAGTCTTTGCTGTCCCTCTCTTGCACCTCACGGGCCAGCAGGTCATGAAGGAACTCTACATGGGTCTTTCCTTGTTCCTGTGCCAGATGAGCCTCGGATTCCAACAGACGTGGAAGGGCGTATAGCCGCAGGCGTGAGCACAAGCTTCTGATTTGTTCGTTGATTGTCATACGAAGAGTGTATTAAAGATTGATATATCTGTTTTCTCAGGGGTCATGCCGGAGGTGTCTGCCTGGGGTAAAGGTTCCGTTTCCGTCCGCACCTCGATAAGAGCCTCCCCATTATGGACTCTAAGGTACTCGGCTACCTCCATCAGACGGCATCCGTTAAAGACGCCTGCCTCAAGGCATTGAGTGAAAGATCGGGTAAGTGTGGCATTGGAGTATGCCCCATGCCGGCGGGCTATGAACTGGAGGTTGTCGCGATAGTTGCGAGCCTTATGTACGCGCAGTTGTGAGAGGTATTCGTCAACCACTGCGCTCTGGGGAAGCTCCTTGCGCACAGAAGCCTCATAGTCGTTCAGTGAGGCTTCTCGGTCACGCCGGTGCGAGGTGTTGCTGATCAGGCGTCCCTTGTCACCGCTTATCTTGTGACTGGCAAGGGTTTTGCCCGTATCATGGCTATAGATGTGCAGTTTGCCTTCTTTTTCTTCCAGATAGACAAGCGTCTGATAGCCGCGGTAAGTTCCCGTAGGAACGGTGTAATAGTTGCCCCTGTAATTTATCACGTTGTCCTTGCGCACATGATGTGGCACGAGCTTTTCACAAGGTACTGTAGGGACTCCTTTATAAGGCATGAGATATGTTTTTTCCCTCTCGAACTCATCGGAAGGGACACGACGTATGCCGTGGTGTTCCGTACCGTTGGCTGTACGTTCCAGCCAGCTCAGGACATCCTTGTTCAGCAGGTCGATGTCGATAAACTCACGACCGCGAAGGAAGTTGTACTTCACATATTTGACCACGTTCTCTATCTTACCCTTACTTTGGGGATCGGACTTATGGCAGAATACGGGCTCGAAGCCATGTTCCCGAACCAGGGCACGGAAGCTGCTGGTAAGCACCAGATCGCCAAGGTTTTCCTTAACTAGCAATACCTTGTCCTGATCATAAATGATTTTCCGGGGTATACCTCCGAAGTGCTCAAAGGCCAGTTCATGGGCATAGACAGCAAGTGCGGTGGTAAACGGTGTCCGGCTAAAATACACGAACTTGTACCTGCTCCGGCTCAGGGACATCGCAAAGAAATAGACTTTTAGAGACTGCCCCTGAGAGGTTCGCATCCAGCGCTCGCCGAAATCACATTGGGCGTATTCTCCATAAGGAGTCTCAGGCTGCTTCTCATAGGGACGGTAACTCTTTTCCACCTCTTTGGGCAGATTATGTGTCAAACGAATTCGGTTGATGAAGTTGAAAACCGTTTTGGGAGTAACTGCCGGAAGATCCACAAAATTCTCCTTTAACCTGTCATGGATCTGAGGGGCGGACAGAAAAGGCCATTTAACAAGCTCCTCCACTACATAAGTCTCGTAAGCGTCAAGCTTATGCCCGTAATGCCGGTCATAGCTCTGGCTAGATATGAACTCATCTTCTGTCATAGACAGATACTTGGACACCGTCTGACGGTGAAGGCCTAAAGACAAACCTATCTGGCTTTTGTTTAGGCCGGATGAAAATAATTCTTTAACTTTGTTCCACATTAGATACTTCTTTAATTTGGAAGTCTCGGTCATAGCATTGTAATTAATAGTTGGCACTACAAAATTACAATGCTATTTTTTTCTAATCATGTCGATTTTACTTTTCCGATTTTTGACGAGACAAAGTTACCGATTACAGCAATGACAGGAAAAGTTAGCGTCATCAGCCACAGAAACAGGGTAAGAAAAGTGATTTTTCTGCTCATATAAACTTGAATTCATTATCTTTGTCATCTCCAAAGGTAATAAATGCCATTCAGCGCCCAAAATATTACAAAAACTTTTTTTGCTAAAACACAGCGTTTTATAAAAATTGTCGTTTGAGCACTTTTCACATTGTCGTCTGAGCACTTATTTTGTCAAATCGGCACTTTTTGAGTTGTCGAATTAGCACTTTTTGTAGTATGAGCACTTTTGGAAAATGGGTTTCTGAGAGCTTTTTCATCGGATTTTTACCACGCAAATCACTTCAGATTTGCTTTTTTCCACTTGGCAGGCGTACATCCTTCCTTCTCGGTAAATAATTTGATAAAGTTACTGCGGGAAAGAAAACCGGAAGACTCAGCCAGCTTCTGTATATTGATCTCCGGATGCTCCTTCAGTATGTTTTTCGCATACTCCAACCGGAGACTGGTTATCCATTCGCGGAATGTCATTTTATACGTAGTCTTGATATAAGCGGAAAGATAGGTACGGTTCGTATGAAGTATTTCGGACAGTTCTTTTATGGTAAGTCCCTGCTGGACATAGCCGTCTGTCTTTATCCAGTTGGCCACTTTCTCTATAATTTCTGTATAGGACACTGGAACTTCTTTCTCAGAAACTATTTTAGGTTCTGTTTCTGTATCTGTCAGAAGTTCTTCTTCAGACTGTATATCTTGCTCAAAAGCATTTTCCACCTGTTCATAGAACAGCAGGTAGTTCTGATAGCTGTAGAAAAGATAGCTGTAGAACGGTATTGACGACAAAATCCAGATAAAAACATATTTGTCTGGCAGAAATGTCAGCAATCCGCATCCGACACCGAAGATAACAGCCCAATAAGTGAATATGGAAAGCCATTCGATATATGTACCTATATCATCCGCCTGAGTTTCATTGAAAATCCGAATGGCTCTACGGTATGCAATTATGACTCTGCGAGCTAAAACGACTCCAAAAACGACTAACCATACAGCTAAAGCAAATAAAGAGAATTTTTGCATGATTCCGCTTGGCAACAGGAACAACACAACTCCGGAAAGAGTTGAAAATATAATCCATAAAATGATATGTGTCCACACACGCCGTTTGGTAATGTAAAAACGATCAAGCAACATTATCAATGCCGAACTGAACAGAGAATAGCACAGGAAGTATGTGGACATGTTCATCAATATGGCAGAATCCGCATTTTTGAATCGGATACCAAAGAAGAAATGTACCGAATAATTTGCCGAAAGCAGCAGCATAGCTATACCCATAATCTGTCGGGAGCGGAGATAATTCTTGAAAATTTTCTTTTCAGGAGTCTTTGCAAACAAAAAATAAAAGCCGAAGAATAACATCAACGGCAGTGCGGTATAAAGTGAAAAACTGTATATAGATGGCTCCATTGTTATGCTTATTTGATTTTGATACAAAGTTACGTCTTTTTCTTCACAAATAGACACATAATCTATGATTTAACGTTATAGATTCGGTCATATTAGATTGAAAAATTATTAGAATTAAAGCCAGTTGTGAAAAATTCAACCACTGGCTTTTTCTGTCAAGACTTCGATATTAAAGTTTTATACCTTTGGATTCCGATAAACCGGGTCTCCCTATAATTAAATGACTGCGTACAAAGTCCACGTGCGGGCTTTCCGGCTGTTGTTCCGTCTGTTTTTTCTCGTTGCCTTGCCGGTTCTCTTCTGTGTTTTCCTGAGCCGGAGCCAGCTCAAGCTGTATCTTGCGGTCCAGTGCGGCGAGTTCGGACTTCAGCTGTTTCAGCTCGTCCTCCTTCTTCCACACCTTGCCCGCTATCTCCTGCAACTGCGGAATCTCCTTTTCCAGCACTTCGTTCTTAGACTTGTACTGGTCGATGATGGTCGGAATCCTCTCCAATGCGTTCAGAAAGTTTCGTGCGGCAGCAATCGGGTCTGCCATCGCCAGATGCCCGTTGTTGTAGGTGTACTTGTAGTTACCCTCCACCACGAAGCGGTTGTCAGTGAACTCCAGACCTTCTTTGAGTGTCCTCTCGCTGACCACCTTTATCGGAAAGCCGTAAAGTTCCCCGACAGCCTTGTACAGTCCACCAGTCGTGGCGTTCTTGGCGATTTCCTGCAAACGCTTACCGATGACCTTCTCATCCGTTGAATCCACGCCGTCCACCTTGACAAGATTAAGGCGGCTGCCTTCCTTATCAGTCTGCACAACGGAAAGAAAACGGTTCCAGTCTTCCGTCATGGCTTCGATGAAAGCCGTGTTGTTGCGCAGTTCTCCCGTCTTGGATTCCAGCTTGAACTCCGAATCGCGCTTGCCCTTGTTGAACGACTTGCGTTCCCCTTCGAGCGAGGCGATACGCTTCTCTAATTTCGCCTTATCCAAAAGGTCGGTATTGCCGGAGAGCAACGCCATATACTCCGAGAAGTTCATACCCGATTTTTCGTCCATTGCTCCCTCGTCGATGGTACGTGCGCCCATCGCTCCACTTTTGAGCTGCGATATGAACGTCTGCTTGCAGTGCAGCAGATTGAACTTGTAGCTGTCCAGCGACTTTTCCACCGCGTAGATGATGATATCCACGTTGTTCTCGGCAAAATGCTTGGCAATCTCGTTCCCGGCTCTAACACCCCGTCCGTCACGCTGTTGCAGGTCGGACGGTCGCCACGGTGTATCAAGGTGATGGATGGCGACGCATCTTTTCTGCGCATTCACGCCCGTTCCGAGCATACTTGTGGAGCCGAACAGCACTCGCACTGTCCCTGCGTTCATGGCATCTATCACCGCCTTACGAGCCTTATCCGTCTTACACTCCTGAATGAAGCGCACCTCACTTGCCGGTATGCCGTAATCCTCCACCAACTTGCGTTTTATCTCGCTGTACACGTTCCATCCTTCCCCCGGCTGGTATGTCCCCAAGTCGGAGAACACGAACTGCGTACCCTTGTGCGTCTCGTACTTGTGGTAATACTCTGCAATCATCTTGGCACAATGGCTTGCCTTGTTGTCGGGATGGTCCTCGTAGTTCGGGTCTATCATGCGCATATCAAGAGCCATCTTTCTCGCGTAGTCGGTGGCGATGAGCATCTTCGCCTTTTCCTCCGTTTCCGACAGGGGTAACCTGCCAAGCAGAGTGGCATCGCCGGTTTTGGCAAACTGCATCAGCTTCTGTATGAAGTCCTCCTGCTCCGGTGTGGGCGGTATGTGGTGCAGTATCTCATTCTTGTTTGGTCTGTCCACACCTACATCCTCCGCCGTGCGGTAGTCGGTAATCTCGTTGTAGAAGGCGGCAAGCTCCGGCACCTTGATGAAATAGCGAAAACGCTCCTTCTGAACGATATTGTTCGTTACGTTGAACTCAAAATCGGTCGTCTTTTTGGCGAAGATGGCAGCCCAAGCATCGAAACAGCGGATGTCCTGCCGTTCCAGTTCGTTGGGGCGCAGGTATTTGAAGAGCAGGTACAGTTCCGTCAGACTGTTGGAAATGGTCGTGCCCGAAAGGAACGTAGCCCCCAAGTCCTTGCCCGTGCGTTCCTGTATGGTACGGATGGCAAAGAGCATATTCAGGGCCTTCTGGCTTCCTTCCGAGTTTCCCAATCCCGCCACACGGTCATGACGGGTGTTGAAAGTCAAGTTCTTGAACTGGTGACTCTCGTCAATGAAGATGTGGTCGATGCCCATCTGCTTGAAGTCCACCACATCATCCGTGCGGGACTTGATGGCGTGTTCCACCTTCTCCAGCTTCGCCACAAGGTTGTGCTTGCGCTTCTCCAGCCCTTTCAGCATCGCCCGCGACACGTTCTTGCCCTGCTGTCGCAAGACTTCGAGATTTTCCTCCACCGTGTCAAGCTCCGCCTGCAGGATGCGCTGCTGCAACTCCGGCGACTGCGGTATCTTCCCGAACTGGTCGTGCGACATGATGACGCAATCATAGTCGTTGTTCTTGATGTTGTTGAAGAAACGCACACGGTTGGCGGTCGAAAAGTCCTTTTCAGAAGCGTAGAGGATGCGGGCGTTAGGATAGGCCGCCTGATAGGTGGCGGCAATCTCCGCCACATTCGCTTTCAGCCCGATAATCATCGGCTTGTGCGCCAAGTTCAGACGCTTCATCTCATGTGCCGCTATGCACATTATCAGCGTCTTGCCGGTTCCACAGGCTAAGCGCAAAGCGCCTTGCC
>OGZX01003416.1_pt1 | contig 10883 bp, 16 predicted proteins | sample 1576881 | NCBI WGS metagenome assembly OGZX01 (sample SAMEA3541542, study PRJEB24748) | human gut metagenome | biome: human gut; feature: human-associated habitat; material: faeces | place: China | collected 2012
AGGAGGTCAACTTCTATCAGGTGATCCCGCTCTATCATAATGAGATGGAGTATAAGATGGAGCATGATGCGGACGCCCTGCTTGAAAAGATGGCAGGCATCAGTTTTGTGGTCAATCCCACCCGCCAGAATGCCATCACCAGAGGAACGCTTGCAGAGGAGGAGTTCACCGGCGATATGGACGATGCCGCCTGGCACCTGGAATCCATTCAGGAAAAGGGCCTGCCGGTGGATGAGATCAATGCATACAACCACATGGCAATCTATCTGCGCTGGTGCATGGAGCATGATCTGATGAGCGCGGAATTTATGGAGCGGTACTGGGAGCAGGTGCAGCCGTTTATGGCAGATCTGAGCCGCGCCGATCTGCGTGGCTTTATCCGGGACCAGCTGAAAGGACAGCTCTTTGGGGCGCTGTTCAACAAGGAGGGCGCAGCCTTTGCTGGATATTACTATGGCGAGGCGGACAGCCCGTACTTCCCCAGCGACATTGATAACTATGCTTTGGAGTATTTCGGTTCAGAGCAATATTATTCCGATAAGTTCCAGGATGAAGCCTATCTGTTCATCCCATTTGATGAAAACTATTATCAGGCTATGGCAAAAGTCATGGAAAAGCGGTTCGCCAACTGGCAGGGGCAGAGTTTCGATGAGGCCACTCTGGAGCCTTCAGACCTTGCGGAAGCCATGATGGAATATCTGGACTGTGAATGTACCTATTTCCCCTCAATGACGGATGATGACCCCATCATGTCGGCATACAACTATGCCAAACGGGAAAGTGTCAAAGAGGGCTTTGTGCCGGTTCTGATTAAGGCGGATGACGAAATCCTGTGGGAATGCCTGATTATGAATTCCGACCCGGACAGCGATGGCGAGGACGACTACGCTTTCGACCCGGACAAAGTTGCCGAATACCGGAAGAAAATGCTCTCCGCCCCCATCAAGAACAGTAAAGCAGTTCTTGAGGAAATGATTGGGCAGCGCAAGGAAGAAGCCGAGGATGACGAGATGGACTGGGATGAGGAGATCCTTGGCGAGATGGAGGGCGGATATGATAACCGTCGTTTTTCAAGCTACTGGAATTCCGATAATAATATGACCTATCCTCTCATTCTGGCTAAAATCCCCGTGAAGAACCCGTGGGAGATTTTTGCCTATCTGCCCTTTGGTGGCTGGAATGAATGTCCTAACACGCCGGAGTTAATGGCAGTTGCGAAATACTGGTTTGAACAGTATGGCGCTGTACCCGCAGTTATGACTCATGATGAGCTGGAGTTCTTGCTTCCGGTTCCTGTCTCCGAGAAAGAGGCTGTAGATGTGGCGGTGGAGCTGTACGGCTTCTGCCCTGATGTGATTGACCAGGGTCCGGAGGAAGCCACCGTTGGTGCTTTGGCCAATGTACTGCGGCAGTCCACTGTTTGGTACTTCTGGTGGGATTGAGCAGGAGGATGTGTCTATGAACGAATACCTAAAGCAATATATTGAACTCCAAAAACAGTTTCGAGAGACAAAAGGGAAAGCGGATAGTGTTCGTGCGCTTTATGCGTTCAAAGAAGAATTAGAGCAGAGCGAAGATACACAGGCTAAAGAAGTATTGGTGTATGTTTATGACCTATTGGACTTCAAAAAAAGTGCCTATGAATTGCTTTCTAAAATTGGAGATCGGTCGAATCCAAAAATTTTCCGGCGTCTGGCGATTATGAAAGAATATGCCGATGACTGGGGAGACTCCTTTGCCCTCCGCAAGCCTAAAACCAAAGCGGAGAAACAAAAAGACAAGGAAAAGCGGGACAAACTTGGTCTCCCTTCTTTCCGGTATCATCCAGACCCTTTGGATACCGGGGCTTTTGAGCAGTCTGAGGAGAGTGTGGTTTGTGATTGCTGTGGCAAGAATATTCATATTTACTATACCGACCCTTTCTATACCGTGGAAGATATTGAGTATTTGTGCCCAGAGTGCATTGCCAGTGGCGAGGCGGCCCGGAAGTACAACGGCAGCTTTCAGGACGTTTGCTCTCTGGATGATGGTGTAGACGATCCAGAGAAACTGGATGAACTTCTCCACCGCACTCCTGGCTATTCCGGCTGGCAGCAGGAATACTGGCGCGTCCATTGTGGTGACTATTGCGCCTATTTGGGTAATGTGGGAGCCAGCGAACTGCGGGCGCTGGATGTGCTTGAAGAAGTTTTGGATGACCCTATGTGGGATGATGAGCAGAAAGAAATGATCGAGAACTCTGTCAATGGCGGTCATTTGCAGTGCTATTTGTTCCAATGCCTGCATTGCGGAAAGCACTTGGTCTGGATGGATTTTGACTAGTCACATGTAATTCCAATCAATAAACGGGTGGATGTTATATATGATGGATGTTATATGGCGAAAAATTGAATTTGAAATAATCAAGGAAGGTTTTGAGGATGGAAAATAAAGAAAGAATCATCAGACTTTGGTTTGAAATGTGGCTTAAAAAGAAAGACCTTGGTATATTCGATATCTTCTCAAGTGATGCCATTTACATTGAAAGTTGGGGACCAGAGTATCATGGAATCCAGAAGATTGCACTTTGGTTTGAAGAATGGAACACGAGGGGAACTGTATTGCAGTGGGATATTAAACAGTTTTTCCATAAAGACAATCAGACAATTGTTGAATGGTATTTTAAGAATCAAATGGATGGTGGGCAGGCAGAAGCCTTTGATGGAATATCACTGATTGAATGGTCATCTGATAATAAGATTGCTCTCTTAAAAGAATTTGGCTGCAATGAAAATCGATATGACCCTTATAAAGATGGCAATACACCGCATTTTAAGAACGAAAATACAAAGTGGTTTTAAAAAGTGGAAGAATGTATTTATATAGTATTGCATTTTGCTTTTAAGAAAAGAGTTTTATTTGAAAAGAGAAAAGGGCAAAACAATTCTATTGTTTTCGCAGTACAGGAAAAAATGACTTGATAGCAGTACAATAAGAACGCAGTTGTTCTGACAACATAGAACTGTGAAATTATAATAGCTTGGATCTTGTTTGCAACAATATGGGAGGAGGAAATGATTATGGATGAAATCAGAGATTTTTTGCTGTCACCACAAGAATATTTAGATACCTTTTGGGAAAGCGATGTTTTAATCTGGATAGATTGGCGTGAATATGATGAATCTATCATTAAATACATCAATGAAAAACTACCAGAAGAAGATAAGGTGAAGTTTACCTGTGTGGAAATTGAAAAAGAACGTGACGTAGATATTATTTTAGAAAAAAACGGTATTTCCACAGCAATCCTCTATGCGGAAGAATATACAGATCGTGATACCACATTGAAAAGCTTACAGGAATATGTATCTCCAAAATATCAAATCCGTTGGTTTATGGGTTCTCTTGGCAGTGATACTCTTGCATTTTGTATTTATCCTTCTGCCCAGTGGGAACAGTTAGAAGAAGAATTCGGTGCAGAAAAAGTAGCGTATTATTTTGCACCAATCAAGGAAAACAGCGTTATGTTTGAAATGGGTATGGATGAAGTGTTTAATTTGCTGGAGCAAAGAGGAGAAGCGTAATAAAAACGAGTTATAAATTTGCTATCTAACAGCGGATAGGCTTATTAGGAGGATAATATAGATATTCTAGCTGTAGATTAGTATATATATCTAGAATCAATACGATTTTAAGAAGGAATGATAATTTTAATCAGTAAAAAACAGAACTTCATTTAAGATATATAAATGTAAAGCTTTTAAATGGAGATGTTTATAAAAGAGAAAAAAACTCAAATTGACCGCAAAATGAATATAAACTGCCTTGTCTATTTTAGGAAATCTTTTATAGATTTCCTATTTTTTATGCGGAGATGTCTTAAAAAGTAAATCTGGTTCGTTACAATTATAAAAGAGGTCTATGTTGTTCATAATATTTGCCTGTCTAATAAGGTTGGAGGGATTGGAATTGATAAAATATAAAGGAACACAAAAGATATGGATTCTAATTGTATTGATAGTGATCGTGGTGGCAGGTTGGACTTGGAGTTATTGTTCTCATAATAGAAAAAGTAATGATAATCTTCCTAATTTACAGTCTATTGCCCAAATGGATGAAGCCGAAGTAAATAAAATATTGTCGGGATACAGACGAACACAATTATCTGAGGTCTGGGGTGTTCCTGCATACAGTGATTCATCGGAGGATGTATAGCTATTGGAGAATGCTACTGTACTGACAGTAAATTACAAAAACGATAGTGAAAAAGTGGTGATATGCGGAATAGGACCAATGCTATTTCCAGCAGATACAAAAGACATTACATACACAGTTTATTCTTCAGGTGATTCAAAACAGTTACATATGGAGGAAATCACAGATGTAAAAGACTGGGCACTTAGTCTGGATTTGATGTATATGGATTTTCCCGATGGAGGGGCGCCTAACGAAGTCTATGCTGGTGGAGAAAGCTATACATTTGATATAAACCACGGAGAGAGAGTATTTTCTTATTTAAATATCAATGATTATTATATTTTTGTCGACGATCACTGGTATTTCGTTAAAAATCCTTCAGAACCACCAATTTCAGATGAATCTGATGAGTTGAAATTCCATGATAAAACATTGAAAACTTCTGATTTATCAGAAAAAACGCTGGAGTGGCTGAATTGGTACAATGAATGTTCCAAAGAGGATCAACTTGCAGTAAGCTATATTCCATCTGAGCTTTACAAACGTTGTGGTTATCCTTCTGCAGGAGATGAAAGTGCAGTACAGACAGAAAGTGAATAGAATGAAATAAAACGATGAAAAGGCAGTTTCATGACTGCCTTTTCTTATGTGTTTTTCGTTATAAGCAAATATATTTGATTTTCTATTTTAATTCATTTAATATAAAGAACAGATTTGATTTTTAATTTTCAATTATGCTGGAGGATTCTTCTATGATATATCTACAAATGATAGAAAGTGAAGAGGATAAAGTAAAATTTGAGGAGATATATCTGAAATATAAAGCATTGATGTTTTATACAGCCAATAAAATTCTCCATAACGAGCAGGATGCAGAAGACGCTGTGCACATGGCATTTATAAAAATAGCAGAGAATATAGAAAAGATAGACGCGTTGGACTGTCCAAAAACACGCAGTTATATCGTTACAATAGCTGAACATAAAGCCATAGACATATATCGTAAGAAAAACAGGCACAAACAAAACGAATATTTGGAGGAAATAAATGGTATTGAAGTGACTTATGACGGTGACAATCTACTTACAAAGTCCATTTTGAACCTTCCTGCTAGATACAGAGAAGTGATACTGTTACGGTATTATCATGGGTATAGTGTTCGGGAAATTGCTGCCTTATTTGATATATCTCATGTGGCAGCATCGAAGTTAGACCAAAGGGCAAAGAAAAAACTAAAAGAGCTGTGTGAAAAGGAGGGAATCTTGTGATAACGGATGAAATGCTGAAACAAGCAGCCAAAGAGGCTGGATATATCATTGCAGATTCACTTCTGCCGCAAGAAGAATACAGTCATGAATTTTCTGAAGTATTTGAAAACAACATGGAAAATGTGCTGCAAAAAGCAAAACGCAAGAAAAGAAACAGAGTCTTTAGGCAGGCAGCCTGTTGGTTCGCGATATTTGTAGTAGCAAGCAGTTCCTTTTTGATGTTTAACACAGAGGCAAGAGCTACGTTTTTATATTGGCTGAAGGGACAATATAAGGGCTATATGGAATATCGTTATACAGGCGATGGTTCTGCTCAACAGATAGCGTATGTTCTTACCTATATTCCAGAAGGCTATTATGAAAAAGAAACATCAGAAACGGAAGGAATGAACATTACTATCTATCAAAATGATATGGGAAATCAAATAGCTTTTATGTCCTCAAGTGGCACAGATGCCATCAGTTTGTTTGTTACAGATGAAAATGCTCAAGAGGTCATGGTAGGAGAACGAAAAGGGGATTACTACGAAGCTGAAGCAAAAGACAAGAATAGTGTGATTGTATGGTATTCGGAGGATAGAACAACCATATTCAGTATATCGGCAGCCCTTTCAAAGGAAGAAATGGTAAAAGTTGCAGAGAGTGTGGAAGAAAAATAGAAAAAGACAAGAAGAAAGCATTTGTGAAAGGGGAGGTTTGATGTATTGTTTGATTGTATATCCTGTTTTGGCAGTTTTGTGTATTGCTTTATTCTATTCCTTGAAGCCGCAATTTGCGTGGATTAGTATTCCGTGTACTGTAATAATAGAATTATTTTTGTATTGGGAGAATTTTTCCTATTATGAAGCAAGAGGGCTTATGATTTTATTGACCATGTTACAGATAGTAATTATGGCTATCATACTTTTTGTACTTAGATGGAGAAGCATAAAAAAGTAGTCTTGAAATGATAATATTTAAAATGCTAACATATTTTTGGTGGAGCAAAAGGAGATGTTCAATGGAGTATTATTGGTGGTTTTTAATGCCTGCCATATTTCTTGCTATATTTTCAGATAAAATTTATGAAGCGGCAAAGGTAGATGAAAATTTGAAAAAAATAATACTTGTTATTTGTGCAGGAATAGTTTTGATTACACCTATTAGAGTTGTAGCAGATCTATTCATTTCAACATGATAATTTGTTGGATTAAGAGAAACAAAAATATAAAAACAATGTCCAAAAATACATTTTCTGTTCGTTACTAAATGAAAAGCAGGGAATGTATTTTTTTATTTCCTTAATTGGAGGGGATTGTATGACACACGGCATTTTTTTAGATCTGTTATTTTGTTCTGCATGTACCATAGGTGTATTGGTTCTTTTTATAGGATGTGGCATTGTTATATTTGTCAGAAGGAAACGTAAATATGACTGTATCAATATTCTATCAGGAATATTGATGGCAGCTTGTTTTTTTGTGCTGCTATTTTTATTATGGTGTGTGATTGGGTTTGGCAGTAATGTACCAAATACAGAGCCAAAACCAAGCGGATATGATCATGCTTCGGATGGAACAGCAGAAAGATATATGATTTCTAACTGGGATTGTCAAGAAAAAAGTTGCCATCTCTATGAATTGATGCGATAATTACTCGATTTATAGGAAATGTAACCTAATACTTGGAAGGGAATGTTACTATGCATTTTTTGTTGTTTCTATAGTGTATTGAAAATACTACCGCTGAGAAAACTGTTTATATAGCTTCCGCTTGCAGTTTGGTTGATCGTAGTTAAATCAATATTAAGAATACACATGATTGTGACTAGAATTTTTGAATCTCATTAGAGTATTACAAGACATTCACTTTTTGTCGTATTTAAAATATTAGAATTACGGTATTTTATCACGGTGATTTGCTTGTAATTTCGAAGGTTTTCTTTTATAATTTCTATAAGTTGATTTTGTGCATATTTGTTAAAAATCTTAAGAAAAAAGAAAGAGGTTTACACTATTTTTAATGAGGTAACATCGTATGAAGCTAAAGCACGAGTATCATCGAAAGGCAAAGAGTCACTTAGTGATGACATGGAAAGAAATTGTATCTGATAAAGAATATGATTTTTTTCCTGCTTTTTTCGCGCCTTGCATTATGCTGTCCTTCTGACAGTATGGATGCAGGGCTTTTTTGTATTGATTGAAAGGAGCGAGGAATATGAGTTTGAAATATCGTTGTCCTAGTTGTGGAACCTCATTAGGTTATGAAGGTTTGTGCTGGAAATGTCAAATGGAAAAAGAACGTCAGGATGTGCTTGCATGGTCACCGGAACAGATTGCGCAAAAGCGAGAAAAACTGATGGAGAATATAAAAGGGTTGGAAGATTATCAAGAGCCAGCCTTCACAGATTTTTGGAAGTTGCTCAGCTATTTGGATGCCATTACGCCAGAAATCCAGAAAGCAGCTTTGGAGGCAAAAGTATTCTATCCTTGCGAGATCTACTACCATGCGCCAGAAGATGTGAGAGATGGACTGAAATCCGTACTATTGGAGACAAAAGATGCCAATGAAGCAGCTAATCTGATGAGCTGCCTTGCCATGCAGGGCGATGATCAGGCACTGGAAACACTGCTGGAACTGGAACGTAATCCTCGTCCATGGAGAAAGCGTCTATATGTTGATCCATCCATTTATGCCCAGTGTGGCGGGTGGACTTTTGATAAAGAGGGTCATCGCATCCAGCTCAATTTTGATACTTGCTATCCCATGGTAAAGGGGACAGCCAATGAAGAAACACCCGTCAAAATCGGTCGTTTACGAGAAGATACCTGCCCTCACTGCGGTGGGAAAATGGTGGACATTTTTGTTCTGGATGGCAAAGATGAGCGATTGAAGTTTTTAGGCTTAGATGGAGTTTTGACTGCTACTTGCTGTCCAAACTGTGTCGGATTTTTGGAAGGTCCTGCCTACAATCGTTTTACTTTAGATGGTGGTACAGAAGTTTTTCCTTCCAAACTTTATGATGACGAAGAGGAAATGGAATGCTACATGAGACCGGAAGATTATAAATCTATGGCAGAAAATCCATTTGTGCTGGCAAAAAATCCGGTTCCTTTGTTTTATGGAGCTTTCTGTGAGGATGTCAATACCGTTGGTGGTTTTGCGAATTGGGTACAGGACTGGGAATATACAACTTGTCCTGTGTGCGGAAAACCTATGAAATATTTGGCTCAAATCCAATGGGATACCATTATGGACGGAACGGAGGGGACACTTTATATTGAAGTTTGTACGGATTGTAAAGTGGTTTCCATGCAGCATCAGCAGACCTGAGAGGTGATATATGCGTTTGCCAAAGAAAAACGGCGTAAAGGTGCGTTATTATCTGATAAAAACGATAAGGACGTAGAGCTTCTGGAATACGCAGATGCGTATATCCAGGATATGCTTATGGACGATTTGGTAAAAAGATTCAGATAGCGGCAACAGAAAAGTCATCAAAACAGCTCCTGCACATTGGCGATATATATGAACAGATCTTTCACTAAAGGGGGGAACGATATGAAAAAAAGAACAGTGAAGGACTTTATTGCCCTCTATCATACGGAAGATGAGGAAAAGCTGGTGCTGATTCAAAGTGGTACCAGTGCAGATAAAACATTTATGGATCATTTCTGGACAGCTCATACCTATGCTCTAGCTATGGCTGACGTACAGACTGGTCAAGTGATATCTGATCGTTGCTGCTTAAACTGGCCGTTGACAGAAAAACAGAGAGAAGCAGACGATTATTCCAAACGATTTGCAAAAGGGGAGATTTATCGGATCAAGGTTCGAGGATGGAAAGGCACAGCACTTAGTGAAACACAGTGGTATGTCACCGAAATCGTAGAGGAGAATGTTTCTTGTCCGGCTTTGGAAGAAATCTGGGCAGAGTACATCAAACCTGTTGTGATGGAAGATGAGCTGTTGGGAACACTGACTTTGGATAGGGAAATGAGTTTTTTCGCTGGAACCTGTCAGTGGATGGGAAAAGAAATCCACATTTCTCTGGATGTTGATATGGAAAAGAAAGCATCTTGGACACGCGTTCGAAATGTGATGAAGAAACTCATAGAGGATCAGCAGATTTGGGATAAATCTTTGCGAGATTTTGCAGCCCAAAAGCTTACAAGCCTTGCCAATGACTGGCTGGAAGACAACAATCAAACAGACCGAAATCCTGAAAAAGACCCTATTACAGAGGATGAGTTTGGAAAGCGTTTGATTTTAACAGAATTCACTGTTTCTCCAGGCGGTCGTTTTACTGCTTGGTATGAGGATGACGATATGTTCTGGGGTCATGTGGTGATTGTAGAAGCCACACTGAAAAAAGGTCCCATATCTGCTGACATACAGGGGTGAGGAGAGGAGGAAGCCTAAATGAATAGCGAACAGATAACTGCTTTTTTACAGGAGCATTGGAACCTTCTCACGCTGGCTGTTGGTATCGTGCTCCTGCTTGGTACAATTTTGAATTGGAATTGGCTCTGCGATCCCACAGGCAAACCTGATTCTCACCGTTATAGTCGTGGCTCTAGGCGATTCATTTTCTTTCTGCTAGGAATTGTATTAATTGTAGTTAGTATGATGTCTTGGTTTCTCTAAGAATGAAGAAATAATGACTGAAAATATTGTTGTATGATTGGGGGCAGTATGAGAAAAATGAAATTATATGAATTAGTCAATCAATATCATATTGGTACAAATTTAAGCTGTGCGGAAGCAATGTTCAAAGCGTGTAATGAATACTATCATCTGCATTTAAGTGAGGAAACCCGCAGAATGTTCTCTGTGATGGGGATCGGTATGCAGACAGAACAGTCCTGTTGTGGCGCCTTTACGGTAGCCGTTGGAATCATTGGCTTGATGACTGCAAAAGATGGTGAAACAGATACAGACAATATCGAAGGTTATCGAATGATTTATGACTTGACAGGACATGTACTGGAAGTATTTGGAACACTGCATTGTATGGAATTGCAGGGATTAGAAATCGAAGGGGAGGAAAACCCTTGTCATGTTATTGTAGAAGAAATCGCAAGGAAACTGGAAGAGATCCTTTCTGGTGGTCATGAGTATTCCCAGATGCTTGTGAATTAATGAAAATTTGTAAAATTGTGGAGGAATTGAATCAAAATGGAGTATATCAAATTATTTTGGAAGGATGCACCAGTGGGAGAACCATCTATCATCCTTTATGAAGTTGATACAGAAAATGAACGTCTTGCACTTCGCTCCATTGATATTTTTGCAGATAGACATACACACAATATTACGGATCTCTATGACGGCGTTATTGAAATCGTACCTATTCCCACTGTGGAAGAATTGAATGCCCATGTCTGGGGGGAGGAGTTTTATGCCCACTCGATGGAAAAAGCAGAATTTGAGTGCGGCAGCTTATAAGCACGTCCCCTT
>OGZX01003417.1_pt1 | contig 10883 bp, 9 predicted proteins | sample 1576881 | NCBI WGS metagenome assembly OGZX01 (sample SAMEA3541542, study PRJEB24748) | human gut metagenome | biome: human gut; feature: human-associated habitat; material: faeces | place: China | collected 2012
GGATAGCAAACATGAATGCGTTTGGATCGAGATTCTATGCTTTACGTGTTGGATAAAGCTGTTATGAGGGTTAATAGAATGAAATTCGGGGTCGGAGGACGTTTGCAGGCAGATTCGTTAAATCATTTGTTGGACGTGGACCTGACCTTTGGGATAAAGGTTCCTTCTTTGAAAACTCTGCTTGACCTTGTTCCGGAAACAGTACTTAAACATGATGAAAACGTGACAGTATCGGGAGAGGTGCTATGCCGGGGAACGTTGAAGGGAAAATATGGAAAGGATCGGGTTCCCGTGTTGGATGCTCGTTTCAAAATAAATGAAGGTTCCGTGAAATATGAGGGGATGCCTTATTCGTTGGATAAGTTGGATGTTGACTTGGAAGGTGTCGTTGATTTACAGAAAGAACAACCTTCGTTCTTGAAATTGAATCGGTTTTATGTGAAGGGGACAGATATGGATGTGGATTTAAATGGCCGGGTGGATCAATTACTTTCTAATCCTTTGATTACGGCAAGCGTGAAAGCGGATGTCGATTTTTCTATATTGCCCCAAATATTCCCGATACAAGAGGGGGTGACGTTAACGGGAAGTTTGAATACCGGGCTAAAAGGAAATGTTTTATTGGCTGACATAAAGAATAAAAACTATGGAAAACTGGATATTCGAGGAGGGTGTCAATTAAAGAATGTCTTGTTAGCCAGCGAAAAGGATAGTTTGAAATTACGTTCAAAATCTGTGATATTGGGATTCGGAACCAACATGGAAGATAAGACTATCTTGCAGGAAAAGAACCTGTTGAATGGAATCTTTGGTTTTGATAGTGTCGATATACAGTGGAAGAATGCTTTAACCTTTCACATGGATACTTCTTACGTGAAGGTAAAAACTTCTCCCTTGCGAGATACCACGGCTGTCGCTTCTATGTCGGCAGACATTCGTTTCGGGTGGATTGACTTGGTGATGGGTGACTCCCTGCGGTTCCGGATGGGAAATAGTGTGGCTAATTTTGCCTTGGCTCCCTCACCGGAAGATAAAAAGCTCCCGTTGGTAAAAGCGAAGGTCAATATGGATAGTTTACGGGTAAGAGCTAGAGGGAATCGTTTACGGTTGGCGAATGCCGGATTTGATCTTTCGGGAGTTCCAGACCGGAAAAATAAACGTCAATGGCTTGTCAGTGGTGTGGTTGGCTTTAAGGATATGCGGGTATACACCCCCTTGTTTCCTCTGCGGATGCGTATGCCGGGGACGAAGATTACTTTAAGTCCCGGACATATTAAATTGAATGGTGCAAAGTTGAAGATGGGACGTTCTGATCTTCTGTTAACCGGGGAAGTATACAATCTGGCGGGTGCATTTTTGCGGCAGGAGGATTTGAAAGCTAATTTGAAGGTGAGATCGAATATGATCAATTGCAATCAATTGATGAAAGCCATGGAAGTTGGGGCTGCCAATCGAATAAAGATGAAGTGGGGGACAGAAGAGGAATTGAGTGAGGATGAATTGTCTGATGTGGATTTGGCGGCTGATTCCACGTACGTGGTTGACTCTACCATGTCTGTTTTTGTTGTTCCTCCCGGTGTTGATTTCACGTTTGAAACGAATATAAAAAAGGTGTTATACGGGAAATTGGAATTGGATAGTATTCACGGGAAGGTGGTGATGCAAAATCAATGTATTGAATTGTCTGATTTGAGTATGCGTTCTATGGCGGCAGATGTGAAGACCACGATGCTGTATAAGGCTTCCGGAAAAGAGAAAGCGTACACTGGTTTTGATTTGCGAATGGATGATATTGATGTGGGAGCATTAATTAATTTTATGCCTTCCCTAGACACTATTGTACCGATGTTACGTTCTTTCGATGGTTTGGTAAATTTCCATATGGCAGCAGAGACTGAGCTGGATTCCACGATGATGGTTGATTTGCCGACGTTACGAGCCGTGGCTTACATTGATGGTAAGGATTTGGTATTGATGGATGGAGAGACGTTTTCGGAAATTTCCAAGATGCTGATGTTTAAAAATAAGGAACGTAATTTGATTGATAGCGTGGCTGTGGATTTTCGTATAAAGGATGGCATGATTGAAGTATTTCCCTTCTTGGTCGAGGTGGATCGTTACAAGGTAGCAGTAGGGGGAGAGCATAAAATAGATATGACATTTAATTATCATATTTCCGTGCTGAAGTCGCCGGTACCTTTCAAATTAGGAGTAGACATTTATGGGTCTATGGAGAAGATGAAATTCAAGATCACGAAGGCTAAATACAAGAACCTGTTTATCCCTTCCAAACGGGCGAAAGTAGATAGTGCACAGATTAATGTACGAAATCAGATTCGTCAGATGTTGCAGGCGGCGAAGAAGTGAATATAATGAATAGGAAATGAATACAGATTTTACAATCAGAACTGCTCGGCAGTCCGATACCGCAGAACTCAGCGACTTATTTCAAAATACAGTCCTCACAATAAACAAACGAGATTATTCACAGGCAGAAGTGGAAGATTGGGCGTCATGTGGTAATGATCTCTCTCGTATAGAAGAAATGATTAGGACACATTATTTCATTGTGGCCGTTAATCGGCAGGCGCAAATTGTTGGCTTTTCATCTATAACAAAACAGGGATATTTGCATTCCATGTTCGTTCACAAAGATTTTCAAGGTAGAGGCATTGCCTCGATGCTTTTAGATGAAATAGAACAGTATGCAAATATAACCGGAATTATGCGGATTATGTCAGAAGTTAGTTTAACTGCTCGTCCGTTCTTTGAAAAAAGAGGTTATATTGTCGAGAAAGAGCAGAAGCGCAAGGCAAATTTACTTTCTCTTACAAATTTTTGGATGGCCAAGGGGGAGACGAAATGAAATTTTATAAGGGACGTATTCCAGCTTGTGGTGTCTTTTGTGGAGGTTGTCCGATGTACATGAGAGAAGAAAGACCTTGTCAAGGAGCCGACTTGAATCGTTCTCGTTGTGAAAAATGTAAAACATTTCATTTATGTTGCTTGGAGAAAGGGATAACACATTGTTTCCAATGTACGGATTTTCCATGTGCCAAATTTAAAGGATTTGCCAAACGTTGGTTAAAGTATGGACAGAATTTTGTTGAAAATCAAGAACTCTTAAAAGGCATGGGCGAAGTTGGCTTTTTAAAATATTACAATGGAAAAGTTATAGATTAAGTTTTACTATTTTCTCAATAGGAAGATTATTTAGCTGAAGAAACGTTGAAAAAGTAGTTTTTTGCAGAAAAATAGAAAGGATGCCCCTAAAAGCATCCTTTCATTTTATATATAGGTTTTAAGAATCAAACCCACGGTTCAGTATATGAACTTCCCGAGTTCGCTGATAATCGTGAGCTTATTACCTTTTCCCTCGTCGTTATCGTAGCAACGACCAACGATTTGGGCGTCAATGTTAAAGCTTTTGGAAATGGCGATAATGTCATCGGCGATCTCTTCACCCACGTAGATCTCCATGCGGTGACCCATGTTGAACACCTTGTACATCTCTTCCCATGGGGTCCCCGATTGTTCTTGAATCAACTTGAACAAGGGAGGAACGGGGAACATATTATCCTTCACGATGTGCATATTCTCCACGAAATTCATCACTTTGGTCTGGGCACCACCGGAGCAGTGTACCATGCCGTGAACTTGTTTCCGGTACTTGTCAAGCACCTGCTTGATTACCGGGATGTACGTACGGGTCGGAGACAATACCAGTTTCCCGGCATCAATGCCCAATCCGGCAATTTCGTCTGTTAGTTTGCATTTCCCGGAATAAACGAGTTCTTCCGGTACGGAGTTGTCATAGCTTTCCGGGTATTTCTCTGCCAAATATTTGGCAAACACGTCATGTCGGGCAGATGTCAGTCCGTTAGAACCCATTCCACCATTATATTCTGTTTCATAACTCGCTTGTCCGTAAGAGGATAATCCGATTATCACGTCTCCCACTTTGATCCGGTCGTTTGAAATTACGTCCGAACGTTTCATCCGGCAAGTTACCGTGGAGTCCACGATAATAGTTCTTACCAGGTCTCCCACGTCTGCGGTTTCTCCTCCGGTGGAATAGATATTGACTCCCAACTTCCGGTATTCCTCGATCAACTCTTCCGTTCCGTTGATGATGGCTGCGATAACTTCTCCCGGTATCAGTTTCTTGTTTCTTCCGATCGTGGAAGAGAGCAGGATATTATCCACGGCCCCCACGCAGAGTAAGTCATCAATGTTCATGATTAGAGCATCTTGTGCGATCCCTTTCCACACGGATAAATCTCCGGTTTCCTTCCAATACATATAGGCAAGTGAAGACTTTGTACCGGCTCCATCGGCATGCATGATGTTACAATAACTTTTCTGCCCGCCTAAATAATCGGGGATAATCTTACAGAAAGCTTTCGGGAAAATACCTTTGTCGATGTTCTTTATGGCATTATGCACATCTTCTTTAGATGCAGACACTCCTCGCTGGTTATATCTTTCGTCTTTTCTCATAACAATTGAAAATTGAAAATTGAAAGTTGAAAATGAATGTTTCTCATGAAAATCCATCTTCAAGGATTCAAATTATCTTGATGTTAGCACTGACTTATTATCTCCACGCAAAGGTAGATATAATTTTCAATTTTCAATTTTCAATTTTCAATTAATTGCTCGTTTATCCAGCAATTCCATGAAACGTTCCTTGTAAGAATCGGAAATGGGGATATAGAGTTTTCCGAACACGATTCGGTTCCGTTCGATGGTTTTAATTTTGTTGATATTGACGATATAGGAACGGTGTACCCGGATGAATATGTCTCCGGGGAGATGGTCCTCGATACTCTTCATGCTCATCAGCGTGAGAATACCTCCCTCCTTGTCCTCGGTTTGGATGCGAATGTAATCTTTTAGACCCTCGATGTAAAGAATGTCTTTCAACTGGATTTGGATCAATTTGTAATCGCTTTTCACGAAAATAGAATCCGGTACGTTGGCAGAAACGTTTTCCACCCGGCTCATTTCGCTCCATCGTAAAGCTTTCGTGGCCGCCCGGAGAAATTCCGTGTAGTTGAACGGTTTCAGCAGGTAGTCTAGCGCATCAACCCGAAAGCCTTCCAGTGCGTATTGCTCGAAAGCGGTGGTGAATATGATTTTCACTTTGTTGCCCACGAGGCGGGACAGTTCCAGTCCGTTGAGTTCGGGCATCTGAATATCCAGAAAAACCAGATCTATCGGTTCTTCCTCTATGACGGAAAGTGCTTTCACGGCACTATCACATTGTGCGACTAGGTGTAGGAACGGTGTCCGGCTCACGTAACTCTCTAGCAAATCCAAAGCTAACGGTTCATCATCCACGATGAGGCAATTCAGTGTCATGTCCTTTCGTTTTAAAGTTGAATAAGTAGTTCCGTGATAAATCGGTTGTTAAGGGTTTCTGCCTTAAAGATATATTTTCCCGGATAGAGTAATTCCAGACGGCGTTTTAAGTTCGTTAACCCGATACCGGAACCACTCCGGTCGTTATCTTTTTTAGGATAGTTACTGTTCTCCACGAGACAGTTGAGTCGGTTGTTTTCCTGTAATTCGAGTTTGATATTGATAAATGATTCCTGCGTGCTACTGACCCCGTGTTTAAACGCATTTTCAATCAGTGGGATAAACAATAGCGGGGCTATCATGGCCCTGTTGCCTCTTTCCGGAATGGAAACTTCCAGCCGTGTACTTTTGGGTAAGCGAAGGCTCATTAGCTCGATATAGCTTTCCATGAACTCGAATTCTTTGTCTACCGACACGAAATGCTGGTTATTCTCGTATAGGACGTGACGTAACATGCGGCTAAGATCGTGAACAGCATACTGGGCCTTGTCTTGGTTGATAGCGATAAGCGAGTAGATATTATTTAACGTGTTGAATAAAAAGTGCGGGTTCAACTGGCTTTTCAAGTTTTGAAGTTCCGCCTCGGCCTGAGCTTTTTTTAGTTCTTGTTTCTCGTTCTCGGTTTCATACCATCCCCCGGTCATTTTGATTGCCACGCTGAGGGCGACAGTCAATGCCATGAGCATCATGTCCCGGGCGATAAACACGTATCGGGGTGGTCTAGGTAGGGACTCTTGTAACTCTTTCAAGGCTTTCGGAGTGGGTTCTGACAAATGTTTCCGGTGAAAGTCCTGCCAGAAATGAAGGCTGGCTCCCAAAAGCATCACGAGAACGATATTACTTAAAATGAATGCTGATACTTTTCTACGGAAAAGCTGTCGTTCGATCAGCCAGAGAAAATTCGTGTAGAATATGATCAGGCAGCTTAACGGGACGAAACAATATCCCAAATATCTGTTTAGGGTAATTGAAACACCTTCTCCGCGATAGAAGAAAAAGGGAAGGGCAAAGAATATTCCCCATCCAAGCACGTGGATGGCTCCCGTTAATATCTTCTTGTTCTGTGTCTTTTGCATTATATCGTCTTTCTCCACTTGCAAAGGTATAAAAAAAGTTACAAGTTACAGGGTTGCAAGTTACAAGTTTATGGAAGAAGTTCTGTCGAACCGGTAATTTGAAAACTTGCAACCTGTAACTGCCGGGTTTCCCGGCAATCTATTCGTATCGTATAGCATCGATTGGGTTTAACTGGGATGCCTTTTGTGCCGGATACCAGCCAAAGAATATTCCGGTAATCGTGCAGACCAGGAAGGAAAGCACGACAGAATACATCTGGATGTATATGGGCCAGCCGATAGCGTATTTAATAATAAGTGATGAACCGATTCCAAGAATTACCCCGATAATACCTCCCGTGACGCTGATAATGACCGCTTCGATAAGGAATTGGAATAGAATGTGTCGTCCTTTTGCCCCGATGGACATACGGAGACCGATCTCCCGTGTTCGTTCGGTGACGGATACATACATGATGTTCATGATTCCGATGCCGCCGACAAGTAATGATATGCCAGCGATACAAGCCAACAGGACGGTCATTAAGTCGGTCGTCGTACTCATCATGGAACTGAGTTCTTCTTGCGAGCGCACGTGGAAATCGTCTTCATCTCCCGTGGCTATTTTATGATTCTGGCGTAGGGTAGCGGATATTTCCTCGATTGCTTCTTCGGAATCGTCTTCCGTGACGGCCGAGGCGAATATTCCTTGAATGTAGGTGATGGCCAACAGACGTTTCTGTATAGTGGTATAGGGGGCGATAATCATATCATCTTGGTCCTGTCCCATGGAGTTATATCCTTTGGGTGTCAATACTCCGATGATGCGGAAGGGGGTTTTGTTGAACCGGATGGTCTTTCCCAGTGGTTCTTCTCCCTTCGTGAATAGGTTATCAACGACGGTTTGTCCCACGATACATACTTTTGCGGAAGTTTTGATGTCGTGATCCGTGAACATCTCACCTTCCCCCACGCTGAACTTCCGAATGTCAAGATAATCCTGGTTTACTCCGTAGATGGTTGTCGGGGCATTATTGGCTCCATATATAACTTGACCGCTTGTATTGACGGAAGGGGTACATTTGTCGATCAAATCCACGTCACGAACGATCGCCTCGTAATCCTCCAGTTTCAGCGTTTGCATGCTGCTGGCACTTTGACGGACTCCCCCGAACTTCCCGTTCCCGGGATGGATCATGATCATGTTGGAACCCATCTCTGATATTTGGTCACGAATGCTACGTTTTGAGCCTTGCCCGATAGCCAGCATGGAAATCACGGACCCAACCCCGATAATGATTCCCAACATGGTCAGGAATCCTCGGAACTTGTTGTTAGCTAAGGCTCGTAAAGCTATTCGTATTAAATTTGCATAGTTCATGTGTTAATTTTAGATTTATGATGTTAGATTTTAGATTGAACCACCTCCCATTTTCAGGTAATATTTCATTCTAAATTTTAAATTCTACATTTATTTAATCGTTTTCTTTCGGTAGTGCATCCAGTACTTCTTTAGCCGAGGCTACGTTTGGGTTAACCGTGTCTTCCGTAATATGACCGTCCCGTAGAACGATATTTCGACTGCTGAACTGGGCAATTTCGGGATTATGGGTTACAAATATAATGGTTCTTCCTTCCGCATGGAGACGTTGAAAGAGCGTGAGAATTTCAAATGAAGTACGGGAATCTAGGTTGCCCGTAGCCTCGTCGGCAAGTAGGATTACCGGATCGTTCACAATAGCCCGGGCGATGGCAACACGTTGTTGCTGTCCGCCGGACATCTGGTTGGAACGATGGTTGATCCGGTCGCTTAATCCCACGGCCTTCAAAGCCTCCAGCGCTTTTTCCCGGCGTTCCCGGGATGAAAAGGATGGATTATAAAGTAACGGTAATTCCACGTTTTCCACAGCTGTTGTTTTGGGTAACAGGTTATATGATTGGAACACGAATCCGATTTTACGATTTCTCAGTGAAGCCCTGTCATTTTTCCCCATATCCCTAACCGCGATACCATCGAGGTAATAGTCCCCTGAGGAGGGAGTGTCGAGGCATCCGAGGATATTGAGCAGGGTGGATTTCCCGGAACCACTCGTACCCATTATCGTCACGAACTCTCCGGCACGGATCGAGAATGATATACCGCGCAAAGCATGAACGGTTTCAGATCCGACCTTAAAATCCCTCCTCAGGTTTTCTATTTTTATAATATCATTTGCCATGATTTCAATCTTATACGATAATTATTTCTTCTTTTGTCCCGGACGTGGTGGCATGAATGGGTTGGATTCCTCGTTGCCTCCTTGAGGGACTATTTTTTTGTTGCGTTGAACTCCTACAATTAGGCGAGAACCTTCCTGTATTCCCTCTTTTACTTCCGTGTATATTCCATCACTGACCCCCACTTTGATCACTTTGGAAACGATGCCTTCTGCCGTTTGCAACCAAACTACTTTTTCTCCTTTTCCTGTTTGTGGAGCTAGTGTGGTCTGCGGGTTTTCTGGGTCAGTTTCCGGGGTAAAACGGAAAGCTTTCAACGGGGCCAGCAGAATGTCGTTTTTCTCCATCGTGTAAACCGTGATATTTGCGGTCAGTCCCGGTTTCAGTTTTAACTCGGGATTCGGGGCATCAATAACTACCTCGTAAGTTACCACGTTAGATTCCGTGGTCGGGTTCAATCGTACTTGAGTCACGTCTCCCTCGAACGTGTCATCCGGGAAAGCGTCGACCGTGAACGTCACGCGTTGTCCTTCGAGTACCTGACCGATATCAGCCTCGTCCACGTCAGCGATCACTTGCATCTTGCGCAAATCGTTGGCGATAGTGAACATGGTCGGGGTTTCGAAACTGGCGGCAACTGTTTGTCCCTCTTCCACCTCTCTGGATAAAACTACCCCGTCGATTGGCGAGTAAATCGTGGCATAATCAAGATTTGATTGTGCTTTTACCAGTGTGGCTTGTGCTTTTTCGTAGGCTTGTTGCGCTTTCTCGTGCTGGTATAATGCTTCTTCGTATTCTGTTTCGCTGATTAAATTTTTTTCGTGTAACTGGTGCAAGCGCTTGAAATTTTTATCTTGATACTCGAATTCACTTTTGCTTGATTTTAGATTTGCCATTTCAGATTTCAGTTCGGCTTCCAGTAGTTTTCTATCGAGTTCCGCAAGTAATTGTCCTTTTGTCACGACGGAATTGTAGTCCACGTAAATGTGTGAAATCGTTCCGGAAACCTGGGTACCCACGTCGACTTTGGTAATTGGTTCTATCGTTCCCGTGGCGGTCACTGTATTATTAATAGAGCCTTTTTTCAGTTCGACAGTCTCGTACGTCGTCACTTTCTTATCTCCCGAACGGAAGAAGAAAAAGGCTCCGACGATAACGGCGATGGCGATGATTATGGTAACAATCTTTTTCATGTTGTTCTATAATTAATATTTTACATTAGATTTCGATAGGTTGATTACGGTAGAAGTTGAGCAGTTTGAGTGAAAGAATCGCCTCGAACTTTGCTTGAATCTGTTCTTGTAAGGCAGAAAGATAATTGTTTTTTTCCGTGAGTAATTCCACCGTGTTTTTCATGCCAGCGTCGAATTGTTCTTGAACGAGGTTGTAACTCATCGTGGCCGATTTCACGCTGTTCGTGGCAGCAACGTATCTACTTTGTGCGGAGATCACGTTCTGGTGGAGTGTTTCTACCGTTTTCCACAGTTCCTTGCGGGTATTCAACTCTTCCAGTCGGGCTGTTTCCGTTTGTAATTTTGCTTTCTCAATGGCTGATTTGATCTGACGATTTTTAGAAATGGGGATACTAATATTGAGCCCCACATTCTCGTTTAATCGATTATTTAGTTGTTTTGAAAAAGAGTGGTCTGATTCCGAATCATGGTTCGTGGCCACGGATGCGCTAAGTGAGATGCTGGGCAAGCGATCTCCTGCTGCGATCTTTTCTTCCAGCCGTGCCGATTCCACGTTCAACTGGCTGTTCTTCATTTCCGGCATGGTTTCTAGGGCGATCTGGTAAACTTCCAAGGGAGAAGGTGCCGGGGTGAGTACTTGGGTGGCCTCCAATTCCGGGAAATAGATGTCAAAACTATCCGTTGGGTCGAGTTCTAATAATTGTTTTAGTTGTAATTTGTTCAAAGTGAGAGTATTTTCTGCCATTGTCACGTTGTACTGATCGTTGCTGTATTGTGCTTCAATCTGGGCGTAATCGCTAGGGGCTATTGAACCGGCAGCCAGTAATTCTTTGGAACGTGCCAGCTGGGCGGCAGAGGTTTCCAACGTTTGCTGGTTGGTTTTTAGCGATTCGTTTGCGTAAAGTATTTGCAGGTAGGCCTCGGTGACGGCAATTTCGATGTCATTTTCGGCCATGTTTACCTGATACTCCTGTGCCGTGTTCGTGATTTGCTGTTGACGGATGGAACGGGTTAATTTACCCCCATTATAGATTGTCAGTCCGCCGGTCAAGGT
>OGZX01003420.1_pt1 | contig 10877 bp, 7 predicted proteins | sample 1576881 | NCBI WGS metagenome assembly OGZX01 (sample SAMEA3541542, study PRJEB24748) | human gut metagenome | biome: human gut; feature: human-associated habitat; material: faeces | place: China | collected 2012
TAGGAATCTCCATACCTGCATTTTCGAATATTTTAGAAGGAATCACAGTGGTAAACAAATCCGATTTACGTAGGTTTATCAAGGCTATATCAAGGATGGATATATAGCGTTTTACATCTTGTTTGGAGATCGGATCGAGCATGGTTACATTTTTTATATTTAATTGCTCTTTTAGTTTTAGTAAATTCTTTTTTTCCGCCCCGGCTCCGATCAGAAGGAAATGGTAGTTATTTTTACCGTCCATGTTGGCGGCACATTGCAGAATAAAATCCAGTTTATGTGCCATGCCATGTGTGCCGATATATCCGATCACCTTTTTCCCTATCAAGCCTAATTCTTCGATCAGCTTTTCATCTTTCCCGACTGGGGTAAACCTGGTCAAGTCTACTCCATTCTTTATTACTTCTATCTTAGGAGATGCAATACCTTTTTCTTCCAGCTTCTTTTTGAAGGAGTCGGTTACGACAACGATTTTATCTGCCGACCGGTAACATCTTTTTTCTTCCCACTCGAAATAACGGATGATTGGATTATCTTTCATGGCTCCGACTGTCTTGATCGATTCCGGCCAAAGATCGCGTACCTCCATGATCCAGGGCTTTCTTTTCCAGAAAGCTAATGTGCGTCCCGAGAGAGCCGTGAAGAATTGAGGGGATGTTGCAATGATAATATCAGCCTGTTGAAAGAGGCCGGCGAAGAATGCAGATACAGAAAAACTAATGTAATCAAGTGTACGTTTCAGAAATCCTTCGTTGGCGGTGATATAACTCCATACACGAATAACATGAATGCCATCCATCGTCTCCTGTTGGTATAATTTATTACTGTATCCTTTATATACTTTCCCTTGTGGAAAATTGGGGACGCAGGTGATAACTGTGACTTCTGCTCCTTGTAGAACCCATTCTTTGCAATGTTCGTAAGTACGTGTAGCGGGTGCATTTACTTCCGGAGGAAAGTTGTCTGTTAAAAATAAAATTTTCATTCGTGTTCTATTCTTAATTTGTTAATAGTGTATTGCATTTGGTTCGTGAATGCTATACATATTTTTTTTGTGACGACTCGCTTATTGTATTCGAAAGCTACTTCGCAGTCTTCTATCCATATTTCATCTGTTCCGTAAAACTTGAAGATTGCCAGATTGGTTTTTATAGAGTCATTATTGACGGATATGATTCTTATATCCGGATGAAGATGAATCATGGCGATTCCGTTTTTTCCGGATAGAGGTAGAAGAGAATCGCAAATCATGATCTCTTCTTCATTCATGTTAAATATCCGTTGGTGACTGATTCCTGTTTCTCTGAAACCATTATGACTTGCCGTAATACAGAATTTATCTTCTTTTAAGCTGGATATCTTTGCTCGTTGTGCAACCCGGAAACCTCCCCATACTTTACTGGAACTTTTTCCATCTACCTGAACGGTATTATGGGCATGTGTTTCACGTTCGTATTGCCTACGGCTATTTTTCTCATAAGTAGAAATACCGGAATCAATAATGAAAGGCTTTCCGTCAATGCGAAGTTCATAATTGAATGTATCGGCATGAGCATGTCCCGGAATATAATCGGGACCGATATTTCCGACATCCATAACCATTTCAAACGTGTCGGATACAAATTTTCGATATCCGCATTCTTTTAATTTATGAGTAGACCATTGGATGCCCAATCGTTTAGCATAGGCGAATAAATTCCTGGCAGAAGGAGCGATCCCATAAGCGGAATCATTCAATAAAGGAATTGTTCCGTCTTTATAGATAATAGCATGTAACCAGCTAAGCATAAGCCGGGCTTTTTCTTCCAGAAAAGCAATAACACTCTCTTGTCCTTCAAAACGGTAATTGTTTTTTAAAGCATTGATACAATCCAGTAACCGGTCCAGAAGTATTTCGTGATACATCGGGCTCAGTTCATAATGAGCCCCATCCGGAAGAATTTGCTCATTGAGCTCTTTCGTCAACAGCCAGACTGCTTTCTCATAAAATTTATCTTCCCGAAAATAAAGCCCTCCCCATAAAAGAGAATAAGCATTTTCAAGGAGATGATTACCTAAGAGGTGGAATTCGAGGTTATTATATAAGGATTGATATTGATAATGCAAGGACTGATTCCATTTTCTTTGTTCTGAATCAGAAATTAAATATTGATTTGTTGAAATAAACTTTATCCAATTGATACAGCGAAGTGCTGTTGGATAAGGTTCAAGTGCTTCTTCGTTTTTAGGTAATTCTTTAGTAAATAGGCTAATCCATTTTTTTCCTTCCTCAAAAGAAAGGTCTTCTTGTAACAAATAATCCATGTAGTAAAAATTATATCTCCATAGTTTGGTATATTCTTTATGCTGCCAGTTTTGAATTGTGTCGATAATATTAAGAAAACAGAAAGTTGATTCGAATGTAAGTGTTTTAGGTTTATTGATAAAGTGAGTTAGGGTTAAAGGAGAATTTGGTGGTACTTTTGTAAAGGGAGGTTTTTTCTTTTTTACTATTTTTTGAAGACGATACCATATTTGATAAAAAATCTGCTTACCTTTCAAATAACGGATTGTATGGATGTATAAAGAAATATTCATTTTGATTGTTTTTTATTTATAGTAGCTTCATTGCTCCTGAGTTATATATCTGAGTAGACGAATTATTCAAGATGGCATAGGAAATTTGTAAGAATCTGTCACAGACATTTTGAGGAGACCACTCTGTTGTTATACTTTCATATGCAGCCAGTTGTAGCCTTTCTCTTTCTGATTGATTATCTATCAAGTATAAAAGCTGTTTTTCCAGTTCTTTACTATTGCCAGAAGGAAATACTAGTCCGTTTTTGTTATGTTCTATCATTGTTCTAATAGCACCAGCTTTATTACTGCCTACGATTACACAAGATTCGGACATCGCTTCGTTAACTACAGCTCCCCAACCCTCGAACCCGTTACTAGGAAATACGTAAATATCAGCCTGATTCATTAACTCTCTAACTTGTTGTGATGGAAGTAGATTTAAACGGGTTATGGACTTTGCTGGTAAAAGTTTTTTAATCAGTTTATCTATAGATTTTTGTTCTTCACCTTCTCCAACAATAGTTAAATGTACTTGGGGTTTGATTTTGTAAATATTGGAGAATGCTTTAATTAATATATCAACCCTTTTACATTTCATCATTCTACCACACCAGAGAATATTAATTTTATCAGAGGGCAATGTCTTGTTTTGCGAATAGTTTTTTTCAACCGATGTAAAATATCCGAAATTTAGAATTCGTCCGGGGCATAGTCTGATAAATTTAAAATCGTCTGCTGCATATTGTCCTTGTGCTAGATAAAAGAAGGATGGATAGGATGATAATTTGTGAAAATGATATACAATATTCATTATGCGGGGATGAAGTAGTCGTGCTTTACCAAGGCCGGCTTTAAACCAGCGTTCAGAAAAATAGAATGTCACTTTGTTTTGTTTTAATCGCTTTTCCATCAACTGATAATAATCTCTTATGTTACATAATACTATATCAGCTTTATCGAATCAAACTTCTTTTGTGTAGAAGATGTTATTTCCAATAACCAGGAACTGTTTTCATAAACAGGAAACCCCATTTTAATGCGCTTTTGTTCAATTCGAATAGGAGTTGCATAGCATACATTTTTTTCTCCGAAACGTCTGATAAGTTCCTGTACGAATGGAACTTTGTGATGATCTATATTTTGAGCAACGAATAATATTTTCATATGTTTATGTCTTTATTAGTTGTTTTCAGTAGATTATTAAGTCTTTCCAATCCACTTTGGAATGAAAAATATTTCTGATAATCGGTTTTTATGTTGTTTGGGTTAAAGTTTTTACTTAGTAGATAATCCAATTGTTCCATGAAGTCTTTAGGTGAATGATATTGTCGGAAGTAATTTTTATCATGGAAAAGATCATATCCTCTGGCTGATGTGGGATGGGTTAATATGGCTTTCCCATTTCTTAATCCATCCATGATTCGTAATTTAAGTCCACTTCCCAATCGAGTAGGAGCAATATAAACGGATGCTTCTTGAATGATAACATCCATATTGAGGGGATTTGCTATTAGTTCGATATTGGGGAATTTACACATCTCTATTAATTTTTTGCTAGGATCCCTACCGGCTATTATTATACGGCTGTCTGGATATTTTTTAATGATGAGTGGATAATTTCTTTTAAGAAACTGAATTATACCATCTTTAGTTTGGTAATCGTGTAGACTACCGGTAATGGCTAATGTATGAGGTTGTTGCAGTGAAAGATTTTTTACTATCTGTCTTTCCTTGTTTTCGAAACAACCGATGTAGTTTAGATGAATATTTGGAGGTAAATCATATATTTTACAAAGTTCTTTAATGTCATCTCTACTGATAGCCAGATTAATATCACTATTTAGTAAGGCCTTTTTTTCATTTTTGTTTATATATCCAGTATATAATCCTCCAAAAGACTCGATTGTTTTGTTATCTTTATGATATTTACGTTCTACATTGTGGTGGATAGTTATCACTTTTATATTTTTTCTTTTGAAAAAATCCACCATGTCTCCAGCTAATACACCTCCGTTTAAGACAACTGTATCGAATTCTCCTTCATTCATATTTTTCCAGTAATCATAAATAAATGGAATAAAACGGTGTAGCCTTCCTGTGAAAGGGAATAATACTTTCTCCTTGAAAGGACGTTGGGGAACATATATAATTTGGGCTGATTGTTTATAATTATCGGGTACAATACAACTATCAGCGATCATTAGTGTAAAATGTTCCGATAATTCCATAAAAGCATCAATATAGGCTCGTGATGCAAATGGTCCTCCTCCATTAATAAAGGGATTGACTCTTGAAATGTATAATACTTTCATTTGATTTTGATTTAACCTATTTCTACGATTTGTTCTTTATTGAACACCGATTTATAGGGGATAAATAATTCTTTACGAAGTTCGATAGAACTGTGTAATCTGAAGAATGAGAATGCGATTATCAGACAGAAGATGATGAATTTATTCCATTTTGTATGTTGATTATATAATAATAAAGGGAATAGAAAGATGTCAAAAATATCGAAGAACAGACAAACCCGGCTTAATTGTTCAGATAAAGGAATGAGTAGAATGTATAAGCAGGTTCCAAAAAAATATATATTGAATAAACCTCGTGTAATGTAATTTTTTGCAAGTTCCCCCTTCATTAACAAGAAGTATAGCAAAATAATAAACCCACGTTTTATCACTCCTCTAATCAATATGTTAGACTTGGATAATTCTATACCATAGGTTTCTCCGGAGGCGCTTTTATCTATATAGTTGTTGATTTTGTTTTCGATGATTGAATTAGCCAGTCCGAGATTTAGTGAGTCGAATACTCTTGATATATAAACGGCGATAGGTATGAATACTAGTAAAATAATTATGTAATATTTTATTTTTATATTTTTATAGAAGATGAAGTAAACGGGTAAGAATAACAGTGCGGTACGATGTATCATACAAGCAATGAAAACAACCAAAAGAAACTTGTATATTTTTTTTTCTATTACATATTTGACGGAATACATAAGAATGGCTAGCGCAATATATTGGCGGACAAAGAATATACCTCCTTTGGTGACAGCGAAATAACATAATAGACTGAGTACCGGGTAAATGGATAAATATCGGATAGATTTCGATATAAAGAAGTATTGTATAATTGCCAATATGAATAACAGGATAGTGTAATTATTGGAAAGGTAGTGAACCCAATAATTTAATAATATGAATCCATTTTCGAAATTGTTGGAAAAGTCTAGGTCATATATGTTACTGAAGTAATCATAATATCCACTCCAATCAGTTCCTCTTTCCCATCTCAGGAATGATAATAAGAATAACATGGAGAATGTTAGATAGTAAATGATTTGAGGTATTTTTTGCCTCTTGCTATCAAAAACTTCGAGAAAACTAGCAGCAAGCAATACGATGAATATTATATATAAGTACATGGTTAAAAACAGTGGAAGGAGATATGGTTAGTTTTTTACAATCAAAGCTATTCTTTTCATAAAATCTCTGGTTCCTTTATTAAAAAGATAGAGTAGTACAAATAGAAATGTAAAATAAAGGCCTCCTGTAAACAATGTGTATAATAAGAAGTTAACATAAGAAGAAGCTGGATTGATATTGATATGGCTGGATATGTATGAAACTACTATAGTTGTAAGTAATAGGGCTATAATTGATTTGATATATAAATAAATGTATACGGTAATGGGAGTTCGAAAACCTTTTCGGAAAAGAAATATAGGTTTCCAAGTAAAGATAATCAGGAGTAAGCTGATTAATACTCCACAAAGAATGCCGGGTATTCCCCACCAATATCCTAATAATATAGATAGACCGATATTTAAACAGGCTTCAAGAACTGGTGCCCAAATATCCTGAAAGAGACCATAAGCATTAATAAATGAATCAACAACTGTTCGAATCAGATTTATATACATAATGCAAACCATCAGCATCAGTGATACATTATCCAGTTGATATTCCGCTCCTATCCATAAAGTAATGAATGCAGGTGCTAACTTATAAACACAGTAACAGGCTGTTCCAACAAATAAAAAGCGCGAACAGAATAGTTCTTCAAATATTTTTAGTACATGTTCTTTGCTACTTAATGCAACCAAATTACCTACGCCGGCCCCTATACTATTGAATATAGCTGCAAGCAATGCTGTAATGCCCATGATTATTAACATATAGTTACCATATATCGCCACTAGTGTCAAGGATGTATAAGCATATATAATTAAAGGACTTGTTTGTGTTAAGACATAGCTTCCTACTTTGTGAAAAAAAAGTTGTTTGGTTTTCTTTATAATCTCGAAATATTTATCTTTTAACCATTTCCCTTCTTTTGCTTGTGCAGATAGCCAGGGATATTCCCGTTTTAGTAGTAAATTGACTGAAATTGTTGTAATAAAAACAGCAGTAAACTCTAAAAGTAACCACCATAAATAACCGTTTGATAAATAAGTAATGGCCAGAATTTGTAAAACAGATTTAATTATAGTAATGCTTTTTACATTGATTGTAATTTTGTAGTCTTTCTGGTCTGCTGTGAGTACTATTTGCCGATAATTGAAATAGTAACTGGCCAGTGAACTACAAAGTAAGACAAGAAATGTACCGTAGGCATACCATAGGGGAAGTTGTGTTTTAGCAAAAATCAAGGGGAAAAAAAACATAAGGATAGATGAACCTAAAATTACAAATCCTGCGATTTTACGGTACATATATCCTTGTACAGAAACGATTTCACTGATTTTATCTTTATTATAATCCGCCAGTGGCTGGTATAACGTATAGGATATTGCAGCTCCAATACCTAGTTCTGCTAAATTTAAGAACTGAAGGAGATTAACGACGGTTGTATTTAATCCCAGAATCTCTGTTCCTAGATACTCAATAAATACTTTACGTGATAGGAAATTGATTATTAAGTTTATACAATAATAAATCAATGCTATACGGACATTTTGTATGCTCCTTTTCGTTCTAGACTCAGTCATGCCTTTTTGAATATCCCACAAAAATCCAATATCACCTTATCTTCCCTGTAAGGCAACTCTTTAAACTCCTTATGTGCCACCATCAATGCTACGATATCCGCTTTTTCGTATGCCTCTTTGTAATCGGTGAGTTTAAATACCTTGTGTATTTCGACGTTTGGTTCCACAACCAGAATGTCGGCATTGTTATGGCCTTGCATCACTTTCGTGGTAATATATTTGGCCGGTGATTCCCGTAAATCGTCGATATTCGGTTTGAAGGCCAAGCCCATCATGGCGACAATCGGTTTACGATGATGTTTCAGTTCGAATCTGAGCATGGCGTTTTCAATCTTTTCTGCACACCAGAAAGCTTTGTAGTTGTTGATCTCACGTGCTTTGGCTATCAGTTGCGATTCATAGGGGAATTCTGCCGTGATGAAATAAGGGTCGACAGCGATACAATGTCCACCTACACCGGCACCCGGTTGAAGAATATTTACCCGGGGATGTTTGTTGGCCAGTTCTACCAGTTCCCATACATTGATCCCTGCTTTGTCGCATATCAGCGACAACTCATTGGCAAAAGCGATCTGTACGTCACGGGAAGAGTTCTCCGTTAACTTACACATCTCTGCCGTTTTAGCATTCGTCTTATGTAATGTCCCTTTTACAAAACGACTGTAGAACTTTATCGCTTTTTCCGTTGATGCCGGATCGATACCACCGATTACCCGATCGTTATGTACCAACTCATAAATTACATTACCCGGTAATACACGTTCCGGACAATAGGCGATGTATATCTTGCCCTTCAGCTCCGGTCGAAGAGTAAAAATAAGTTCTGTCATTTTATTCGTCGTCCCTACCGGAGAGGTCGATTCTATAATGAACAGATCGTTCTCTTTCAGAAGAGGAATAACGGAACGTGTTGCCGTTTCGACATAAGAGATATCCGGTTCATGATTCCCTTTGAAAGGTGTAGGTACAACAATCAGGTACACGTCGCTGACCTCCGGTTTGACCGAGGCCTTCAGATGACCGGATACTACTACTTGCTGGCATAACTCCTGTAATCCAGGCTCTACGATATGGATCTGTCCTTTATTAGTCATATCTACAACCTGAGGGTTGATGTCTACACCAACTACATCAATACCGTTGCCGGCTGCTATTATTGCTGTGGGCAGGCCTATGTAACCAAGCCCCATAAAACATGCTTTCATACTTTTAGTTCAGTCTTTTAAATAATTTTCTTTTCATTGATAATTTCCTTTTTGCGATGTATTTTATCCAAGCAGATATTCAATACCGTCCAGACTACTATATCACCTATAAAAAGGATATTGATATTAATAAAGGGAGCAAGTATGATATTCAGGCTACTGAATATCCATGAGATCCCCAGAATATAAAGTAATGCTTTGTGCGGTGAAAAGCCCATCTCCAGAAATTTGTGATGAATATGATTTCTGTCCGGAGAGAACAGGCTTTTTCTTCTACGGAACCGGATCAGCATAACCCGGATCACATCAAACATCGGAACGATCAGCGTAGAGAAAGATATCAATATCGCACTGGTCGAATAGGGTGCTACATCCGGATTATATACAGCGAAGCGGATACAGAGAAATGCCAGGATGTATCCTAAAGTCAGGCTTCCCGTGTCTCCCATAAATATTTTTCGTCCATGCTCTGCCTGTCCGAATACATTATAGTAGAAAAAGGGGATCAGTACACCCAGGGTCGAGAAAGATAGCATGGCATACGCCCACATGTGATTATGCAGAAACAAAGCCCCCAATATAAGCAGGGCTGCCCCGCTTAGTCCGGATGCAAGTCCGTCGATACCGTCTATTAGGTTTATTGCATTGGTAATAAATACAATAGCGAAGATCGTAAGCGGCATTCCTATCCACGGTGCCAGTTCATGAATACCGAATAATCCGTAAAAATTGTTGATCCATAATCCGGAAAGGGGGAGTAGGGTGGCGGCAAGTATCTGTACGATAAACTTAGTATGGTACCGCAGGCCTATTAAATCGTCTTTGATACCGGCCAGGTAAAGAACGATCAATCCGCAGGTAAGTAAATAGAAGTCGGGGGTGATACGAGGAGTAATATCTTTAGGTATTTTGAAACCATACAGATATCCCATATAAGAGATAGCAGAAACAAATGCTAATGAGAATAAAATAGTCGGGGCAAATGATATTCCTCCCAAACGGGGAATGGCTCCTGTATGTATTTTCCGCTCATTAGGCATATCGAAGAGTCTTTTCGTTAATGCCACGATCAGGATACGTGGTATTATCAGCATAGAAAAGACTATTGATATTATAAAAGCTAATAAAATCAAGAGATATATCATTTGCGTTGTAAGTTAAGTTATACGACAATGTTCGTCAGTCACATGGGGGTAACTGTCGGAAGCGATTTTGCTCATAAAAAACATACCTGGATTTCTGACTGAGGGGGCGTTTCCCTAGGAAGGTATGTGTCTTTTGTTTAGCTGTGTATATAAACAGAATGTTTCTGAAAACGTTCATCACTTAAAAGGTTATTACTCTATTTTAACGCTGAATTTCAATACTTTTGAAGAGGTATGGAAAGTGAGTGATGATTGTCAACGCCTGATAATTCGGCTATACAAATGATTGTATTTTGTCGTTAAAGACGACTTTTTTGAGATAAGAAAAGTGTGGAATATTTACTTTACAGAAACAATTGTTTAGTGTTTTTTACGAGCTGATTTGTCTGTTGGGTTATCGTTTAGGTTTGCTATTTGAATACACAATACCTGATTAAGGCTGCTTTCCTATTACTGTTAATTCTTAATCATACTGTAATTAAGATCGTAACCTATGAGAATTAATTCTTTTTCTCCTTTGTTTTAAATATGTAAGGCATACCTTACTAAAAATTAAGGCAAGCCTTACATATTTGTATCCTATGCCTTACGTATTTGTAATCTATATGTTTCTTTTTTAATACTAAGGAGAAAATTATCTAATAGTAAGGAGGTATGGGATTAATCTTCCTATAGAAAGAACTTAATTGTAGGGATGATACCTACCGGATTATTCATACAAGGACTGTTGTAGAGGGATAAAGTGGAAGATATGAAAGATAGATGAAGACTCTATGAATGCAAGATGAATGCAAAAAAACAGGTGTATTCATATAGTTATTGTACAGAAAATAAGCTGTATAAGGGGATGAAATGAATGCATGAACCCGAATAGATAAAAAAAGAGAACCAACTTTGTTGATTCTCTTTAGATGGTTGCGGAGGCAAGACTCGAACTTACGACCTTTGGGTTATGAGCCCAACGAGCTA
>OGZX01003426.1_pt1 | contig 10861 bp, 4 predicted proteins | sample 1576881 | NCBI WGS metagenome assembly OGZX01 (sample SAMEA3541542, study PRJEB24748) | human gut metagenome | biome: human gut; feature: human-associated habitat; material: faeces | place: China | collected 2012
TGTAAAAGTAGATAAAGAAGTCCTTTCTGCAAAAAAAATAGTCTATATTTGCGAGACAAGCAACAAAGTATTTATATGATGGGAATAAAACAAAAAGATGAAAATTCCGCCGGTGGCCTACATAACACCCTAGCTGCCGGAACAACCGTTAAAGGTAATATTATTACAGAAACCGATTTCAGACTGGACGGTCAGGTTGAAGGAGATATCAACTGCAACGGAAAGATCGTGATCGGTCCCAAAGGACGTGTGGCCGGTAATATCGTTTCCGCCAATGCAGAGGTGCTCGGAGAAGTAGAAGGTTCCGTGCGTGTCAGTGAAAAGCTAGTGCTGAAAGCAACTGCCAATATTAAAGGAGATGTGTTTGCACAATCGCTGGAGATCGAGCCGAATGCTCGCTTCAACGGGGTTTGCAATATGTCAGGGAAAAAGGCCTGAACCGATCACATCTACAAAAATAAAAGGGTATGCCCAAAACGCCTTCCGGTGTCTGGCATACCCTCCTTATTTCATGCTGCTTCGTTTAGAAGCCTACCTAATTCATAAGTTTGAAAACTTGTCCTTTGATCAATACAAGATAAATGCCTTTCGGGACATCCGTTTCAGTGACGTGTCCTAAGACGGTCAACGTCTTATGGAGGCGACCGTCTAACGTAATGATCCGCGCAACTTCCTTTGTTTCGCTATACAACCTCAACGTGCCCTTATAACTCCAAACCCGGACGGGTATATCGACATTGGCATTGGAAGTCGGAAGATCAAGCATGATGCCGGTGATCGAGATCGTCAGATCGCGAGAGATATCCGTAAGCATGTAGCGACCGTCAGCATCGAGCCGCAACGTCTCGTTGCCGGCTTTCACTATCGGGCTGGACTGGCTGTATTCGGTATCCAAAATCAGCGTGAAGCTGAAGCTACCACCCTCCTCTACCGTATAATCTCCGGCAACCGGATCCGTCGTGGCACCGACCACAGACGGCAAGGTGATCGTGTAACTGTCCACTGTTGGCGTGGGATCAGGTTTCGGCTCCGTTTTCGGTTCTACAGTCACCGTGCCATAAACGCTTAGCGTGGTTGAGACCGTTGTTCCGCCAATTTCTTCCCGTTTAATCAGGCAGCGATACTCATAAGTGCCTGGAGCGTTCAATGCCTCACTGTAATTATTCGTATAGGAAACAGCTTCCGGTTCGGTATCAAGCTTCATTGCTCGCGTAACCACCGAAGTCTGTTCTGGGCAGGTCGTTGGTTCGCCGATATTCGTCCATGTACCAGCGCTTCCGCGTTGCCATTGGAAAGTGACGATTGCACCGGCCGGAACGGTTGCTTGCGCGCTCAAAGAGGTGGTTTCACCCGGTGTGATATTCTTATCCGCTTCTTCTTTTTTTAGCACGGAAAGAAACAAACTTTCGTCTTTACCCAGAACTTCCGTGATCAACCCGGTGTTGTCGATCAATGTGCCAGAATTGATAACCTTAGCTGCCAATGACACTTCTGCGGCATTATCACCCTTCTCGATGGTCACACAGCCATTATTGGTGAGCGTCCCGAGGTCGTTCGTTCCCGACAATTTGAGGATGACGTTTGCATCCTCGGTGATGGTCGTTTTGGCCTCAAGGGTTTCACTGCCTCCGACATCCTCTTTCGGTTGAACAGTTACGTTGCCGATTTCCACGACTGCCGGTTTATTTTCCTCCGAGCCGGATGCGGAAATTTCCACCTTGTCCACGCTTGTGATTTCATCCGATCCACCCAATACGGTGGTGTCATTTTCGATATACAACGTGTCGAGACGGAACCGGGCAACCAGTTCGATGGATTCTCGTGCCAAGAACTGGTACTCTTCATTCGCCTTTATCTCCACCTGCGGAATGGAATCCAGCTTCTCCATCCCCTCATCCAGTCTCTTCATGACTTTCACTACATTTACCAAGGTTGCTCCCTTGCCGGGCTTAGGCATAATATGGAAAGTTCTTGCATTTGTAAAAATGATCGTGGTGTCGGCCTGGAAATCGTGTATTTCCTGCACCTCCTCTTCTCCCGTCCAATAATAGCCCTCGAATGTGCCGGGACCTTCCACTTTCAGGGTAAGGGGGTATTCGATAACGGACGGTTTGTTTTTTTCTCCCAAGATCGGGAAACCGCCGTTTCGTTCCTCTTTACAAATCCAGAGTTTCCATGATATCTCGTCTTGAAGAAGCTTGTGTGCTTCGACTCCCTTATTCAAGGCATCCAATGCATCTTTCGGATCCGTGGCTTTGAAACAACCATCAATAGTTCCGTCTCCCGATTCGGCGACAAGTTCGCCGATAGATGGTTCCTTTGTGATTGTCAATTCAAGCGAAGTGCACTCCGCCTTATGAGACACAGGCTTGAAAAGATGAGAATAAGTATTCTCGATGCAAGCACCCGAGCGACAATTAACCGCAATCTCCCCTGCCCTGATAATTCCTCCGACATTATTACTTCCATCCCAACTAGGTTTCGTATATGTCTCCTTCATACTTATCTCTCCGGTAAAATAGCAGTTTTGAATAACCTTGTCGTTAAACACCACCAATCCGGCACTACTGACAACGGAAGGATCTGTGAAGTTAGAGGTCAACTTGCTTTGTTCCACACCGCAGTTGACGATATATCCATTCGTATTGTTGCAAACAAGCCCGGAAGAACCGGAGTTTATCCTGCTATTATATTTTGTGTCTTTACTGTTGAATGTACCATTGACCACGAGGTTAGCCAGAGTAGAGGCCGGTTTGTTCGAAAAGCCTAGTTGTTGCATGAAAGTAGCACAAGCCTGATTCACTTTCAGGTTATAAATGCGGTGGTTCTGCCCATCCAAAAGCGCAGCAGAGAATACAAAGATAGGAACCCATTCATATCCGGCCATATCCAGGTCGGCGGTGATTCGGATTTCCGAAGCCTGGTTTATTTTATAGTAATCTGTCTGGGGAAGTTCGACCTCGAAGTCTTTATTCCAATAACCATTAATCGCAGTCATCAGCCAAAGCAGCCCTTCCGGCGTATTGATCTCATAATTGTATGGAATTTGCGTCCCGAAGACTGTCACATCTTTGCCATTCGGTCCTACGTCGGCCTTCAAAGCCTCTTCCCTGCCATAACCCGCGGGGGATTCGCTATCAAGAGCCTTGACTTGTATCCTATCATATTTTTGTATGGCATCGTTTTTGTATTGCACGTCCGGCTGTAACTCCTGTGTCAATGTAAAGTAGCCATATCCCTTCTCCAACATGCTTTCTGGTGTGAGACCGACCGACGGGTCAATGTGGAAAGCACAATTATTATAAACACCTCCGCTAAGCTCAACCTCCGCATCTGCCAGGATCTGTATAGCCGCACGGACCGATTCATGTTCGGCAGCCGTAAATTCTCCACCTGTGATTGTCAGACTGCCCCCTTCAATGATGATAGGCTTGTTGATTTTCTGTCCACTTATAGAGTAATCTGTAGCGTTAAAGTTCCCGCCATTTATGGTTATTTTCCCATTTTTCGACTGAAGCCCATAGAAAGTCCCCCCGTTAATAGTCAATTCACTACCTTCCACTGGAATAGAACCCAAAAAGACTCCGTCATCGATAATCAAGCTACCACCTTCCGAGACATGAAAAGGGAAAGAGACCAGTCTGGAAAATGTTTTCCCGAATGTTCCGCCTGTGATCTTCAATGTACCACTTTTTGTCACATTGAATCCTCCAGCATCTAGTGTCCCGACATCTTTATTCAAGTTGCATGTCCCTCCTTCCGTCTGGACGATATTCTTCGGGTAATAGGATTCCAAACTATTGATCGGCCTGAAGTTACAATTTCTGAATGTCAGTTCCCCTCCAGTTTGGAGGATAGCACAAGAAACTGTTTCCTTATCCAACGAGTGCGAATAACTGACAGATTTCATTGTCACCGTACCACCTTCCATTAATATTGTTTTATTGGGGCTGATAGTTAGGTTCGACAGGGTGACATTTCCGCCTGATATAACCATATCATCAGACAGATAATCACAAAAGATTTCGCCTTGCCTTGTTATTTCGACATTCCCATTCACTGCCAGCTTAGAAATGGTAGGATTAAAATAATTAGTTTGGGGGTTTTGGATCTGTATAATTCCACCTGTAGCCGTAACAGATGCCAACTGTAGAATACCATTTAAGATCAGGGTTCCACTGTTTAGTTGGATATGGCTGATGGTTCCTTCATACCTCTGAATGAGATTACCATCAGTATCAAATGTCTCTTCGGTATGGCGAGTGGAATTGATGGTTACCGTGCCTCCATCGATCGTACAAGAAAATGTTCCATCCTGACCATATACCCAGTTGCCAAATACCTGCTGGCCCCATGCCCTATCTGGCAAAAGCATCATCGCTCCCATCAAACAAAGCAGGCAGAGGCGGTATTTTTGTATTATTTGCTTCATAAATAAATGCTTGAATTGTATTAGTTCTTTGATATTTGCGCAGGTTACGTAAATTGATCCGTTTCGTACCGCGCATATACGATTGTCGTATGCGCTCGTATACGGACATCGTATGTTCCCGTATACGACAGTCGTATGTGAGAGGATACGATCATCGTATACGAGCGCATACGGTGATCGCATAAAAAGTGTCATTCAATTACAGGGCGGTCATCCTCGCCGGTATCCCCCACTGTCAGCAGGTAAGGGAAACGGTTACGGCGTACGTCTTTCAACAATTGTTTGGTGTTGCCGCCATATTGGGAAGCTATTTCCAAATAGTATTTACCATCGGCCAATGCCGGGATAATGAAAGAGAAATAAGAAGGATCATTACGCGAAACGGCTGTCATCGGAACGGCTGTTTCTGCTTCGGTTTCTGAGTTGATAAAGAAAAAACCTACGGTGTTACCTTCAGTTCCCACTATCTTGACGCGCTTACCTTCACCGTTGAGAGTGTTACCCGGGGTGATTTTAGCATTTATAGAACCAGAGAATACATCAGTCAGTTTAGTGACGGTCGGAAGGCCTTCCACTACTTCACCTACGATCACGTTGATACCTTTCATATCCGTTTTCACTTCTTTAATAGGCGTGCTGCGAAGGGTTACATTATTCTTTGCCGGATCGAATTTGGCTTTCGGGCCAATGAAGGGACCGTCTATTCCGAGCGAGTTGTTTGTCAAACCGAATTCTACAGTAGAACCGGAGTACAATTCTTCTTTGGCAGTGGTCTTCAGATCGTTGTGAGCTGCCAGTAATTCGGACGCTGTAAACTTACTTTTACCGCTTGCTGCAATATTGCAGAGATCTTCAATAGAGCGATTTGCCACGTAAGTGACGTTAGCAGTGAAGTCGTCTTCACGCTCTGTCAGCATGTTAGCTACCAAGGTAGCAACGATACTTCGCTTTCTGGGTTCATTTGTTGCCATAGGCTTTATCTGTTTTTGTGAGTTCTGTATGAACTCTGGCACCAGCCTTGAAAATTAAGTCCTAATTGTCATCATTCCTTTTGACAGTCTTATGAATATGAGATAGTATCAACTCATCTAAGTATGACCCGATTTACCTTATGATACCATAACGGTACCTCTTACAGAGAGGAAAAACAGGTAAATAGCAGTTTTTTTTACAGGAACCTTGATTATTCGCTATTATAAATGTAGCATTTGTCGATAATTCTTATCTTTGTTCATCATAACCAGAGTTCATACAGAACTAAGTTTTTTACTAAGAATATTACACAAACCTTATCATAAAGTATAAAAAAGAATTGTGTCGAAAGCGCTAAATAACACTTTCGACACAATCATCTGTGATATGTTTTCCGACGCTTATTCGTCCTGCGGAACGTTTATCGTCTCCCGGACTTTCTAATCAGTTCCGCTATTTTGTTGTTCAGGCTGTCTGTCTCGATCAGTTTCTCCAACGTGATGTGCATTCTGTAACACCAATAATGATTTGAATTGGACGGGACGTTGATACGTTCCGCCTCAAAATCTTTCCGCTTCACGGAATCGTCAATCGCAAACCAATCCTGCATAGGGATGATAGTCAGCATTGAATTTGTTGCCAGATGGTTGGTCACGATTTGTGTTGCCAGCTCTTCCGTACAGTCTTCCGGAGCGGTACCTTCATGTAATAACACTTCATTATAATAACGCTGTATCTTCTCACGATCTTCATGCCACCAGTTACGAAGCGGAGTCATATCGTGTGTCGACGTTGTGCAGACCGAATGATAGGGCAGGTTGAACATATCCGTAAACTCCCGCTGGGGTGTTTTCGGCATCCTTTCAATCTCCAGGCTGAGTATCTGCAGTTTATTCATTACATCAGGAACAGACTCGGGAATCATACCCAGGTCTTCACCACACACCAACATATTCGTACTTGCCACCAGAGGGGTCAGACGATTAAAGGCCTGTGCCTTCCAGAAATCGTTATGACGGTGATAGAAAAACTCCCAGTATAACTGATCGAATGCGTATCGGTCGGATGTACTCAGTTCGCTGTACATATATGACTGGCTGGCCGAAATGCGGGGATGAAATTTTTCTTTCTCCTGCGGGTCACGCAGAAACAATACTTCATTGGCAATAGAGAATAGTCCCTCCTTTAAACGCAAAGAAGCTTCATCGGTCTTTCCGGCAAACAATGTTTCAATCTTCCGCTGTGTATCACAGAAAGATTTCAGTACAAAATGATTGGAAGAGGATTGGGCCAGATAAGTTCCTTCCACCTCTTCAGCCAGAATACCGAATAATTCCGGAAGGAATTTACGGTTTATATGAGGAGTGGTGAAACGGGCTTCATTGAAAGTAAATCCATACTGTTCGATCTCCTCTTTTGTCAGAGGGAGAGCTGGATTGAAATGACCGCACAATCCCTGTACATAATCCAACGGCACTTCCCATATACGGAAAAAGCCTAGTATATGATCGATACGGAAACTATCGAAGTAATCACTCATCTTATGAAAACGCCGTTTCCACCAGGAATAATTATCTTTCTCCATTGTTTCCCAGTTATAGGTCGGGAACATCCAGTTCTGACCGTTAACGGAGAAATCATCGGGAGGTGCACCAGCCTGACCGTTCATATTAAAATACTGCGGTTCCGTCCAGGCATCGATACTAGTACGGTTCACCCCGATCGGCAGGTCGCCTTTCAGGACTATTCCGTTCTTACGGGCATAGTCGGATACAGATTTAAATTGCGTATGCAAAATGAATTGCAGGAAATAATAAAAAGATATTTCAGGATAAGCGCCGCTATCTTCCGAACAAAGTTCACGTATCTGCGACTTGTTGTACGTCGCATTATTTCCCCAGTTTGTAAAGTCGGAAGTCTTATATTTGTCACGAAGATAACTGTATGCGGCATACGGCACTAACCAGGATTGACTTTGAGCAAAGAATTCCTGATATTCGGGACTGGCCATAATAGCAGAACCTTCCTGACTAAAGAATTCCCGACAATAAGCCAATTTATATTTTACTGCTTCTTCATAGTCGACAGCGTCCTTCGCATTCAGCTCTTCCTGCTTTTCCCTGTAGAAAGCAGCTCTTCCTGCACCCTTCAGTTCTCCCATCGAAGGCAGACTGATATACATGGGGTGAAGTGCATAAATTGAGATTGCACTGTACGGATAAGAGTCTCCTTTGGTATGACTCATTGTCGTATCATTCATCGGTAAAACCTGTATGATACGCTGGCGGGTTTTCTTTGCCCAGTCGACCAGCATACGCAGATCCCCGAGATCGCCAACTCCAAATCCTTGTTCGGAACGGAGAGAAAATACCGGGATCACTGTACCCGCACACCGCCATAAAGGAAGATTATCGCGGAAATAAAGTCCGGAGACAATGACGGTTTCTCCAAAATCCTGCGGAGGCAGGTCTAGTTTCCGGTTCTCGTCTTCTTCCCAGTATAAAGGCTGATGCTTATCGTTATCATAGACAAGGAATTTGTATTCCAGCGGATAGACTATATCATTCGCATCCAGGTCGATATGCCAATCGGGAAAGGTGTCGCAACTTAGGATCAAAGCTTTATCGGGATGCCAGTTTCCCAGACATTCCTGATTACCGGTGATGGCAACACTTTGGTTCTTCTCCACACGCGGGGCCGAGATTTTAATAGTCAGCCTCTTTCCGCTTTTGACAACCCGTTCATACGTATTACATGGATGGGCAAACAGGCTTTTCGTGAAAGCAGAAGAATAGAAGGCCAGATTATTAGGACGTATCTGCCAATAGTCATACAAGGTGTAATGATTGGCATGTCCTTCAAATGTTACCTGATGGTTTTTCTCCCATTCTTCAAATACCTGCTTATCATTTATACTTAAAAAGTAACGATATTCTATAGTCTGCTGAGGCGATGTAAGTTCCAGATCCAGCTCAAGCTGCCAGTTTCCATCCCCTTTGTAGTTCATTTCCTTTGCCAAAGCAGGCTCCCATGAGCCAAGCTCCGGAATAGATCCTACTACACATAACTTCTGCCCCCAAATGGTATGGAAGTTGATATTAAAGGTGACTTTCATGTGTATCAAATTTAGTTCCAGCCACGAAGATATGAAAAATGCGGAGATTTCTCTCCGCATTCACTAAAAATATTTACGATGTTACACTTATCCACACTTTGATGCTCCACAGTTCGTGCAAATCAGACATCCTTCCTGGTAGATCAGGGTTTCCTGACCACAGTTAGGACATTTCTGTCCTTTTAACTCGGTTCCGTTCGGTAAGTATTTCTTCAAGGCACGTTCAACACCATTCTTCCAGGTATTGATAGACTCGTTGTTTAACTCCATTCCCTGAACCAGCTTGATTACCTGATCGATAGGCATACCATAACGCAATACACCGGAGATCAGTTTTGCATAGTTCCAGAACTCTGGGTCGAACTTACCGTCCAGCCCTTCGATAGTCATCTTATAACCGCGTTTGTTCTTGAACTGGAAGTCGTAATGTTTCTGTCCATCCTCATCATAACTCTTGATAATCGTACCTTTCGATACATTTTTCGGAAGCATGATACCTTCATCATCGTCTGCAAGACCAGTAAAAATCTCATAAGGACGTCCATTCAATAAGCCGACAAAGGCAATCCACTTTTCGCGGTTATTCTGGAACTTAACAACGTCTGCTTCCAACTCACGCGGACGAGTAGCAACAATAACAGGTGGCTGCATACAATTGCAATCATCCTTGTCCTTCTTCTTTTTCTCGGTTGATAACAATACACCCGAACGGGAACCGTCACGATAAACCGTACATCCTTTACATCCGCACTTCCATGCTTCAACATACAAAGAATCGACCAACTCTTCCGTTACATCAGCCGGCAGGTTGATAGTCACACTGATAGAATGGTCTACCCATTTCTGGATACGCCCCTGCATACGGACTTTCTGCAACCAATCAACATCATTGGATGTAGCCTTATAATATGGTGATTTAGCAACCAGTTCGTCTATTTCTTCCTGGGTGTATCTCTTGGATGCGGAATAACCATTAGCCAACATCCAGGTTACAAACTTATGATGGAATACTACATATTCTTCGAATGCATCCCCTGTTTCATCAACGAAGTCTACACGTGCTGCCGAATCATTCGGATTTACCTTACGACGACGTCTGTACACAGGAAGGAAGACCGGCTCGATACCGGAAGTCGTCTGTGTCATCAGACTGGTTGTTCCCGTAGGAGCAATGGTCAGACAGGCAATATTACGACGTCCGTATTTCATCATATCTTCATACAAGCCCGGATCGGCTTCACGCAGACGGTTGATAAACGGATTCTTTTCTTCACGTTTTGAATCATAGATCTCAAAAGCGCCACGTTCCTTAGCCATCATTACAGAAGAACGGTAAGCTTCCAAAGCCAGTGTCTTCTGAATTTCTTCAGCACATTCAGTAGCTTCTTCCGTACCATAACGTAGTCCCAGAGCTGCGATCATATCACCTTCTGCAGTGATACCCACACCGGTACGACGTCCCTGTAATGTTTTCTTCTGGATCTTTTCCCATAAATGACGTTCCGTTTCCTTCACTTCCATCGATTCCGGATCAGCGTCGATCTTACTAAGGATCTTTTCAATCTTTTCCGATTCAAGATCAATTATATCATCCATGATACGCTGTGCCAATGCTACATGCTTTTTGAATAAGTCAAAATCAAAGTAAGCATCTTTTGTAAACGGGTTCACAACGTATGAATAAAGATTGATTGCCAATAAACGACAGCTATCATACGGACAAAGAGGTATCTCGCCACAAGGATTAGTAGAAACCGTACGGAAGCCCAGGTCGGCATACGTATCGGGAACCGATTCACGCAAAATAGTATCCCAGAACAAAACACCAGGCTCGGCAGACTTCCATGCATTATGTATGATCTTCTTCCACAAAGCCGGAGCATCTATTTCTTTTTTAGTAGTAGGATTTTCCGAATCAATAGGATATTGCTGCGTATATGGAGTTCCGCTAACTACGGAATTCATAAAATCATCATCTATTTTTACTGATACATTTGCACCGGTTACTTTTCCTTCTGTCATCTTCGCATCGATAAAGGATTCAGAATCCGGATGCTTGATGGACACACTCAACATCAATGCACCACGACGTCCGTCCTGTGCCACTTCGCGTGTAGAATTAGAGTAACGTTCCATGAACGGCACCAACCCGGTAGAAGTAAGAGCCGAGTTTTTAACAGGAGATCCTTTCGGACGAATATGAGACAAATCATGTCCGACACCTCCACGACGCTTCATCAACTGAACCTGTTCTTCATCAATCCGGATAATTGCACCATATGAATCGGCTTCTCCATCCAATCCTATAACAAAACAATTAGAGAGTGAGGCAATCTGGTAAT
>OGZX01003431.1_pt1 | contig 10850 bp, 10 predicted proteins | sample 1576881 | NCBI WGS metagenome assembly OGZX01 (sample SAMEA3541542, study PRJEB24748) | human gut metagenome | biome: human gut; feature: human-associated habitat; material: faeces | place: China | collected 2012
CCAATGAATCCGGCATTCCGTTTGCCCGTCCCTTCATCAAGTACACCCCCACATGGCCGCGCTCCTTCATGCCCCAGAACCAGGGCCAGAGAAATCTGATCGCCCGCATGAAGCTGATTCCTGTGGACGCGCTGATCCGCGGCAAAAAGCTGCTGCTCATCGACGACTCTATCGTGCGGGGCACCCAGCTGGGTGAGACAACGGAATTCCTGTACCAGAGCGGCGCAAAGGAAGTGCATATACGCCCGGCCTGCCCTCCTCTTATGTTCGGATGCCCCTACCTCAACTTCTCCCGTTCCACCTCAGAGCTGGATCTGATTACCAGACGCATCATACGGGACAGAGAGGGCGACAATGTGTCCCGGGATGTGCTAAACACTTACACAGACCCGGACAGCGCCAATTACAAGGAGATGATTGAGGAAATCCGCAAGCGCCTGGGATTCACCACCCTGCGTTACCACAGGCTGGATGACCTGGTAAAGTCCATCGGAATCTCCCCCTGCAAGCTCTGCACCTACTGCTGGAGCGGCCGGAAATAGACCGGAGCGTGTGTATTAAGTACTTTCTGCAACGCCCTGCACCGGAATCTGGTATAACAGCGCGTTACAGATGGCGGCGGCAACATTGCTGCCGCCTTTTCTTCCCCTTGCCACAATATACGGCGTATCCTCCAGGGTCAGAATCAGTTCCTTGGACTGGACCACATTCACGAATCCCACCGGCACTCCGATGACAAGGGCAGGGGCGGCCAGTCCTTCTTCTATAAGCTCATATATGCGGACCAGGGCCGTGGGCGCATTGCCCACGGCAAAAATCAGCGGACGCCCCTTCAGCCCGTAGAGCCTGGCCGCCTTCTCCATGCTGGCCACAGCTCTGGTGGTGCCCTGTTCCTTTGCCTGCAGGGCCACATCCTCATCTGCCATAAAACAGAAGGCTTCCCCGCCCAGGGCGGACAGCCCTTTTTTATTGATCCCGGACAGCCCCATATTGGTATCCGTGACAATGACAGCTCCTGCTTTTAAGGCCTCTGTTCCTCTTTTCACTGCCTGACCGGAAAATACCAGGTTTTGTGCATAGTCAAAATCCGCCGTGGTGTGGATGGCCCTCTTGATAACCATTTCATTTTCAGGCTCCAGATAAATCCCCCGTAAGGACAGTTCCTCCTGTATGATCTCAAAACTGCGCCTCTCAATGTCTCCCGGCAGTACCTGTTCCAACTGTATATCCGTCATCCGGCTTCTCCTCTCCTTTTCCTTTTTGGCTGATGCCCATTTTTCCTTTTTGGCTGATGCCCATGATTCTGTACACGGCAGCCATGTCCAGATTCTCCCTGAGCTCTTCTGCGAGCTTGTCATACTGCTGCTGTCTGTACGTGCGGTAATCCATATCCGCCGCCTGTTCCAGGCAGAGGCCCTTTGCAGCGGCCAGGGCCTCTGCCACTGTCCTGGCGATTCCGGGGCTGTCAAAGATTCCGTGTACATAGGTGCCGTAGATATTTCCCCTGTTCCACCCGTCCATTCTGGCCTTTCTGGATAAAAGCCTGTCCTTTCCCGTTTCCATCACATAGTCCATGGGGCGGCATATTTCCGGTTCCCTGCGCCAGGAAACGATTCTGGCTGTATCCGCAGCCCCCTCTTCCCGGTCAATGTACGTGCGGCCCATGTGGATTTCATATCCCTCAATGGATTTTCCGGACAACCCGCCAAGGCAGCCGTCCAGCTGGCCGAACGCGCCTTCCACCTGGGTCCTTATCTTTTCTTTCTCAAACTCCGTTTTAAGGGGAAGAAGGCCCATTCCGGATGTCCGTGAAGGGAGGTCCGACTCCACCCCTTTTTCGTCCACCAGCACCTCTCCCATCATCTGGTAGCCGCCGCAGATTCCCCACACCGGCACCTGACGGTCCGCCAGCTTAAGGATTGCCGCCTCCAGACCGTTCTGACGCATCCACAGCAGGTCATGAATGGTATTCTTGGTGCCGGGAAGGATGACCATGTCGGGGGTTCCAAGGTCACAAGCCCTTGTCACATAGCGCAGCGACACCCCGGGGATTCCTGAAAACACATTAAAATCCGTAAAATTAGAGATGCGCGGAAAGCGGATCACAGCCAAATCCACCGCAGCAGGTGCTTTGCCTTTTCCTGTCTCCAGGCGGCTGCTCAGGCTGTCCTCATCCTCGATATCCACATCCATATAGGGTATCACCCCCACCACCGGTATACCGCACAGATCCTCCAGCATGGAAATCCCGGGAGCCAGTATGGACCTGTCGCCTCTGAATTTGTTGATGATTAATCCCTTTACCCGCTTTCTCTCCTCCTCTGCCAGCAGGGCCACCGTACCGTAGAGCTGTGCAAAGACACCTCCCCTGTCAATGTCCCCCACCAGAAGCACCGGGGCGTCCGCCATGTCCGCCATGCCCATGTTCACGATATCATCGGTTTTCAGGTTAATCTCGGCCGGGCTTCCGGCGCCCTCTATGACAATGACATCGTACTGCTCCTCCAGCCGCCGGTAGGAGGCCATAATATCCGGCACCAGGGATTTCTTACAGGCAAAATAATCCCTGGCCTTCATATTGCCCCTGGAAATTCCATGGACGATAACCTGGCTTCCCACATCTGTGGTGGGTTTTAAAAGAATGGGATTCATATCCGCATTAGGGACAATTCCCGCCGCCTCCGCCTGTACGGCCTGGGCCCGTCCCATCTCCAGCCCTTCCGGAGTTATGTAGGAATTAAGGGCCATGTTCTGGGATTTAAAAGGCGCTGTCCTGTAGCCGTCCTGGTGAAAAATACGGCACAGCCCGGCTGCCAGGATGCTCTTTCCCGCATTGGACATGGTTCCCTGAATCATGATTGACTTTGTATGTTGGGACATGGTTTCCTCCTCTCAAGCACCCGGGCCATTTCCCGGATGAGCTGTTCATTGTCCTGCCTCAGCTTAACACAGATACGGTAAAAGGATGAGTCCAGCCCCGGATAATTGGCACAGCTGCGGATCAGGATGCGCCGGCCCAGCAGCTCCTGGTAAAGCCGGCCTTTTTCCAGGATTCCGTCCTCTTCCCGGTCCCGAAAGAACAGATAATTGGCCTGGGATGGATATACCTGAAAGCCCAGGTCATGGAGGGCGGCAGAAAGCCTCTCCCGCTCACCCTTAAGCACCGCTCTGGTGTGCTCCGCAAAATCCGTCTCTCCAAGGGCCGCCACGCCGGCGCACTGGGCCGGGCCCGCCTTATCTTTTTTATCATTTTTTATGGTTCCGGCTATCGCACGCTCCATGGTTGCCCGCATAAAAGAAGGCGCTCCGCTAGGCTTTCACTGCCGCACAGGCAGTAACCCAGCCGCAGCCCGGCCATGGCATACAGCTTTGTAAATGCCTTAAGGACAAACAGATGCGTAAACCGGGCCAGGTCAGGTATGACAGAATATAATTCTGAATTATCCAGAAAATCGCAGAAGCATTCATCCACTGCCAGGTAAGCCCCCAGCCGCTCACAAGTATCTGCCAGCTGCTTAACCTCTTCCTTTTTAACGGGTATCCCCGTGGGATTGTTGGGATTGCAGAGGAACACCACATCGTAGGGCTCGCCCCTCTCTGCCGCCGCCCGGACACAGCCGCACATCCCTGCCGCGTCCAGAGCAAACCCCCTGTCTTCCCTGAGATAATAATAGTCGGTCCTGCATCCCACCGACCTCAATGCCTGCTCATACTCGGAAAAGGCGGGAGCTGTCACCAGCCCGCGTACAGGGCGCAGCGCAGCTGCCAGTCCGAATATCAAATCAGCTGCCCCGTTGCCGCAGATAATCCATTTATCCTCCACCCCGTGATGCCTGCCCAGGGCCTGTCTCAGCCTTTCACACCGGCTGTCCGGGTACAGGCTGCATACCTCCCTCTCCAGGCAGTCCCTCAGAGCCTGCCTGACCGCCTCCGGCATGCCGAGGGGATTGATATTGGCAGAATAATCCATCTGTATGTCCTGGCTGTATATGTCACCGCCGTGTTGATATTCCATAATAACCTCCATATATCTTTTTTACAGCTATCCTTTTCTACCCCCGCCGGCTGTTTTGGCAAAACCAGAATGGTATCACAAAATCATAATAAGCACAGCCAGCCCAAGGACCATCATCCCCTCCGCAAAAAACATAAGACGGTTGGCACGCCTTATGTCCGCCGGTTGGATTTGCCTGTCATCATCCCCGATATACGGCTTTTTATGAAGAGTTCCGAAGTACCAGGCGTCACCGGCCAGGCGGAGATGAAGGGCGCCTGCACAGGCGGCCTCGCCGTGGGCGGAATTAGGGCTGGCATGGCGTTTCCTGTCCCGAAGGAACACCTTAAAGGCATGAGCCCCGTCCATGCCCGGCAGAACCCATGCCCCCAGAACCATAAGGATTCCGGTCAGCCTGGCCGGCGCCAGATTAAGCAGGTCGTCCAGCCTGGCTGCACAGCGGCCGAAGTACATGTATCTGTCATTTTTGTATCCCACCATGGAATCCATGGTGTTGACGGCCTTGTACAGCGTGCCTCCTGCCGGCCCTAGAAGTGCCATGAACAAAAAGGGGGCAATGACACCGTCAGAGGCATTTTCAGCCACGGTCTCCACGGCTGCCCTGGCGATTCCGCCCTCATCCAGCGCTGCGGTATCCCTTCCCACAATCATGGATACATTATATCTGGCCTCCTCGGTGCTGCCTTCCTCCAGGCTGCGGCACACCTTCATGCTTTCTGTATACAGTCCCCTGGCTGCCAGCATGAGACTGCACAGGAACCCCTCTGCCAGAAGAAGAACCGCCCAGGCCCCGGACAGCCATAGATGCTCTGCCCCGTGAACGATTGCCCATGGAACACACCACCATATGATACACATGAATACAGCGAGGATGACCCCTGCCCGGGACTGCCCTTTCCTTCCCGTCCCCTCTGTCCATTTTCTGAGCCGTGATTCCGTCCCTGCAATCATGGTTCCCATAAGGCGCACCGGATGGGGAAGCCATATGGGGTCTCCTATGATCCAGTCAATCACACATCCCGCCAACAATGCCGCACCGTGAAATTTCCATATATCCAGCCACGTAATGTCCATGTCTACCTTCCTCGTTATTTAATCCGTATCCCTGTCCCGCAGCACACCCGCCACACTTCATCCGCCTCCCCGGCAATCCGGCAGCAGAGCCGCCCTGTCTCCTCCCGGTACAGGCGTTCAAAGGCATCTGCAGGCACGATGCCGCAGCCTATCTCATCTGTCACCAAAACACGGTCCTTTGGTCCGGCCAGCAGCTCCTCCAGAAGCTGTTCAAGAATCTGGTCCATGGCCGGTCCCTTCTGTTCACGGAAGGAAGGGCCTGCACTCCCCTCCATTACCCGCCTGACAAAGAGCTGGAAATCACGGCAGAACCTGCCGTCCATAAATTCCTCCCAGGAGGCCTCTGCTCCCTCTGTCCAGACAGCTCCATCTGCATTCTGTTCCCCCAGGTACTGTCTGACAAACACCCTCTTGCCCTGGAAGCTTCCTCCTGTCACCAAGATCATTCCTACATTCCTCCCATCAAGCCCGCTTTTAAAAGGACTGCGGCCGCTGCCAGGCCGGCCAGTTCGCAAACCTGCAAAAAGCATCCGGCTAAATCTCCTGTCACCCCGCCAAACTGTTTCACGGACATCCTGTAATACCATATGAACACAGCCAGATGGGTCATAAGCAGGACTCCTGCCAGCATGCCTGCCCCGTGGCATCCCACCTTAGCGGCTGCCACACCTGCTGCCAGGCAAATAAGCATCCACAGAAGCAGCACCAGGGAATCCGTCCTTTTCCTGGCTGCCCCGCCAAATCCGGCTGCCAGTCCCTTCTTCTTGGCCTGGGGAAACGTGACCACGGAGAGGCCGCTGAAGGCCCGCTCCATCACAAACACAAGACAGGGAACCGCATAAAGAAAATATCTGTCCCCCCTGTCCTCCCTCAGGACAAGGGACAGGTATTCATGGAAAACGCCCAGATAAAGCATCATATAAACGCCGAAGGAAATGACTGCAAAGGCTCCCAGATGGGGGTCTTTTAAAATTTCCAGCTTTCTGCTTCTGTCGCCATAGGAATGAATGGCATCCATGGTATCCAGAAAACCGTCCATGTGAATTCCTCCGGTTACCAGCAGGGGAATGGCTGCCCCTGTAAGAGCCGCAGCACCCACGGACAGATTCAGCACATCCAGGGCAAAATGGAGCCAAAGGCCCAGGGCCGCTCCCTGGACAATCCCCACCAGAGGAAAAAAGCACATGACATAGCGCATGCGGTCTTCACTCCACTCCACGTTGGGCATAGGTATCTTGGAATACATGGAAATTGCTATGATGCAGGAATAAAGTCCGTTCATTCTCCCTGACACTCCCTTCTTTTAAAGTCAGCCCCAATTGCTGCCGGTCCCAGGGCGGAGGGCTTTAAGGGCACGGGAATGCCGTAAACCACCTCCACCACCCGGTCCGCGGCAGATGCCAGCTTCTGATTCAGGCAGCCCATGAGACGGATATACTCCATTGTCTCAGGTTCGTAACAGATTCCATCCCGATCCACTTCATTGGTGACAATCACCATATCCTGAACCTGTCCGGCCAGGGAAATGATATCCTCCGCAATCTTATGGGACAGACATTGGATTGGACCGCCCTGATGCTCTCCTGCTTCCGTTTTCCCTGTCCCCTCCTTAAACATCTCATTGGCCGCCAGGTTGGATACGCACTCCAGCAAAAGAGCACGGCCGGTCCGGGATAAGGGGCTTAAACCGGTCTCATACTCTCCAACCATCACTTCTCCCACATTCCGGGGCTTTTCTATGGTGATGAATCCCTTTCCCTTTCGGAGCACACGGTGGCGCTCCACCTTATCCCGTCCCTCTTTTCCATATGCAATCATGGTAGCCACATAAAAACGGCGGGAACAGGGGGAGTCCAGAATAAGCCCTTCCGCGTATTCTGATTTTCCGCTGCCGCTTCCGCCTGTCACCAGAGTAATCATTCCAGGTCTCCTATTATCGTGTCGTCATGTTCATCCAAATTCCTTACATTCCAATTACAGAAGATGCTCATACGCATCCACATGGATGTCATCAAAGCTGCTCATCTGCGTGTACACAGCCGCCGCCATATCCAAAAGCGGAAACAGGGCCGCTGCGCCGGTGCCCTCCCCCAGACACATTCCCGCAGAAATAGCAGGTTTAAGGCCAAGAGCATCCAGAACCATTGCCCCGGCAGGCTCGGCTGAAACGTGGGAGGCCAGCAGATATCCTTTTACATCCGGGCTGATTCTGACGGCCGCCAGAGCGGCTGCCCCTGTTATGAGTCCGTCCAGCACCACCGGCAGGCCGCAGGCCGCGCATCCAATGTAAAAGCCCGTCAGGGCCGCCAAATCCAGTCCGCCCACTTTGGACAGCGCGTCCACCGGGTCCTCCCCGGACGGCTTGCGGATACGGATGCCTTCCCTTATGACCTGCACCTTGCGGTTGTAGCCGGCAGTGGTCAGACCAGCCCCCCGGCCCGTCACCAGTTCCGGGTCCATATTAAGAAGCACGGAAAGCAGGGCGCTGCTGGTAGTGGTATTGCCGATTCCCATTTCCCCGGAGCCAGCCAGCACATATCCCCTTTCCTTCAGTTCCATGGCCATATCTGCACCTGCCTCCATGGCCCTCACTGTCTCCTCCATGGTCATGGCAGGTTCCTCCAGGAAATCCTTTGTCCCATATGCCACTTTCCGGTTCACCACGCCGGGAACCGCGTCGCGGCAGGCCATACCCACATCCACAGGAATCACGTCGGCCCCTGCCTGGCGGGCCATGAGGCATACACACGAATTTCCCCGGGCCATATTCCCCGCCACAATGGCGGTAACCTCCTGCCCTGTCTGGGTCACCCCTTCCTTTACAACGCCATTATCCCCACACATGACCACAATAGCCCTGGGACGCAGGCTGACTGCCAGGCTGCCGGAAGCAGCGGCAATGCGTATGATATCCTCCTCCAGGACTCCCAGGCTTCCCAGAGGTTTGGCCACCTGGTCCCAGCGCTGCTTTGCCTGCTGCCTGAGTGCCTGGCTGGCTGGCTTAATGCTGTTCATCGCTTCCTTCAATGTCATAGCTCATGTTCCTCTCCGTCATGTTCTTGTCCGTTACGCTCTTGTCTGTCATGTTTCCGGTCATGTCTCTGTCCGTATTCCACGCACTGTCCGGCAAACCGTCGGACCAGTCCGGGGCAGGAAGGATAATAGAGGTGGGGGAATCCTGCCATCACCTGTTTTGCTGTTCTCATACAGGGCCAGCTGCGGCCGCCCTTTGGCTTGGCAGCCGTCATACAAAATTCATCCTCCCCGCAATCGCAGTCCCAGTAATGAAATTCATGGCCTTTTATCTCCTCCCCTTCCCGGAGATAGGGAAGGCAGCGGTTGGGCCCCAGGGTTATGTATCCAAACCTGCCGGTTTTCCCGGCCCTGTATCCGTGGCCCTTCAAGACCCCTGCCATGGGATAAACCGTTCCGTCGGCTCCCTCCAGACTGTCCAGCAGATAGAGGTATCCCCCGCACTCTGCCAGAATGGGCATCCCGGACGCGGCAGCCGCAGCCACCGAATCCCGCATGGTCCTGTTCGCCGCCAGGGCCTCCCCGTGATTTTCAGGATAACCGCCTCCTAAAATCAGCCCGTCCAGCCCATCCGGCAGTTTCTCCTGATGGAGCAGACTAAAATACACAAGCCGGGCCCCAGCCTGTTCCATAGCCCTCAGGTTGTCCTCATAATAAAAACAGAATGCCTCATCCCTGGCAATCCCCAGGCGGAAATGCGGTATGTTTCCCGGCTCGTTTCCCAGCTTGTTTCCCGTCTTAATTCCCGCTACATTCCCCGTTTGCTGCCCGGCTCCTGCTTCTTCCCGGACCGGTACCTCCCTGTCCCGTCCGCCTGCCTCAGCAGCAATCTTCAATAGCGGTTCCCACTCCAAATTTTCATCCATCCGGTCTGCCAGCTGTTCCAGCTGCTCCCTGATTCCATCTATCTCATCCGGAAGCACCAGTCCCAGATGACGGCTTCCCACATGAAGGAAGTTCAGTTCAGGTAAATATCCAATGACCGGAATCCGAAACAATTCCTCCACCATAGGTTTTATACGGTTATATATCATGGGGGACATGCGGTTGAAAAAGATTCCCCTTATGTTGTTATTTTTTTTACCCTTGCTCTCATGGCAGTCTGTGTTTCCGCAAACACACCCATGCAGTCCGTTGGATGTATGAGATTTTTTCTCACGATAATTTTCCTCATTCTCTTTCCATCTTCTCTTCCTGCATCCTTCGTATTGCATGCCAGCCGCACATTCAGCATCACAGTCAGTTTTATTGTGAGTTTTTTCCTCGTCTTTTCCCTCCAGCATGGCATCATACTCCAAAAATCCCTGAATCAATGCCATCAGCGATAAGCTGGCTCCTCTTCCATCCACCACCAGAATGGCAGGCAGACCAAGAATACTTCCAATCTCAAAAGAACTCCCCTGAACAGACACGCCCCCAAGGCCGTCAAAATATCCCATGACCCCTTCCGCCACTACAAAATGGCGTTCCATGCCCCGGGACAGCTTCTGTCTCATATGTGTCCCGGTCTCAAAAAAGCTGTCCAGGTTTCCATTTTCCACTCCCAGAACCCTGCGGTGGAACAGGCCGTCAATGTAGTCCGGTCCGCACTTAAACGCAGCCGGATTATATCCCTTCCTCTTAAGGAGGGTCAGCAGGCCGCAGGTTACCATCGTCTTCCCGCTGCCGCTTCCCGGAGCCGCTATCATAACTCCTGCCATTGTATCTCTCCCTCATCGTCTTTTGGGTCCTGCATAACCGCCACATACACCGGATTCTGCGCTTTTGGCATATGGTAGCTTCCCACTGTATCCACAGGAGCTGCCCATACCTGGGTTATCTCTCCTGTGGCGAATCCGAATTCCTTCATACACGCCAAAATTTCACCAACAGTCTCCAGTGTAATGGCATTAGCCACAATTCTCACATGGGGATTGGCGTCAAGGAGAGCTGCCACGATTTCACGCATGTGACCTCCGCTTCCTCCAATGAATGCATGAGTGGGAGGTTCCAGCCCCTTCATAGCCTCAGGCGCCTCGCCTTCCACAATGTGAAATCCCATCCAGCTTCCGTGGAACTTCTGGCAGTTGGATTCAATCAGCTGCAGGGCTTCCCGGTTCCGCTCAATGGCATACACCTGGCCGCTGCCGCCCCACTTGCGTATCTCCATTCCCATCTCCACCGCCACAGAGCCGGTGCCGGCCCCGATATCATAACACACGGCCTGGGAGCCGATACACAGCTTATCCAGTGATATCCTCCGTACCTCCTTTTTGGTCATAGGCACCTGCCCCCTGATATAGTCCTCATCCTGGGGGCCGGGCTGCGGATAAAGCTGTCCTTCCGCTGCCTCTGTATTCTCCACCAAAACACAAGCCAGACTGCCAAAGGGAAGGCGCTCATCCTCCATCAGAAGCTCAGCAGGCGTCATCTGCCAGGCAATGCGTTCGTCCTCGTATGAAAAATTTTCTCCTGCCCATAAAGTCACGCTGCTCATTCCGCTGCTGACCAGCTGACGGCACAAATCCGGCACGCTACCGGCTCCGCCCAGCAGAATAAAACAGCTCTTGAAGCTGCGGATATAGGCCACCACATCGCAGTCCCTTCCATGGCTGCTGACCGGATGGACATTCTGCCAGCTCTTTCCCAACCTGGCGCAGAAATAGGACAGGCTGGATACACCCGGAACAAATTCCACATCCCATCCTTCCCTCATGAATGCCTTAGCAGCTGCTTCCGCGCCGCTGTA
>OGZX01003435.1_pt1 | contig 10837 bp, 9 predicted proteins | sample 1576881 | NCBI WGS metagenome assembly OGZX01 (sample SAMEA3541542, study PRJEB24748) | human gut metagenome | biome: human gut; feature: human-associated habitat; material: faeces | place: China | collected 2012
GCACTCATTTTACCTACAAGTTTACCTTGCAGCCCTCGTACCCTCCCCAATTTATAGGATAACAATGTGTCATTCCAAGTAAACTTAGGCCAGTCTGTCTGTTGCCAAATGTAGATAGCATTCATATTCTCCGTATATTTTGCGGTAAATATAGTAATCAAAACGGATATTACATCATAATTTATAAAAGTTTGCACAGTCCATCCAATAATCTCATTCGAATGCAGCTACCCCAACCCAAAGCTCCCCCTATCCCCACACCAACATCTCAAATATTTACTACCTTTGCCGCCAATTGTAAATCATAAAACGAAACGTCATGAGTAAATATCCATTTATGCTGATTACGTGCCTGTTTATTGCACAATCTGCTTTTGCACAATCATATTCCAAATACTTTCGTCTGGAAAATCAGGATACCGTCAACTTTACTTTTACTGTGAGGAAACCTGATATTAAGGCTATAGACTGTTATCCTCAACAGATTACCCAAATATCGAAAAACGGAGATAACTACGAAATATCACTCACGACTATCAACCCCTACCTGGATGGAAGCAAACTGGCTAGAATGAAAGAAGCCAAGTATGACAAATCACGGGAATACGACAGAGAGATCGCTAGATTTTTGCAATCTACTCCGTTGATAGATGCACAAAATGAACACGTTAGACAAATTGCCGATACACTATTCAAAGATGAAACACAGACCTTTGTCATAATAGAGAAAACCCTTAAATTTGTCTATACCTATCTGTCACCTTCCGATTCCATTGCCAAACAGATCGATGCAGGGATTTGCAGAACCGTAGATGTCAATACAGTTATCCAAACAAGAAAAGGTACTTGTAGCGAATATACTAATCTATTTACCGCATTGATGCGCTATATGAATATACCGACCCGTTTTGCTGTAGGATATTTTTATATTCCCGAATATAAAGCCGAAAGTACCCATGCGTGGCCCGAATGCTATATAGAAGGTGCAGGTTGGTGTTCTGTCGATCCGACTTTTCCTTCATATATCTCCCCTCATTTTGGTATGGTTAGGATGCGTTACGGAATAGATTACGAAGACTGCGACATCAGAACCCTAAATTATGACATCGAGCCGATCGAGTTTACAAAGAAATGACCCTATGACGACAGAAGATAAAATAAAGTATTTTGAAAATAGGGAAGATTGGAGAAAGTGGTTGACACACAACTTTGAAACCAAAGACGAAATTTGGTTTGTCTTCCCTTGTAAGTCGTCAGACAAAAAATGTATTACATACAACGACGCTGTTGAAGAAGCCCTTTGTTTCGAATGGATCGACAGCACAATAAAAGCGCTTGACAAAGAACATAAAATTCAGCGTTTCACGCCTAGAAACCCTAAAAGTACATACTCGCAAGCCAACAAAGAAAGACTTAAATGGCTATTGGAAAATAAAATGATACACCCCAAATTTGAAGACAAAATACGAAATGTTCTGTCTGATCCTTTTATTTTCCCAAACGATATAATTGACAAACTGAAAGAAGATAAGATAGTATGGAAAAACTATCAACAATTTTCCGACCCATATAAACGTATCCGAATCGCATACATTGAAGCAGCAAGAAAACGACCAGAAGAATTTGAAAAGCGATTAAACAACTTTATCAATAAAACGAGAGAGAATAAAATAATAACGGGATTCGGCGGCATCGGAAAATACTATAACACTTAACAAACATCCGAGCTTTACAAGACTTTATTCAATACACCCCACTAAATTCTACCAGCGTCATCTTACCGATCAACACTAACGCCTCTTCGTAAGCAATCTCATCCTTGCCGATATGCCCAGCAAGCGTACCGACCTTGCCACAAACCTGGAAACAGATCAGGACAGACATTGCGATATGATTTATAGAGGTTTGTGCAGGCCGTTCAACGACTTCTGTTAAGTGAAGCATTCGGATAAACAAGACAGGATACCGGAGCGGACAGCGAAGGCAAGACATGACGGTTCTTTGTATTATAAAATCGATATATGACTGGCGGTCATGGATGATTACTTCCCGGATGAATTTCTGATGCTTTTTGGGTAAGGTAGACCATATCGTGAAGGCTAACTTATAAATCTTTTCACGTAAATGGTTGCGGCCATCTTTCGACATTTTATCGAGACTTCGGTTAAAAACTCTCGCATCGGGCACCTTACCACTAGGGAATAATGCTTCTAATTTGTTCAGCTTCTTCATGATATATTCTGATAGGCAATGAATAATTTATAGGAAAAATCAAATAACAAATGTATTGGGATACAGATTTAATCCATCAGATTAAAAATCTGTACCCCAAATACCATTTATTTTCAAGGATTCAACTCTTCGAGCAAAAACTTTCCAGGCCTGAACTTGACACTTGTACGTGGCGGGATCATACAGGAAATACCTGTGCGAGGATTTCGTCCTTCCCGCTCACTTTGCTTCCAGGGTATGAAACTTCCGAACCCCTGTAACACGACAGAAGTATTCTGTTTGATCGCTTCCGTCAATACAACTTGAAAGGTATTTACAAATTTACGCGACTGTTCTTGCGTGACGTGCATCTTCACAGCTAATTCATTTACTAAATCTGCTTTGTTCATAATCTGTTTTCTTTAATTATCATGTTTTTCTCTAATTGTTTTTTCAACGACGACAGTAAGGTCCCGGACACAACGAACATAGAAAGTGCCAGCCGAAATGGGACCATTGAAAACTCCACTGACGAAGGACACTCTGCAACGAGTATTACTGTAGACCGAACTACTCCAATAGCTACCACTGATAAACGGTGAAACGCCAGTAGCCCCTTCTATCTTCGCTTTATTTATATACATGGCATGCAACTCTATCTGTGTGGGTATACGCCAACCGGATAAACCATCTTCTGCCAAACTGGAACAATAATTTTGCGTTGTAGCATAATCAACTTTGTCCGTTCCCTGACCTTTTTCTATCTGGATAGTATAGGAACCTGTCATTGTTGCTGATCCATCAAAAGAACTACCATTTGGTAATTTATTAGAACCATCATAATCGAATGGAGGAAATTTTGCCATATCTGTTGTTATCTTTCTGTAACTGGTTAATATACTTTGATCAATAGTAAGGGTTATACTCGGCAAACCAGTTTTTTGTTTTACTTTTATTGTTTTTGAATGATTTCCACCAGTTACAGCCACAGTAAACGTCGCCTCACGGGCACCACCACTATTTTCGGTAGCATTAAATGTTAATGTCTGAGCACTGCCATTAGCCATTTCCGAAGTTGTACCAGGAGTTATTCCACTTGTTTCCACAGATGGACTTACCGTCCATGGCAAACCTGCCGTACCTGTTATCTTAACAGAACCGGAAGTTGCTGTATCCTCTAACTCAATTTCTGTTTTATCGACAGTAAACGAAGAAGCTTTTTGATTCACCGTTATCTTCCCACTAGGACCTTCGGTTGTATCTCCTGCCCGGACAGTTATTTCACCACTGCGGGGAGAAGAAGATGGATTTACTGATATATTAAAAGTTATATTTTGAGTTTCTCCGGTTGTCGGATTACCTGATGTTACTCCACTCAAAGTAATCCAATCGCCATTTGTTACGCTAGCGATCCACTCTAAACCCGATGTTACGACAAAAGAAGATGTTTGATTACTAGCCGCTTCAGGATTTACATCCATGCTCGAACCTTGTACTGTAGAACCGGCCTGTAATATCAATATTTCTTTTTGGAGGTCGTGGTAGTCTGCACTGCCGACCGAAGCACCTGCTTCCACCATTATTTTTGCGGAGCGTTCCCTTGCATACGGATTACTGGTTGTAGCTTTTACAACCAGATTCTGACTTTCCCCGGTTGCAGCATCATTGCCAGTCGCCGGATTGGTATCTGCCCAATCCAACCAACTACCATCAGACAAAACCGCACGCCACGACAAACCTTTCGTTGCAATGAAAGTAGAATTACTCTCCGAGCTGGAAGCTGCTCCAAGAGAGATATCACTACCGGATTCCAATGTGGAACCTTCCTGTATGATCTCCACAGTCTGTTCCTCACCTGTTATATTGAGTGGAAAAGTAAAAGATCGTCTTTCCGCTTGCGGATTAGCTGCTCCTGCTTTGAATAAAAGTTTGGCTGGTCCCTGATAAGTAATACTACTGCCCAGAGCAGCCTCGGTTTCACCATTTATAAGTGCCGACAACCAATCCGGCAATCCTATCTTCCATTGCTGTCCCGGACGGGCTGTGATCTGTAATTCTGTCGTTCCACCTATCCCGGCAGGCATTACACTAAGACCACCAATATCGACCGGCGGTATCGTACCCACCGTTATACGTTCGTCGGTAATATCTATTCCTACCAACGTAACATTCATCGTATAATGGGAGTTACGCACAATATCGTAATTATTCATACCGCTACCCGGATAAAAACGGAAAGTGACATTCTCATAAGTCACTCCGGATTGTATTGCCTGCCCGGTCAACTCTATATAGGTGGCATTAGTAACTCCCTGGCCTGTTTTCTTCTTTTCTGCATCGACAGCATTCTCACCGCTTACCGTTCCTGCCATATTCTCAGGTAGGTACCAATACATCGTAGCACCACCAGAACCGGCAGTACCGATATAAGTTTTATAAATAACGTCTGCTGTCAATTGGTTCGCCGGAGCTTCAATCTGACATTTGTCCGGGACAGAGTTCAAAGTCACAGACGTTGGAGTAAATGAAAAATCTGTTCCTCCGATCAGATAGGCAAACGATATCTTTGCTACCAACCGCGTCAAATCCACATTGATACTCTCCACACCACCTTCATCGACAATACCACTCCACATCCCCGTCATTCCACATAATTGGTTTTCCGGCAATCCGGTTTCATTTGAAGAATACGTTAACACACGCTTTTTCAAAGCCGCCTCGGTATCTATCTTCCCCAGGTCACTAGCATTCGCCACGAACCAGACATGATGGAATGTGCCACCACTATCTATCAAACGGACATCCACCTTCGTTCCGGTTACTATTGGAAAATACTGGTTAAATATCCAATTGCCATCCGCGTCATACTGACCGATCCACAGTTGGGCGATCCGACTTTCCTCCGCTTCGGGTAACGGATTGGCAGCTTTGGTCATAGCCGTATCCTTCCTGATTAGCGGAATAGAATCCGTATCGATCGTACCATCAGCCATAAATGCGATATTACGAGTCTGTGAATCCCGATTCGCCAACACATTCAGGTTAAAAACCGCCTGTATCTCTTTTCCACCTTTAGGCAAGTGCGGCTCATCCACTACTTCCGTTTCTGTACAACCTGACAAAAGATGAAAGGCCATCCAGATAAACAAGCAAACCCGAAGTCCATTCCTTATTTCACTCATCCGTTCCATTGTAGTATTTTTTTCTTATTATTCTCTTCCTCCGACTTCACCGTTTCCACTCCAGATGATATTCTTCCAACTTGCCACAGTCATCACTATACCTATCCCCTGATGGATATCAGGATCGGGATAAGGTTCATCGGGGCCTCCAACATTTCCGTCGGAAAAAGGAACGGCATTCCATGCCAATATCCTCAGATTCAGACAACTTTCGTTATTCTTCACTTCCAGAGTGAATACATATCGTTTGCCCGCATCGAAAGTAATCCGTTTATCGATGGTGGCTTTCAGAGTGGCTGTCTCGTTATCCCTTTGTACACCGATCTCCACCTCAAAAGGCTGATCGTTTTTAGGAAGAATAACTCCCTTTATCTTATTCAACCCCATACCGTCAGGGTCGGAACCTTCTTCTACCGGAACAAATTCTTCACCGGCGAATGTCACTTCCGTCTCCGCACTACCTTCACCACCTGTCAAAGAAATACCCGTATCTGCACCGACTATCAAGTTCGCACCGGAAGATGATATATTTTTCAATATTAACTTTGTACCAAAGAGTCGTTCAAATGGGAGGGCATTATCCGGTGAAGGTGCTACATTGAACACCAAAAGTGCACATTGCCTGCGGAATATTTCCAATGTCACCACACGTGAAGTTCCAGAGATCGTAACCTCGCGTGCAAAAGATGTCATGATGTCTTCCTTATGAGGGAGAGCGGTTATCGTATAACGATTATCGGTATCCTTTACCGGCTTTCGGGCAGGAGAAACAGCATAAAAGTCATAGACACCTCCCCTGACCATCAGTTCTCCGGCATTTCCGGAAAGCTCCGTCCCGGTATCATCCACCAAACAAGGAGACAAAGAACCATCCGCTTGTATAACATAGGTCATTTCAAATGAAGGGGTTGCCGCTGCAAAAGAAACCGGAATAGTGGCAGTACCGTTTTTTCCCCGCAGATAACCGCAAATACGCACCGTTGCACCTTCGGGTAAGAATGTTGGCTCCGGCATAGTTGTTTCACCCGTCCGTGTCAGGATAGCCGGAACTCCCAGATCGGGCTTACCGAAACTGACCGCCACCAGCCGCGCCGTTTCCGGCATGTCCTCTACCGGACCGGCTGTGCAACCGACCAGTAATCCTATCAGATATATCAAATACCGTTTCATCTTATAATGTTTATACAGTGACTGATAGTAACCTTTATCCCATCGGAATATCATACCCCCCGCCATCATTCCAGCCTGCCACCCGAATATCTGTCAATTCAATACCCTGCGCCTGCATGCGGATATTATAGATATAATTATATCCCTTCTCCCACTTGGCAGTAAATGTGCCCGGATCAGTCCCGCTACTCCCGGACGGCTTCATCGCAAATACACGGCCGTCATCCAGCGTCAGCTCCAATGTGGCACTCACACCTGTCACCGGGATAACCAACCCGAAAGCCTGAACAGCCGTTTGACCGGTTTCATCCGTTGTCAGTGCACTTCCGATACCGCGCATATCCCCATCTGCCGTAAACATCAGTTGATCGACTGCCGTCAGCGTACCATCCAAACCTCCTGTCGAAAGGTTCAGTTTGGCGGAGGTAGACTTTTTAAATCCGCCGCTACTTTTCAGTACCACCTTCTTTATCAGGCAACCGTCAAAAGCCTCTCCTTCCTCCGATACACGGAAGCTCACCTTTGCCAGTGCATGTTGCATCAAAAGCGACACCTCCGGATGCCAACGGTCTACCTGCCCTGTCGCCTTACAGTAGAGATAATCATCCTGATCGGTTTCCCATTGAACATCGGTCGTAGCGTCCACCGGCTGACCACCGTCATTAAAGTAAAACTTCTGCTTATCCAATACCTTGACACCACTCATCAACGGTACTTTCGGAGTTCCCGAAAGCGACACACTTTTCTCGGACGGAGTATAACCATAGACCGTCCCTTTCTCCATATACAGGCAAAGGGGCTCCTCTCCTTCCGCCAATTCCCAGACCGGTACGGCAGCAACGGCATTGTAAGTAAACGACTGGCTTTTGATGCCACTCGCATAGAAACTCACTGTACCGCTACTGCTCTCTTTGGTGACGCATACGCCTACGGATGTGAGCGGATTAGGGTTAGGTTCCTTATCGCCGGGACCTCCCGTTACGACGCTTCTCGATTCCACCTCCAACGACAAGCCCAGGCTCTTTATACTCAGAGGAACACCCTCTTCCGCATCACCGCCACCGGGCCCGGGCGGAACTATCTCCGCTTCGGTACAAGCTGCACACAGCAATAAAAACACAGTCGGTAATAGGTATAAGAACTTTTTCATGGGCTGTACTTTTTATGGAGTTATTACAATGGGATTTCGTCCTGTTCGTTATCTTCCCAGGGTGCTACCGCTACATCCACAACTGTCAGCTTGTTACGACCAGCCGAGAACGTATAGATGTAATTATTTCCTGCTTCCCAGGCATTTCCCTGCAGAGTGATAGGATAAACAACAGATGAACCTGAACTTTCCTGCAACGTGATTTCTACATCTATCTCATTATCGTCGAAAGTCGCTATCGGGTAAATTACCGCACTGACTGTCCGGGATACATTCTTTCCGTTTATTGAAGAGGTAGAAGTTCCTGTTGAAATAAAAGCATGTTCACCTTCTGTTCCTTCCTCGTCTATCTGCCTCATCAATATATAGTTTGTTACCGTACGGGACAAACTGGTAGTAGTCGATGTTCCTGTGATCGCTCCGTCTGTCAATGCCATCTTTCCATCTCCTGTCTTAAACAGGTTTGAACCACCGGTATGATTCTTTATCTCAAACTTAGTGAAGTTCACGTCCTTATCGCTCAGATGTCCCCCGTCATACACACGAAACGAAATCATTGTCATAGCATGTTTCATATCCAGATTGATCTTATAACCGGGATTATTTTCGTTTTTATTATCCGGATCTGCATCCGACGCAACCGGAGTCTGTCCGCTGGCACGTCCGTTATTGACATAACGGCCCTCCTCTCCGGCAAAATACAGGTAGTCTTTTTCTTTTGAGAGCGAAAGGTTTACCAAATCGGCCTTAGCAGTCGCCGCCCATGCATTGGTTTTCCAATATTTTTTCGCATTGTTTGCTGTGGCATCGATTTCACCGCTGGAGAGAACTGTTACGGGGATTTTAAGGTCGGATTCTTTGCTTATGGATAGTGAAAGATCCGGATCATAAGGATAATAAGCGTACACTTTTCCAACCTCTTTTGTCAGATAATAAGGGGCTTCTTTTGTTGATTCATAAGTATCCTTCTTTTCCTTAATCGAAATCCAGTTCGCTCCTTTTTCGTCCCCCATATACCAGATATGGTGACCTGTATATTCCGTTCCGTCGGGAGTGTACCAGCCGGTTGCTCCGCTGTTTGTTACCAATACACCCAAGCCCGGAGCATAATCGAGACTGGTGAATTGTTTCACTGGATAAGTGATTGTTTCACCACTTACTACCGCTTTCGTTGCCGCCTTGGTTCCCGCATCCACTTTCAGGTTGGGAGTGATACCTAAAGATACCTGACCGTCGTTACCCGGTTCAGGGTCTATTCCTGTTTCTGTCTCCGAGCAGCTTGTCGCTGTCAGAAGGGCTATCAACATAACCCACATTGTCTTAGTTGTTTTCATTTTCCTTCGTTTTAAAGTGTTTCTATGTAATATTTTATATCGGCATATCCTCCTGTTCATGATCCGTCCAGGCTTCCACACCGACAGACATTGTTTGTATTTTACTTTTATCGGTAAAGAAAAGGGTTACGACATGGCTTTTGCCAGTCTGGAAACCGTCTTCGATATGGAAAGAGACTTCCGAAACTGTTTCAGATTCGGTTCCCCTGCCGTCTTTCGTCGTTGTTATCCGAAGGTGCAACGGGTGTTCTTCAGTTCCGTCCACAGGGGAAACCGGAAGCAGGAGATATCCTTGCGGTTCGGGAAGATCTTCACCGGCTATTGCCTCCGGGACCGGTAAGTTTGTTATATCCTGTACCGGGATATTTTTTATTCCATCATCTGACGATATATCATCCAAATGGGGAGTTTCCTGTTTCAAATCCAGTCTCTGACGGGTATGTACGTCTACCGCTTCGATCGTTTTTATCGTTCCCCATCCATCGGATCGGTCACTGTAACAAACCAAACGAACCTGTGTCAGTAAATGACGGAACATACAGGTTTGTATCGGAGCATACCCGCTGCCTGTTAGGATTCCCGTTGACATAATATCAGTTGTACCATCCACTATAAAGGTTACTTTGCCCGTTCCTGCCACAGCTTCCGCTTCACCCTTTGCCGGATAATAGCCGTGCAGACGGATATGACGACCATCCTCCGGGTATGACTGGGACTGGGCAAACACGATCGGACGGTTCCCCTTTCCGCCTGTTCGCACTGCTTCATATATACCCCATGCACCATAACTTTCTCTTGGAACGACCGTTTCATCCTGACGGGCAAAGCAAACCTCTAAATCCTGTTCATAGCCGGAACCGATCACTCCGCGCGTTGATTGTCCGATCGCCCCTTCCAGGCAGACCGCTGTTTCCGGAACCGGCTCCGGAGTAGGATTGCTGTCTGAACAGGCGGCGAGGCCCGGAAGGATGGCGATGGATATTGATATTATTGCTATGAAGTTGTTCATGACTTTGATGGTTGTCTTGTTTTTCTAATTTACACACCCCCTGCCCCCTCTCGAAGAGGGGAAAGGTTACTCTTTGGGGGTAATGATAGTACTGCCGTTATTACCCGGTTGCCATTGGGAGATACCGGTTTCTACTGCTATTTTGCCGTCCTCCGTAAAGGTGAGCGTGATAAGGTGCGAATAACCGGCTTTCACGCCTTCACTGATATTGGAGACGGTTACGTTCAATGTTTTGGGACTCCCGTCATAAGTTCCTTTCACTTCTAAACTAACAGGCAAATCATCTGTTCCCATATTCGCTGTCGGGTAAAGCAACAGATAGCCGGTCGATGGTTTTTCGGCATCCAAAGCCGAAACTGTAGAAGGGCAGTTTTTAACCGTTAGCGTTTGGTCGGCTGTTCCTGTTGCCGTCAGTTGAGCACCCTTGGTTTTATCGAGCGATAGTTTCAATCCTGTTGCTACATTCTTTACTTTAATGGAAGTTATCGCCGTCCATTTTGCGATCGCTCCGGCAGAACCTGTACATTTGAACTGTAATTGGGTTAACAGATGACCGAAGGTGAAAGTCTCGAACTTATTCACCAGCGAACCGGTCTGCACTCCTGTTGCCATTATATCCTCCTCACCCGCAATAGTGTAAGTGACACTGACCGGGTTGGCGGTTCCACTGTTCAATGCCCTGCGTGGATAGTAACCGATCAGGACGGACTCGCCTTCTTCCGTCAGATAGGTTTGCTCCGGTTCAAATGTAAGAACCGTGTTACCTGTACCTCCTGTACGA
>OGZX01003437.1_pt1 | contig 10829 bp, 10 predicted proteins | sample 1576881 | NCBI WGS metagenome assembly OGZX01 (sample SAMEA3541542, study PRJEB24748) | human gut metagenome | biome: human gut; feature: human-associated habitat; material: faeces | place: China | collected 2012
TATGAATAATATCGTAAAAAGGAATAACTGCAGTGAATAGAATAAATGATCTTATAAAATATAGTAACTTATATAAAAAGCCTTTATCTATATGCGTTTCAATCCATTTACAATGAAACTTTTCCCATTGAACTCCTTTTTTGTGAGCTTCTATCACGGCAGTAATGCCTCCCCTTGTTTTATGTGAGGTTGCAACAATTAAAACTTTAGGTATATGTTTCATTGTATATTTTTTCTAATATGTTTTTGGCAATTCTTTTATCTTCTGCATAAAGCATTTTTTCATGCTCAATTATTTCATCAATGGAAAATCTTGGTTTTATGACTTTAGCCGGTATACCGCCTATGATAGAATAGGGGGGACAGGATTTATTGACAACTGCCCCGGCTGCAATAACCGATCCTCTGCTTATTGTAACTCCCATGAGTATAGTCACATTAGCACCTACCCAGACATCGTCTTCTATGTTAACTTCTTTATCATTTTCCGGTAGTTTTTCATGGGAGTCTACAATAAATTTTCCAACCATATCAATTCGATGATTTCCTGTTACGATCGTAGGAGATGGCCCGAATACGATATTATTACCTATGTTTAGCGGTGCTTCCGTACAAAATATATGAGCGTATCTGGGAATACTGACATTGTTTCCAATACTTAGATTTTCTAGTCCGAAATATACTGATGTGCAAGGTTTTATTTTTACGTTGGTTCCACATTTCTTCATCACTTTTTTGAAAAGTAACGATAATATGGAATCTTTTATAAATTCGATAGAATGGGAAAACCTTTCTGTAAGACGGACTATTTTGATAAACATACTTGCTTTCGAATAATTTATTTATACAAATTTAGGGGTCGATATCCTCAAAAGTACAAATTTTTAGTATAAGATTTATACTTGTAAAGCTATAAACTTGTTTTTAATTGTTTTTTTAGATCTTCAATCACATATCCTGTCCTTATATCTCTTCCTGTTCCTGTTAAGTGATAAGCTGTATTCCAGAATAATGTATCATTGAAACTATATCTTTCAGCAGGTGCATTAAAAGGAAAATCATTAGTTATTAAATCCGTTTGTATTTGATTGATGTTTTCATGGGATTTTTCGAAACTCGATTCTTGAAAGCAAGGAGGCAAAAAGATGACCTGAACTCCTTGTTGTTTAATTTTATTGATCTTGTCTATTATTTTCTTTAGTGTTTTTTGAGAAGGAGCCGGTGCTATCATCCGAGTAACTGTTCTCCTGGGCTGATTTAGGTGAAGTATATAATCTCCTTTCTCATTGAAACCAGCAGGATTGTCTGCATACGGATCTTTATTTATCCCTCCTGACATACTTTTTAAGGCAAAAGGAATATATACTTTGGAACAAAAGTAGGAAGGATAAGTCCCCCAGTCCTTATATAGCCAAATTTCATTCCAACGCTTATCCTGAATAATAAGATCTGCCAATACTCCGGAGCCTTCATAATTAGAAAATTGGTGGTATTCCGGAATAATTACTAAGATGTCATTGGGCTGTATATAGGGTTCTATCTCTTCCAACATAAAATGTAAACCGAACCCGGCATGTATTCCCATGTTGTATGTCGTAATGCGTAATGAGTCTTGAACACGTTGGCTATCCATTCCGTAAGACAAATTTGATCCTCCTATGAAGACAATTTTTTGTCCTGTTATTTGTTTTATTTGTTCTCGTTTTTGAACATCGGCTAATGCTATCTCATCCCAACTGCCAATGTGTATCATCATTATTATTATCGCTATAATGAGAAAGGACAAAATAGAGAAAGATGCAATAAATATTTTTTTGATGAAGATATTCATGTCTGTCAAAATTGAAAGTAAATAAAAGTTTCTTGTACTCCCTGAAGAAAAAATATACACATGATAAGGAATACATATATCATCCAGCGAATCATTGGCGATGGTATATTGAAATCAAGTCCATGTGTCTTATTTCTTTGCATCCATTCTATAAATAACATGATTCCGATAAAAATAAAACAGCCAAAAGGAATGAAGTTACCGATCCCTAAATCTTTGGTATTAGGGAGTGAGAACAGAGAGGGACTACAAATACCTTTCAGGAAAGCGATTGCTGACTGTATATCCGTTGCTCTGAAAATGATCCATCCAATCATTACAATGACGAAGGTGATAATCATTTGCCAACCTTCTTTAAATGAAGGTAATATACAGTTAGGGGATATCTCTCCGGTATATTTTCTATTTTGTCCTAGTAATATTAGAGGAAGAAATAGTAATCCGTGATAAGCTCCCCATATAATATATGTCCAATTGGCTCCATGCCAGAAACCGCTCACAATGAATATGATTAAAGTATTTCTGACTGTTTGATATTTACCGCCCCTACTACCTCCTAATGGTATGTATATATAATCTCGAAACCAAGTGTTTAACGATATGTGCCACCTACGCCAGAATTCAGCAATATCTCGGGAAAAATAAGGAACATTAAAGTTTCTCATTAAGTCGAAACCGAACAGTCGCGCTGTTCCTAAAGCGATATCTGAATAACCGGAAAAGTCTCCATATATCTGGAATGTGAAAAGAATAGCTCCTAATAACAAAGCACTACCATTCGCTGTTTCTTGGTTTTCAAATATACTGTTTACTAATATAGCACAATTATCGGCAACAACCACTTTTTTGAAAAATCCCCAGAGTATTTGTCGTAAACCATCTACCGCTTTTATATAGTCAAATCTGCGTGGATGATAGAATTGTGGCAATAAATGGGTGGCTCTTTCAATAGGACCTGCAACCAACTGTGGAAAAAAACTGATAAATGCAAGAAAAGAAATAATATCTTTAGTCGGTTCTATTTGTTTTCTATAAACATCAATAGAGTAGCTTAACGCCTGAAAAGTATAAAAACTAATGCCAACCGGTAAAATTATTTTGAGTGTAGATACCTGAAGGTTTATGCCTACTTCTGCAAATGCACTGACGAAATTGTCGACAAAGAAATTGTAGTACTTGAAAAATCCAAGGATGATAAGATTTATAACAATGTTTGTTCCGACAATCCATCTACAATATCTACGGCTCTGATCTGTTTTCGTATTGTGATCTGTATCCCGTTTATGCTGGATCAACAATCCGCTTAACCAACTGCAGAAAGAGGTAAATACAATTAATAAAAGGAATCTCCAGTCCCACCAACCATAAAAGATATAACTGCTTATTAAAATAAAGCAGTTTTGAGATTTTAAATTCTTATTAAGTACATACCAGTATAATATGAAGACAATAATTAAAAATATCAGAAATGTTATGGAATTGAAAAGCATATAATTCTTCTTTCGTTGTATACTAAGTTAGATTAGCGTGCAAATATAGCCATTCCTCTTAAATATCGAAAGATATGAACCTCTGTTTTTCTGAGATATAATATATCTTCACTTACATCCTTTTAAAGAATATTGCGAATTTTCCTTTTTTATATCTTTAAGGGCACAACCAGTGCATCCGCAACAGGATTTGTCTGCTTTTGAAGGGTGAACTAGTCTGTATATTTTTCTTCCGATATAGAAAATGACAATGAAACCGATAATGACGATAGCTACTTCCTGCCACATAATTGATGTCGTTAATTAATTAAATTAATAAACAAACTTCCCGTCTGATAAACCACAAACGAAACGATCCAAGCCAGGACACACGTGTAAATAACTACAAATATTCCCCATTTCCATGATCCTGATTCATTGACGATAGCAGAGATTGTTGCTATACATGGGAAATAGATGAGCACGAAAAGCATCAGGCTTAAAGCTATAAGGGGGGTGAATACAGGGTTGCCTTCTTCATCCATATCTTGTTTCAAGCGTTCGGATAAAGCTTGGCTATCTTCTTCTTCACCTGTATATAATACGCTCAGAGTACTTACAACAACTTCTTTGGCTGCCATACCTGTAAGTAAGCTGACACTCATTTTCCAATCGAAACCTAATGGATTGAGTACCGGTTGTATTGTTTGACCAACTATTCCGATATAAGAACTTTTCTGATGTTCTATATTCTTCAAACGTTCCAGTTCCGCAATGGTTTCTGTTTTCTCGGTAGAATCCAGTTCTGCATTTTCAACTTCCGCTATTTGCTTGTCGAATACGTCGCCTATTTCTGTATTACGGGGGAAATACCCCAGGAACCAAATAATAATAGAAGCAACTAATATGACACCTCCCATTTTATGAAGATACTGCTTCGCTTTTTCCCACATATGGATCATGATTGCTTTAGCCGTAGGCATACGATAGGGGGGAAGCTCCATTACAAACGGTACATCTTCTTCATTAAACAGGAAACGTTTGAACAATCGGGCCATAACCACAGCCAGAATAATTCCGGTAACATATAATGCGAGCAGAATAAAGCTGGCATTATTAGGGAAAAATGCTCCGGTCAATAATACATACACCGGAAGACGAGCACTACAACTCATTAACGGGTTAATCAGCATGGTTATCATCCGGCTGTTACGGCTTTCAATTGTACGTGAGGCCATAATTGCCGGCACATTACATCCGAATCCCATCACCAGCGGTATGAACGATTTTCCGTGAAGTCCCATTTTGTGCATGATCTTATCCATGATGAAAGCAGCACGTGCCATATATCCCGAATCTTCCATAAAAGAGATGAATAGATATAATATTAGGATATTAGGCAAGAAGACAATTACGCCGCCGACTCCACCGATGATACCATCTACCAACAAATCTTTTAAAGGTCCTTCACTCATATGGGACCGTACAAAGTTGCCGATAAAACCAACCAAATCTTCGATCCATCCCATCGGATATTCTCCCAGACGGAATGTCGCTTCGAACATAATCCACATAAACAGGATAAATATGGGGAAACCTAAAACTTTGTGAGTAACAAACAGGTCTATGATCTGAGTGCTGGTTGCTTCTTTTATTTTATTTTGTTCGAAGGTTTCCCGTAGTGCTCCTGATATAAAACCATAACGAGCATTAGTGAATGCCGTTTCACAATCTTCCAATAATAACTCTTCGATTTGAGTCACATTACGGTCACGTTCCTGAAGGATTATTTCCGCACATGGCAATGTTTGTATAAATCCTTCGATTTCGGGATCACCTTCCAGTAACTTGATAGAAAGGTAACGCTTTGAAAGGCTTTTGGCTATATTCGTATTCTCTTTGATAGCCTTGCGAACGTTTGTAATACCTTTCTCTAGCACTTCGCCATAATTAATGTGGATATGGCGGATTACCGGATCTTCTTCCTCGTAAACTTTGATAACTCGTTTGAAAAGATCTTCGATTCCGAAACCACTTCTACTTACTGTAGGAACGATCGGAGTCCCGATCATACGGGATAAAGATTCGTAATCGAACTTATTCCCCTGCCGTTCCAGCTCGTCATACATATTCAATGCTATGACAGAACGGACATCCATGTCGATAAGCTGACAAGTCAGATATAAGTTTCTTTCCAGATTGGAGGCATCTATCACATTGATGACTACATCCGGCTGTTCTTCGCTAAGGTGTTTACGGACATACAATTCTTCGGGAGTATAAGCAGATAAAGAATAAGTTCCCGGTAAATCTACGATCCGGAATGTATAGCCGTCTTGTTGGAAAGTCCCTTCTTTGGCATCGACTGTGACCCCGCTGTAATTACCTACATGCTCGTGGGCTCCTGAAGCAAAGTTGAACAAAGAGGTTTTTCCGCAATTAGGATTACCGACCAATGCTACGTTGATCGTTTTCCCTTTATTTATGGCAATAGCTTGTAAATCTTCGGTGGATGGAGAAATATAAGAATCAGCAGAACGCTTTTCTTTTTCTTCCGAGGCCTGCACTTTGGCGTATTCGGCTGCACTGATAACCTCTATCATAGCGGCATCATTACGGCGCAATGATACGTCATATCCCATTACACGATAATGAATAGGGTCTTTAAGAGGAGCATTTTGTATAACATCCACTTCTTTTCCCCTGATAAATCCCATCTCGATAATGCGTTTGCGGAAGGCCCCGCGTCCCATTACCTTTACAATAACACCTTTTTCGCCTGTGCGAAGCTCTGATAATCTCATTTTCTTAAATTCTTGTGCAAAGGTAAAAGTAAAAGCTTGTATAATCAATACCTAAAAATAGGTATTCAGCAAAGGCGTAATGTAATTTGTTATTTTTTTTTAGCTTTGTATTTCAAAAAACGAAGATTACCGGAAGGAGTAAATAAGTATGTTGAATAAAGTGATATTATGTCTCGGTTCAAACCGGGATAAAGAGAAGAATATTGAATTAGCAGATCAACTTTTGCGTGATCATTTTGCTTCGATTCACTTTTCAGAGGCAGTATATACCGAACCGGTAAATATGCAGAATCCATCTGTCTTTTTGAATCAGGTTGCCATTGCTTTTACTCCGGACTGTCCGGAAAAGATAATAGATGCATTTAAGCAGATAGAACGGTTGTTGGGACGTACACCGGATGACAAACTAAAAGAAAGTATTCCTATCGATATCGATTTGCTGCAATGGAATGATCGTTTGTTAAAACCGCTAGACTTACAACGTTCCTATGTTCAGTCAGCTCTCAGAACGTTGTCTGATGCAGGACAAGAAAATGAAGGGAGCAATCAGAAAACCTCCTTTTCCTGAAAGTCGGATCAACAGATTGATGCATTTGAATATAATTGAACTGACTGAGTTATTCCTGTCCGTATTGTAAAAGCCTTTATCCACTTTTAGAGAATAATTATGAGCTTTGACCAAAGAACGATAATCTTCGATCGGCAGAATCCGTTCCGTCCAGTTCCCGCTTGCCGGATCACAAGTGTTGTGTGCATCTTTCAATTCCGGCTGTTGATTGGCTTTAATTGCTTTGTCTATATCGTGGTATATAAGTCCACGGGTTTGCTGCGTCCATTTATTTATTTCATCGACAGAGAGGTTGGGATAGTTTTTTTCAATATATTCTTTTCTTAATGTGTAATAGTTGGGGATTTCTGCTGTTCCGGCCTCACTGTTATCCATTAATCTATGCAGGCGGCGCTTTACATAGGGATTGAAAGGAGTAGAGGCTGTCGTAAAGATCATTTGCATTTTTGGATTTATGCTGGCAAGATCTTTAAAGAATGTTTTCAGATCGTAGACATGTTCGATCAAGTCTGTTGCGATCAGCAAATCCGGGTGAATATTATTTTCTTTGCACCAATCGGCCAATGTGTCGGAATTCCCATGTAAAATGATATCTGGGCCGATCCCAGTTTCTTTTTTTAATATGCGAATGGTTTCTACCGATTTCGGATTAAGATCAAGATAGATCACTTTTCCGACTCCGGCTGATTTTGCCAGGATACTGAGAAACCCACTTCCGCCTCCGTAATCGACAAAGGTGATATCTTGAGGAGAACGCTTAAGGATATCGAAACCTTTTGACAAGCATGTACTATAAATCTTCATATAATAATGCATAGCAGGTTTCAGGTTACCAATATACTGTTTGTTATAGTCGCTGATAGGTAGTTGATTGTAATCAATCTCCTGTAAACGCTCCGACAGCGACCTGGCAATATGTAATAAGTTATGCATTTTCATAAATCATTTTATAAAGTCGTTCTCCTTGTTGGTGGTTTGAATAGGTCGGGAACAGAAACTCTTTTCTTTTCCCGATTAGCTCTTCTGTCATCGGTTGTTTCATCAACCTGTCGCAGGTCTCTATCATATCTTCCGGTGTATTGGCGATATAGCATAAAGGATCCAATCCACTGCCTGTCACCATTTTCTGATTTACGATAGTGTATCTTCCTCCAAAAAGGCTGTTCAGCAATTTTAGTTTTAAACCTGTATCCTGGAAAGTGATCAGCATATGTATTTGAGCTTCATGAGTCAGGTAATCCATTCGCTCGTCAGACGGATTTGCTTCTATCGTGATGTTGGGATAAGGTGCTGCTGCATCCAGTAATGCGGCAGGCGGGTTCATGCCGGCGATAATACAAGGATAATCCAGTTTACAGAATACATTTTTTATCAGGAATAAAGCAGCCTGAGAGTTCTCTGTTACAGACAGTTTTCCATGATATAAAACGAAGTCCGACGATCCGGTTTTTACAGATATCTGATCGTTGATATGAAAACTGGGCATATATTCTACTTTCTTGTCAGGGAATATCTTACGTAGATAATCCGTATCGGTGACAGATACGACAATCATCAGGTCTGCATGTTTTAATATATCCTGATAACGTTCAAAGCGCCAGGCTTCGAGCAGGAAGAAATACTTTTTGATCAGATTGGTTTCTGCTTTGGCCAGGTGGCGATAATAGTCGTGTTCGATATTACTTTCCCTGTATATCTTCATTCGTCCTTGTAATTGAGGATGATTTATATAGTAACAGGAATGTAACCCGTCGAATAATATCGGATAGTCATTTTGTAAAAGGTTTTTCAACAGTTCCGGATCTTTCCGGCTGAATACGTTGTATGGCAATAAAGTGACATTGGCGAGTATCCCCGTCTTTCGTTTATAATAATAAACCTTTTCGCATAAAGCTTCCAACTCTTTGGAACGGGGACGTTCGTATTCGAAACAATGCAAGAAGATTTTTACACCACACCTGTGTAAAGCCAACATTTTGTAATAAACGTCGATCACTCCACCATAATTGGCTGGCCAGGGAATGTTGAATGCAACTATATTGATATATTTATCCATGAATATTTATCTTTTCGAATATCTTTATGAACTGTTTCGCCTGCTCTTCGCGTGAAAAACGGAGCAATTTATTTTTATCTATCGGTGAAGATGTACATCCTTTCTCTCTCCACTCTTTGTAATAATATTTCAGAAAATGGCAAACCTCTTTTACATTGGTCGCAGCAAGTCCGGCCTTCGTCTCATCGATAGCCTTTGCCAGGTAACTTTCATCACTGCGTACACAAAGTATCGGTTTCTCTACTGCCAATGACTCAAAGAACTTTGTGGTCATAACCCCTTTAGGTCCTGTACCTTGAGCCCGGTTGGTCAGTAATAATAATACGGAACTATTATTTAATATCGACGGGATATCGGAAGCCGGAACATATCCTTTGAAATCCATGAAGGGCAGAACTCCATACTTCCTGGCTTCTTCACTTATAATCTCCCGGGATGCATCGTCGACATACCAATAAACCCGGCAGTCTTTATCCGTAAAAACATTTTCAGCGGATAAGATTGCCAATGCCTCCATTAACAGTCCTGGATCACGCATAGCTGTGCTAAGCAGTCTACCTGTATAGGTAATGATAAACTGATCGGTCGTTTTTTGTTCCGGATAGAATAGTTCCGGATCGAAGCCATTGTAAATCAGCTCTACTTTTGGATTGTATTGTTTCAATATATCTACATGCCAGGGAGAAATTGTTGTTACATAGCTGGCCTTTTGCAGTACCCGGTTTCTGTCGCGAAGGCTTTTTCGTTTGAATACCGAAACAAACAATTTGTTTAATCCGCAAAACGAAGGTAACGTATGCGACATAAATTCATCTCCCGTATATTGTTCGATGATGTCCCTTAAATCGACCACTAAAGGCAGTTTATATTTATCGGCGACTTTCTGTGCTGCAGGCAACGGGAAAGTCCGGAAACTACTACATAATATCAGGTCGAATGTATTTCCTTCGACCAGTTTCTTCGCTGCATTATACATACGGGTATCTTTGTAACCGAAACACAGATCAAGAAAAAGGGTACTGATCCATTGAAGCTTCTTTAGAACCGGATTTTTGGCCGTATAATAATTTACATAAGTAACCTTATCTTTTCCGGCAAGGAAAGTAAAAGTTTTCTCTTCCACAGCTTCCGTCAGGATAACAGGCTCCCAGTTATAATGCTTAAGGTACTTACACAGATATCCCATACGAGGACCGAAAGCCGGAGGAAAAAGGTCGCAGATGACTAATACCTTCTTCATAATAAACCAATAATTTGATCGGAAGCATTACCGGTTCCGTATTCTATTATCTCTTTTCGTATCGGATTATTCTCCAGGCAATGCAGAATATTCTGTTTTTTATATCCGGCAATCTGGTTCCATCCGGCATCGACAGTTTCCACCCATTCCGTTTCATTCCGCAGAGTGATGCAAGGGGTATGATGGAAATACGCTTCTTTTTGTACGCCCCCTGAATCGGTTAGAATCGTGGCAGCATGTTTCTCCAGCATTACCATATCTAAAAAGCTGATTGGGGGAATGATTTGAATACCTTCCTGTTTTTCCAGTGCATAAAGCATGCCGTATTTATCCAGGCAGTTGCGTGTACGGGGATGCAGAGGGAGGACAGTAGGAAAAGAAGGAGACGAAATTTCCTTCAGCGCGTCGATAATATCGGATAAGCATTCCCGGTTGTCCGTGTTTTCTGCCCGGTGAACAGTACAAAGTCTGAATTGTTTACTTGTAAGATGATGCTGGAATAATATTTGTGACGATTTATCAGCCAGTTCTCCGAATAATAAAGCCGCATCGTACATCACATCGCCGACATGATGCACTCTTTCCTGAATTCCTTCGTTCGCCAGATGCTTTACTGCTGCAAGAGTCGGACAACAAAGCAGAGTCGCTATATGATCCGTCAGAATACGGTTTATCTCTTCCGGCATCTGTTTATTGAAGCTACGTAGACCAGCCTCGACATGTATAACCGGAATATGAAGTTTTGATGCAGCCAGGGCTCCAGCCAGCGTTGAATTGGTATCACCGTATACCAGAACGTAGTCTGGTAATGTCTCGGATAAAATCTTTTCAATTTCAATAAGCATAAGGCCGGTTATTTTC
>OGZX01003443.1_pt1 | contig 10816 bp, 7 predicted proteins | sample 1576881 | NCBI WGS metagenome assembly OGZX01 (sample SAMEA3541542, study PRJEB24748) | human gut metagenome | biome: human gut; feature: human-associated habitat; material: faeces | place: China | collected 2012
AACCGATGTTCACAACTACTTCACGCTTGTTCATTGCGATTACGGTTCCGTCAACTACCTCGCGGTCGTTAACCTTGTTCAGCGTATCGTCATACGCCTTTTCCAAGTCTTCGTGGCTTGCACCTGTTACGGTTTCGCCGTTCTCATAAGCATCCCAGTTGAAATCTTCAATAGGAGCCACATTCTTTAAATTTTCCATTAATAAATAAATTGTTTAACTCGTTAATTAAGTGAGACTTTATGTTGACTCATTGTAAATCGGGCGCAAAGATAGGAGTATTTTCTTGAACTACAAAACAAAAAGCAGGCAAAACATCTGCTAAATAACCAATTAAAAGCGCTATCTTTGTGTTGTTTTAATTACTTAATCTTTTACCACGATTCATATGAAAAGGATAATTACCAGTATTTTCGCAATTTGTTGCGTATTATTGTGCTTCAGTCAGAATCCGGCTGCCTCCGACGGATATCGCATTCAAAAAGATATTTCCTACCTCCATCCCGGAGAAACCGACACCTATAAACTGGAGCGTTGCAAACTTGATATCTGCTACCCCACTGACAAGAAAGACTTTGCGACTCTCGTCTGGTTTCATGGCGGTGGTCTTGAAGGCGGAAGCAAACACTTCCCCCAAGAACTCATGAAACAGGGATATGCTGTGATAGCTGTCAACTACCGTCTCAGTCCGCGTGCCAAGAATCCGGCTTATACGGAAGATGCAGCAGAGGCCGTCGCCTGGACTTTCGAGAATATCGAGCGATTCGGCGGAAGTAAAGATAAGATTTATATCGCCGGACATTCCGCCGGTGGTTATCTCTGCCTGATGCTCAATCTGGATAAAAGCTATTTAGGCAGATGGGGTGTAGATGCCAACAGGCTGGCAGGCGCTTTTCCCATCAGCGGACAGACCACGACGCATTATACCATCCGCAAAGAACGCGGACTGCCATCGGACGTTCCGATTATCGACAAGTATGCTCCGTCAAATAATGTGCGGAAAGATGCCTCTCCCATGATACTCATCACCGGAGATAAAGACTTGGAAATGCTGGCGCGGTACGAAGAGAACGCACATCTGTATGCACTACTAAAAGCTTTGGGACAAGATGTAACTCTCTACCAGATGGAAGGTTTTGACCACGGTGCCGTAGCTGCACCTGCTTGTATTCTGATAAACAGACGGATGAAAGAGTTGACGAAAGAGAAGTAGGGACAAACCCTACTTCTCCTTTATATACGCCAATGCCGCTCCTATCGCTGTTCTATATTCAGCATAGGGAGGTATATGGAAATGTACATTATAAATATCCTCCATTTTAGGAAAAACCTCCCGGCATTGCGGAAGTTGGGTAAGGTTTCCTATCAGGACAAAATCCTGAACAGGACTATTCAAAGCTGAAAGTACGGCAGCTCCCCCAATCGTCTGAAGAACGGTATAGATAATGCCACTGGCTATGTCTTCCTGCGAAGCATTGCTGTCGGCTTTGCCAAACAAAGAAGCAGTTGCACTCACCGGCAGGTCCGGTATAGCCGTATTGCAGATATCACCGATTTGCAGGTTGACGTGAGTCACATCCCCTCTCTCTGCCAGCTCCGCCACCTGATGAATATCATGCGTTTTCAGCAGCAGTCGCGAAAGCCCTTGCAGGGTTCCTCCGCCGATACCAAGACCACCGATATGCTGTATCTTATCTCCATCCACCCTGACAAAAGAAGTACCCGTACCCATGCTGACTACAATCAACCGATCGATGTCCGTAGCATGACGCGCACCCAAAGCATTGGCTATAAACTCATCGGCTTTGCGGGTAGGCAGCCCGTACAGAGGACTGTCGACAAAGGCGCTTCCCACCCCCGTCAGCATCACCTGCTCCACATCGGACAACTGGATACCATTATCATAAATATACTTGCCGAATGCTCCGAACAAGGAAGTCACCGGGTCGGCGGCAGTGATAAACATGGGGGAATGTATCTCCTCCCCGTCTATTCCAACGATTTTCGTGGTACTTCCGCCCACATCTATTCCTATTACTATACCCATAGCTTCAAGTAATTTGCGGCAAAGGTAGAAAAAAATGCAGCAAGTTTGGATAGAAGGAAGGGGAACTTTACTTATTGAACAACTCGAAGGTAAACTTGCAGCCTATCTCCTGATACTTCCAGTTGGCGAAACTGGCGAACACGCCGAAGTCGAAAATATGGGTACCTATGCCATAGCCCACTTCCAGATAGGGCTTCAAGTGAGGCACGACTAACGCATTCAGATACAGACGTTCATTCAGTACATACTGGGTATACTTCATCAGATGGGGAAGTATCAGGAAAGGAGCTTCGTAAGTGACATGGCCGCGCAGGTACTTGCGGGAAGAGTTATACCACCGGCTGTCAAGCAACTGGAACACCCCGCCTATTTCATCATTCCAACCCATCGGGAGATTGGAACGGGTGAAATTGGCAAAATCGACAAAGTAGAGTTCTTTTTGGTTCGTGAATTGTCCCCAACCGAAACGGTAATATATATCGCGCATCAATCCTAGAGGAATGTTGTGCTGCACATCGAACTCAATACGCTCGTACGAACCACTACTCTTCAACACTCCGCTGATTCCCCGTTCCCAATCCACCGAAAGAGTAGGATATTTGGAATAGAGATTCATTTTGCGAGCACCATTCATATAATAGTATTGTCCCGGAGTCCAGGACAAGCGAACGCGGGGAGCGAAACTGTTGTAAGCAGAACGGAACTTATTCAGCACATTCGGATCAAAATTCGGGAAAAGCGGCGAGCCGGATACTGCCCTCGTAGCCGACATGACTGACGGCATACTGGGATAGTTCAAAACAAACTTAGAGCGGTTTACTTCCGTACGCCTATGCATGGACACACCTACATCGAGCGTCAGGCCGTTTACAATTTCCCAGCTATGGCGTATATTCAGATACAAATCCTTGAAGTAATCCAAATGTATCTGGTTAAAGTCGAAAAGGCTGTCGGGGATGGCTTTCAGATCGTTCAACACATCACTGCTATAAATGCGGTTACCATTACCAAAGTCCACATGAATAGCCGCCCGCTTACGAGGCCAATAATCAAAATCGGACTTAACCCGCCAATAGAACTCGTGATCCTTAAAGGTATAACCAATCCGCGGAACAATACGCAGCAAACGATCGCCCTTAAAAAGCCGGTTATACTTGAACTCTTGCCGATACGAAAGACCATGCTTGCCGCTATAACTCAACAGGAACGGATTGATAAGCGGAGAACAGCGGACACTACCCATCTTGGCAAGGTCTACCGTGTATCGGCTAATTAAAGCATCTCCTAATTGTCCCCAAAACTCCAGCCTTTCATTTCCGGCTTTCTTCTTCCTGGCAAGCGTGTCTCGACGTAAGAAGTAGTCTTGGTACAACGTCTTTTCATGTGGCGACAAAGGTATGGGACGCAAGGTGTTGAAATAAGTCGTATCCCGTTGATAAGCATTCGTATCGGTACGCAAGGTGTACGACTCGGACAAGTCATATTTGCTTTTCGTCCTCGGTTTCCTGACAGTGGCAGGATTCTTCTGGATGATATTCTTATAATCGAGCACCGCTTCATAACTGCCATCTATCACATTGCCCAAAAAGCGGAAAGTGGCTTCAACATCGTATTGCTTTGGCAGGAATTCATCCGACTCGCCCACTTCACCCATCTTCACCAGATTGTTGAAACGCACTACCTCGGAACTTCCGGCAAAGCGTATCTCGCGCACACTCCACACATTATCGCTCACCACCATATATCCACCCACCAACTGAAAGCTCTTAGTTTTTGGAATGAAGCGTATCCTATACTGCAAGTTATGCGCCTCGCCCATTACCGAATCGATGCGATAGGTATAAAACTTCTTGGCATTAGAGGCTAATGGAGAAAGCAGCTTGTCATATAATAAGGTAGAAGAATAGATATTGATATGGAAATATTCGGGCAGGCGTCCATCCAGTTCCCAAAACTCGGAAGCGGTGCCGACACTTGCTTTGACCTTCTGGTCATAGATATTCGGAGCGGTGAAGTGCAAGTCGCTGTATGTCTCCATCATATACTCCCGCACTCCCTTCTTAGGGCGGAACATTGAGGGAATATAACGCAGGATATGATTCTTCTTGCGGATGTTCACCCAACCTTTTATATAGAGTTCGGCTTTATAACTCTCCACAATACGCTCGTAGAGAGGGGCAAAAAAGATGACTTTTGTCATAATAGAGTCTGCCGAACGCGTCCAGTGGTCAGTAGGGTAAGAAGCCGGCACAGCAGCTGTTGCTTTCTGCGAGCCCGAAAGCAAGAAACAAATCCCAATCCATATTAATAATAAACGTTTCAACCGCAATATCTCCTTATAGATTGGGGCAAATATAGAAAAAAACAAGTGTTTTCACAGCTTACAATCAATTTATGTTTGCAATATTTGCTTTTTATTCGCTATTCGCCGATTCCGGCATGCCTCATCTTTGCAATGATTTTATTCATTTTCCCGAATACACCCCCTGATTTTAGGGGTACATCGCTGAAAAAGCATATTGTTTTCAAAGAACACCCCTAAAAATAAGGGGTAATTCAGAAAAAACATATACTTTTGCAGCCAACAACCAACAAATTAAAGACAAGTATGTCCAAAATCCGTTTTTTTGCTCTGCAAGAGCTTTCCAACCGACGCCCTCTGGAAGTCACCATCCCTTCCAACAAACTGTCCGACTACTATGGTAGTCATGTCTTCAACCTCAAGAAGATGCAAGAATATCTGCCTAAGGAAGCATACAAAGCCGTGACAGATGCCATCGACAAAGGTACGCCCATCAGCCGCGAAATGGCGGATTTGATAGCCAACGGCATGAAGAGTTGGGCAAAATCTCTCAACGTCACCCATTACACTCACTGGTTCCAACCCCTGACGGACGGGACAGCCGAGAAACACGACGGATTCATCGAGTTCGGCGAAGGCACGGAAGTCATCGAACGCTTCTCCGGCAAACTGCTTGTACAGCAGGAACCGGACGCCTCTTCTTTCCCGAACGGCGGTATCAGAAACACTTTCGAAGCTCGCGGATACACAGCCTGGGATGTCTCATCGCCGGCTTTTGTGGTGGACACAACACTCTGTATTCCCACTATCTTCATCTCTTATACCGGCGAGGCGCTGGACTACAAGACTCCATTGCTCAAAGCGCTGGCAGCCGTGGATAAAGCTGCGACAGAGGTATGCCAACTGTTCGACAAAAACATAACACGTGTTTATACCAACCTGGGTTGGGAACAAGAATATTTCCTGGTCGACTCCGCCCTCTACAATGCACGCCCGGACCTCTGTCTGACGGGACGCACACTGATGGGGCACTCTTCGGCAAAAGACCAGCAACTGGAAGACCACTACTTCGGCTCTATTCCGCCACGCGTTACAGCCTTTATGAAGGAACTGGAGATAGAATGCCACAAACTGGGTATTCCGGTAAAGACCCGTCACAATGAAGTAGCTCCCAATCAATTTGAATTGGCACCTATCTTCGAGAACGCCAACCTCGCCAATGACCACAACCAGCTGGTAATGGACCTGATGAAGCGTATCGCCCGCAAACATAACTTCGCCGTGTTGCTGCACGAAAAACCATATAGCGGAGTAAACGGTTCGGGCAAGCACAACAACTGGTCGCTCTGCACCGATACCGGCGTCAACCTCTTCGCACCGGGCAAGAATCCGAAAGGAAACATGCTGTTCCTCACCTTCCTGGTGAATGTACTGATGATGGTTTACAAAAACCAGGATTTGCTCCGCGCCTCTATCGTCAGCGCCGGAAACAGCCACCGCCTGGGAGCAAATGAAGCGCCACCAGCCATATTGTCAATCTTCCTGGGCAAGCAGTTATCTGCTATTCTCGACGAAATCACACGCCAAGTGAGCAACAGCAAAATGACTGCCGAGGAAAAAACAACCTTGAAATTAGGTATCGGACGTATTCCCGAAATCTTGCTGGACACCACCGACCGCAACCGTACTTCTCCGTTTGCTTTCACCGGCAACCGCTTCGAGTTCCGCGCCGCCGGCTCGTCTGCCAACTGCGCCGCTGCTATGATTGCCATCAACGCGGCAATGGCTAATCAGCTGAACGAGTTCAAAGTTTCTATTGATAAGCTGATGGAAGAAGGTGTAGGCAAGGACGAAGCCATCTTCCGCATTCTGAAAGAAACCATCATCGCTTCCGAAGCCATCCGCTTTGAGGGTGACGGCTACTCCGAACAATGGAAGCAGGAAGCTGCACGCCGCGGTTTGACAAACATCTGCCATGTACCCGAGGCATTGATGCATTATATGGACAATCAATCCCGTTCTGTGCTCATCGGCGAACGCATATTCAACGAAACGGAACTGGCTTGCCGCCTGGAAGTGGAGCTGGAAAAATATACAATGAAAGTACAGATTGAGAGCCGTGTATTAGGCGATCTTGCCATCAACCACATTGTACCGACAGCAGTAATCTATCAGAACCGTTTGTTGGAGAATCTGCGTGGTTTGCGCGAAACCTTCTCTCCCGAAGAATATGAAGAACTTAGTGCCGACCGTAAAGAACTCGTACGCGATATATCCCACCGGGTGACTGCTATCAAAACCCAAGTACGCGAAATGACCGAAGCCCGGAAAGTAGCCAATCACATGGAGCATTTCAAGGATAGGGCTTTTGCATACGAAGAAACGGTACGCCCCTATTTGGACAGTATCCGCGACCACATCGACCATCTCGAAATGGAGATTGATGACGAAATATGGCCGTTGCCGAAGTATAGGGAACTGCTGTTTGCAAAGTAATAATAAGTAGTTAGTAGTAAGTAGCTAAGTAGCAAGTAGAATAGTTCTGCTTAATATAAAGTTTATATAATGCAAGGTATCTTCTACTTGCTACTTAGCTACTAACTACTAACTACTTTAGCGCGCTTACGCGTGCTAAATTCCCTCTCCTTCTGCATCTTTTTGTCACATTTGTGCAATATTTAATTTTTTCTTTATACATTTGTGCTGTATAACACAGTTTTGCAGCATTCATGGTGAAAATAAACCTATCTGAAATCAATGTTCCGGAGTTGATTGCCGACATGTGGCAACCTCTGAATGAAGAACAGCGGGAGTTTCTCGCTAACCATTTTACGCTCCAGAATTACAAAAAGAATGAAGTTATTCATTGCGAAGGTGAAACTCCGACTCACCTCATGTGTTTATTAAGTGGCAAGGTCAAGATTTATAAAGACGGTGTAGGCGGTCGAAGCCAAATCATCCGTATGATTAAGCCCGTTGAATATTTCGGCTATCGCGCTTATTTCGCCAAAGAAGACTATGTAACTGCTGCTGCTGCTTTCGAACCTTCCGTTATCTGCCTTATCCCGATGACTGCCATTACGACTTTGGTCAGTCAGAACAACGATCTCGCCATGTTTTTCATCAAACAACTGTCTGTTGATTTAGGTATTGCCGACGAACGTACCGTGAACCTGACGCAGAAGCACATCCGCGGACGATTGGCCGAATCGCTGATTTTCCTGAAAGAAAGCTACGGTTTGGAAGAGGACAGTTCCACATTGAGTATTTACCTCTCACGCGAAGATTTGGCGAACCTGTCGAATATGACAACCTCTAATGCCATCCGCACCCTGTCACAGTTCGCTACGGAACGGTTAATCACTATCGACGGGCGTAAGATTAAGATTATCGACGAAGAAAAGCTGAAGAAAATAAGCAAAATAGGATAGAAGGCTATCACTAAGTCTCACCACAGATTACACAGATTATTCTTATAAAAACGCAGATTAACGCAGATTTTCGCAAAGAAAACTCTACAATAATCTGCGTGAATTTGCGTTAATCTGCGTTTTTATAAGATGTGGTGAAACCTAATTTATCATTATCAAATCAGGCACTTCGAAGAGAGATATCTCTCCGCCTCTATCGCCGCCTGGCAACCTGTTCCGGCAGCCGTAATAGCTTGGCGATAATGAGGATCAGCTACATCTCCGGCAGCGAACACTCCCGGTACTTTAGTACGCGGTGTACCCGGTTCAGTGATGATATATCCTACCTCATCCGTATCTACATACGGCTTGAAGATATCCGAATTCGGTTTATGACCGATGGCAAGGAAGAAACCGTCGATAGCTACATCATAGCGTTCTTCATCCGGTTCACCCATACGCTTCACCAGGTGCACACCTTCCACTCCGTTCTCGCCGAACAGACCTACGGCATTGTGTTCAAACAGCACCTCAATCTTATCGTGCTTCATTACGCGCTCTTGCATAATCTTGGAAGCGCGAAGGAAAGGCTTGCGGACAATCAGATAAACTTTGGCAGCCAGTCCGGCAAGGTAAACCGCTTCTTCGCAGGCTGTATCTCCACCGCCCACCACGGCTACCGTCTTCTTACGATAGAAGAAACCGTCGCAAGTGGCACAAGCGCTGACGCCCATACCGGCATATTTCTTTTCATCATCCAGTCCCAGATACTTTGCCGCAGCACCCGTGGCAATAATCAGCGTATCCGTCTCGATAACTTTATCTTCATCAATCGTAATTTTATAAGGCGCTTGGCTAAGGTCTGCCGCAGTAGCGACTCCATAGCGCAAGTCGGCGCCGAAACGTTCGGCCTGCTTGCGCAAGTCTTCCATCAAATCAGGACCGTTAATACCTTCGGGATAACCGGGAAAGTTCTCTACATCCGTAGTTGTCGTCAGCTGACCACCCGGTTGCAAACCTGCATAGAGCACCGGTGCAAGATTGGCACGACCGGCATAGATAGCGGCTGTATAACCGGCAGGACCGGAACCGATAATCAGACATTTTACTTTTTCTGTCTCCATATTCATTCTTTATTTATAGTATTATCTTAAATCAATCACCTCAGCCGTAGGATAGGCTTTCTTATCAAAAACAAAAAAGCTGTCCGGATAGTTCTGTCCGGTTTCATAGGAATTGATAATCACAACGGCTGTATCTCCTCCCCGCTGCGCCATGCTGATGCGCGAAGGGCGGAAAGTTTCTTTGTTGACAAACAGGATGATACACAGCAAATCCTGCTTCCGGTCGGTAGCCGTCATCACCACCTCATAGAGAGATTTATCTTTGAGGGTATCTCCTTTTCCCATTTTCAGCTTATAACCATGCTTGTAAAGAGACAACAAGGCATACGGGTTGATGCTTTGCAACTCTTCGGCTGTCGGTTCGGACACATTGACCTCATCGCTCGAAGGCAGATAGCTCCACTGCGTACGTCCGTCAAACCAGGTCGTCACACCTCCCGCCTCCAAGCGGAACTTCTCTCCTTTCAGACAAATGACACCGGTTGAAGAACCTTCGGACGACCGGACGGTAAAAGTCGCTTTCACGCCTCCCGCCTTCCGAAACGCCTCGGCTGTACGGTCCAATATGTCTTTTGCATCCGGTTGCTGCGCCATCATCGGCATAGCAAACGAAAGCATACATATATATATCAGTATATAATTAATTCTCCGCATACACTAAAAAACTCCTTATCAATTCAAATTGTTCAGACGCATTTCCAAGTCGTTCTCATCAATACAGAACACTTCACGCGGCTTGCTTCCTTGCGCCGAACCCACAATGCCGGCTTTCTCCAACTGATCCATGATACGTCCGGCACGGTTGTAGCCGATGGCGAACTTCCGCTGAATCAATGAGGTGGAACCTTGCTGATGAATCACCACCAGGCGGGCAGCGTCTTCGAACAAGGGGTCTAAGCGCCCCATATCGACGTCGCCCAAGTCTCCACCACCGCTTTCGTCCACATATTCGGGCAAATAGAAAGCGGTAGGATATCCTTGCTGACGGGCGATGTACTTGGTGATTTCCGCCACTTCCGGCGTATCTATAAAAGCACACTGCACACGCACCGGATCGGCACCTTGCAGGAAGAGCATATCACCACGGCCTATCAGCTGGTTGGCACCGGGACGGTCGAGGATGGTGCGCGAGTCTACCATCGCCGATACACGGAAGGCAATACGCGCCGGGAAGTTCGCCTTTATCGTACCGGTAATGATGTTCGTCGTCGGGCGCTGTGTGGCAATAATCATGTGAATACCGACGGCACGCGCCAACTGGGCGATACGGGCGATAGGCAGTTCCACATCCTTACCGGCGGTCATAATCAGGTCACCGAACTCGTCGATAACCACCACGATATACGGCATAAACTTATGTCCCTTTTCCGGGTTCAGGCGGCGGTTGATGAACTTCTCGTTATATTCTTTGATATTACGCACATGGGCGGCTTTCAGCAAGTCGTAACGAGTATCCATTTCTACGCAGATGGAGTTCAGTGTCTGCACTACTTTGGTTACGTCCGTAATGATGGCATCCTCTCCATCGGGCAACTTGGCAAGGAAGTGATGCTCGATGACGGAGTAGATGCTGAATTCCACCTTCTTCGGGTCTACCAGCACGAACTTCAGTTCTGCCGGATGCTTCTTATATAATAAGGAAGTAATGATGGCATTCAATCCCACAGACTTACCCTGACCGGTAGCACCGGCAACAAGCACGTGGGGCATCTTGCACAAATCCACCATAAACACCTCGTTGGTGATGGTCTTACCCAGTGCAATGGGCAGATCATAGGTAGACTCCTGGAACTTCTTGCTGCCGATAATGCTCTGGCCGGAAACAATCTTCGGATTGGAGTTAGGCACCTCGATACCGATGGTTCCTTTTCCGGGGATGGGCGCAATGATACGGATACCCAATGCCGAGAGGCTGAGGGCGATATCATCTTCCAA
>OGZX01003453.1_pt1 | contig 10789 bp, 11 predicted proteins | sample 1576881 | NCBI WGS metagenome assembly OGZX01 (sample SAMEA3541542, study PRJEB24748) | human gut metagenome | biome: human gut; feature: human-associated habitat; material: faeces | place: China | collected 2012
ACATTGCCAAGCCGGCAAGCGGTGGCACCAGCCAACCGCTGAGCAAATAACCGGGAAAAGTATTTGACGAAAACGTCGGAACCGGTGAACAGAAACCGTTTTCCGGCGTTTTCTATTTAGAAACGAATAACTAATAATCTTGCAATATGAAAAAGTATTTTGCATCTTCCGAACTGATTATCAACGATGACGGTTCCGTATTTCATCTTCACGTAAAGCCCGAATGGCTGGCAGATAAAGTAATCCTGGTAGGCGATCCCGGACGAGTAGCCCTGGTTGCTTCCCACTTCGAGAACAAGGAGTGCGAAGTCGAAAGCCGCGAGTTCAAGACCATAACCGGCACGTACAAAGGCAAACGTATCACCGTAGTATCTACGGGTATCGGTTGCGACAACATAGATATCGTGATGAACGAACTGGATGCCCTGGCGAACATCGACTTCCAGACCCGTGAAGAAAAGCCCCAACTGCGCCAACTGGAACTGGTACGCATCGGCACTTGCGGCGGACTCCAACCCAATACTCCGGTAGGTACATTCGTATGCTCCGCCAAGTCCATCGGCTTCGACGGCTTGCTGAACTTCTACGACGGACGCAACTCGGTTTGCGACCTGCCCTTCGAGCGTGCCTTCCTGAACCACATGGGATGGTCGGGAAACATGTGCGCCCCCGCCCCCTACGTAATCGACGCCAATGCCGAACTGATAGACCGCATAGCGCAAGACGACATGGTGCGTGGCGTGACCATTGCCGCCGGTGGCTTCTTTGGCCCGCAAGGACGTGAACTCCGCGTGCCGCTTGCCGACCCGAATCAGAACGAGAAGATTGAAAAGTTCGAGTACAACGGCTACCGCATCACCAACTTCGAAATGGAAAGTTCCGCCCTGGCAGGTCTGAGCCGTCTGATGGGACACAAGGCAATGACCGTATGCATGGTGATTGCCAACCGCCTGATAAAAGAAGCCAATACTGGATACAAGAACACCATCGACACCCTGATACAAAAGGTACTCGAACGTATCTAAGAAGTCCCCATGAGGTTACCGCCTCACCCCCTGAATGCTTGTCGTTGCCGTATAACAGGAAAGTTACGTCAACGACAGGCATAACGACGGGCACAGGCAGATGGAGAACGTACTCCCCTTGCCCACCTCTGAAGTTACTTCAATACGCCCACCCAGCCGTTCGACCAGACTTTTGCAGATGGACAAGCCCAAGCCGGTTCCTTGTACAAAGTCATTCAACTTCTCAAAACGGTCGAATATCGAGGGGAGTTTATCCTCGGGAATGCCGCATCCGGTATCGGCCACGTACAATCGCAGCCATTCGCCTTCGTGCACCAGCCCCAGCGTGATGCTGCCTTTCGAAGTATTCTTGATGGCATTGGACATAAAGTTGGAGAGTACCTGCGTCAACCGGTTCCGGTCCGTATTAATAATAATATCTTCTTTGGGGAGAATAACTTCCAAACGTATCGCATCCGGCGTTTTCAACTGATGCACCTTGTATACCTCTTCCACCAGCCCCGATAAAGAGACTTTGCCGAAGTGCATTTCCGACCGTCCCGCCTCAATGCGCGACAAGTCCAGGATATCATTGATGAGTTGCAACAACAGTCCGCTATTCTTCTGTATAATCTCCAGGTATTCCCTTCGTTCCTCTTCATCTTCCGTCAGCGAGATAATCTCGGAAAAGCCGACAATCGCATTCAGGGGTGTACGGATTTCGTGACTCATATTAGCCAGGAAAAGGGTTTTCATCCGGTCAGCCTCTTCCGCCTTGCGCTTGGCTTCAATCAATTCTTTCGAATGGCGGACACGATCGCCAATGTCGTGAATCAATGCCAGACAGGTATTATTCTCAAATGGAGCAATGCGCGCCTGAAAGTAGTAGCGTTGCCCATCCACATCCAAGGGATATTCTATCTCCCGGAGCTGATTATCCGCCAGACATTGCCTTATGCTCTTCAGGAAAAGTTCGCTCACTTCCTCAGAATAAATCATCCGGCCGTCCACACCCTTCAATACTTCTACCGGATGAAGCAACACCGTGCCGGGAGCCATCATCACATCACGGATGAAGAAGTTATCATCAAATATAAAAATGAATTCGGGAAGGGCTTCTATAATCTTGCGGTTGCGTTCCGCCAGGCGATTGATTTCCCTTTCTTTTTCATATTTGGAAGTCACGTTGGCGGTATAAGCCATCAACTTTTTGGGATGTCCCTCATCGGTCTTCTGATACGAAAGGAAGCGATCTTCCGCCCACACAACCTCTCCATTCCTGCCGATAAAACGATAGGGAATCTGCGCCACCTTTTCTTCGGAAGAAAGCATTTTCTTAAACTCATCCTGATAAGTTTTCAGGTCATCCGGATGGAAAAAGTTATAAGAATCTTCCACGTCCCTGAAGTGTATGCCCAACCGGTCCAGTCCCAATATCCGAAAATAGTCGTCAGAGAAGCTACAATTTCCCGTACGGGTATCATATTCCCACAGAGCGATTTGGTGTGCGCTCAACACGGAAACAATTTTCTGAGCGTCATCTTGCATTGCCTCTCTTTCTTCGCTTCTCCAATAAGGGATATATCCAGGTTCCATAATATAGATTGTTTACATCAAACAAACATACCAGTTATAATAAATTCATACAAAGTTACAACAAAAGATGATAACTACTATCATCATCTTCTGTTTTTTGTCGAGAAACCACTATCTTTGCCGAATAACAAGAAGTTTGCACACAATGAATCAAGATACCATTTGCGCCATAGCCACCGCCCAGGGTGGTGCCATCGGATGCATCCGCGTCTCCGGGCCGGAAGCGATTGAAATTACTTCCCGCATCTTCTCCCCCGCCGCCCGGGAGAAGAAACTGGAAGACAGCAAGCCCTATACGCTCACCTTCGGGCACATCCGAGAGGAAGGCGAAGTGATAGACGAGGTACTCGTAAGCCTGTTCCGCGCCCCGCACTCGTACACCGGCGAAGATAGTACGGAAATCACTTGCCACGGCTCAAGTTATATCTTGCAAAAGGTAGTGCAACTACTCATCAAGAACGGCTGCCGCATGGCACACCCCGGCGAATATACCCAGCGCGCCTTCCTGAATGGCAAAATGGACTTGAGCCAGGCAGAAGCCGTGGCGGACCTGATAGCCTCTTCATCCGCCGCCACCCATCGGCTTGCCATGAGCCAGATGCGCGGGGGCTTCAGCAAAGAACTTGCCTCATTGCGCAACCAACTCCTGCATTTTACCTCACTGATAGAGTTGGAACTGGACTTCAGCGACCACGAAGAATTGGAGTTTGCCGACCGCACGGAACTTTGCCGCTTGGCGGATGATATAGAGCGCGTCATCTCGCGGCTGGTGCACTCCTTCAGCGTGGGCAATGCCATCAAGAACGGTGTTCCTGTAGCCATAATCGGCGAAACCAATGCCGGAAAATCCACCCTACTCAATGTGCTGCTGAACGAAGAGAAAGCCATCGTGAGCGACATCCACGGCACCACCCGCGACGTGATAGAAGACACCGTCAACCTGGGCGGCATCACCTTCCGCTTCATCGACACGGCAGGTATTCGCGAAACCGCCGACACCATCGAGAGCCTCGGCATCGAGCGTACTTTCCAGAAACTGGACCAGGCGGAAATCGTGCTTTGGATGATTGACGCTACCGACGCCGCCTCTCAAATCGCCCAATTATCTGCCCGGATACTTCCCCGTTGCGCAGGCAAGCAACTCATCCTCGTCTTCAACAAGGCGGACTTGGTAGAAGAGACTTCGAGCATCCCCCTGAACATTTCGAGCATTGCTCCCCTCGACTTTGCCGGTGACCATCCGCTCGCCACGTCCGACCGCGTGCAATCCATCTTCCTTTCCGCCAAGGGCCGGGAGCACATCGACGAGTTACAGCAGATGCTGGTATCTGCCGCCCACCTGCCCACCATCAGCGGTAGCGACGTCATCGTCACCAACATCCGCCACTACGAAGCCCTCTTCCGTGCCCTCGAAGCCATCCACCGTGTCCAGCAAGGCCTCGCCAGCAATCTTTCCGGCGACTTCCTCTCCCAAGACATCCGTGAGTGCATCTTCCACCTGAGCGACATAGCCGGAGAGGTGACGAATGACATGGTGCTACAGAATATATTCGAGCACTTCTGCATCGGCAAGTAAATGCTGATTATCAACGATTAGCATATATCATCAATGATTATTAAGGCGTTCATTTTGAGCGCCTTTCTTTTTAGCCCTGTAAGCGATAGTCATCGTTTATAGGGCTTTTTCAGCTCATTTTTGTACCGCATTTGTTGCTCGCTTGTTACTCTCCGATTTTTGGTCGGAAAGGTCGTGGAGAAAGTTGACTATGGTTGACTATGATTTACGATAGTTGAACAAAATAGAGAAATAACAAGAGAAATAAACCTCTAAAAGTAATGAATATGGCAACAAGTAAAATGAAAATCAAGAAGGTATGTGAATGGTGGATATTCCAACATAACTGACCCTCAGTCTCCAATCTAAATTGACCCCTCTAAAAAAGTTTCCCTACTTAGATAAGCACAACCTTTGATTCATCTTCATTCGGCAATAAGAGTATGCGATGTTTAACTTAATGTTTATTTACGAAGATAATAAAAAGATTTAATTTCTTCCTTTTCTGAGAGACTCCCCAAAGAGTTCTATTCTTATAGCCTGATGGACAACTCTGTCCATGATTGCATCAGCGATGGTTTTATCTCCAATAACATCATACCAGTCCTTAACCGGTATTTGTGATGTGATTATTGTAGATTTTTTACCATATCTATCTTCAATGACATCCATCAGGTTCATTCTGGACTGGGCATCAAAGGTCTGCATCCCAAAGTCATCCAATATAAGCAAGTCCGTCCTCTCTATCTTTTTAAGTTCCTGCAATATATTTCCTTTGGCCTTGGCTATCTTTAGCTGCCCCATCAGGCGATTAGTACTGGCGTATAGCACTTTTAGTCCTTTCTGGCAGGCCTCATAACCAAGAGATGTAGCCAGATAACTTTTTCCGGTACCGGTACTTCCTGTAATGAACAAGTCTTTATGCTCACGTACAAAAGTCAGCTCGGCCAGACGCTGGAACTGATTCCTGTCCAATCCGCGTTCTACGTTGAAGTTGATTTCTTCCACTGATGACTTATAGCGGAACGAAGCTTGTCTGATCAGCCTTTCAATCAGACGGTTGCGTCGGTCATCCCATTCGTTGCAGACCAGCCATGAGATGAACTGGTCTGTTGTCATGCTGTCCGTTCTAAAGGTCTCCAAACTTGTTTTGAAGGCGTTATACATTCCAAGCAAGCGCATTTGGCGCATTCGCTCAAGGGTTTCCTGATTCATTTCCATAATTGCTGTTTTTTATTGGGTTATTGATAATATTCTTTTCCACGTATGTTGTCATGCGAAGGCATGATTGCCTCCTCTTCCCTTGAGTTTTCAAGGGGAAGCTCGTCCTGTCTGTTCTTGAGTATTTCTTCTATTGCCGGATAATTGTATAATCCACTGTTGGAAGCCCAACGGCAAGCATTTATAAGCCTTTTACAACCCACTCTGGCTGCGAAGCTTAATATTCCCCGACATGACTTATAGGCTTGCTCCGGATGTTTCTTCTCTTCCATGACACGGCGTATGTATGCCTCCACATCGGGATGTATGGCGGCAGCTTCGGCAAAGAACTTGTCCGGGTTCCAGTCAGTCATAAAACGGTGTTGGGAAGCCAGGTGCTCTTCACGGGTAGTATACCCGTATGACCTGAAACTGCGTACATGGACGGCTATCTTCTCATAACGGAAGTAAACCTCCACTTCTCTGGCGGTATACAGGACATTGACTTTCTTTCCTATATATTTGCAGGGAACGCTGTAATAATGGCTTTCAACGCGTATATGCCCGTTCTTCATGACCGTCGCAGTATGGCGCTGCTTAAGTTCAAAACGGATTGGATTCAAAGGGCGCATACAATCCCGCTCTATTTCTTCATATTGTTCCCGGCGACTGTAGGTACGTCCGGTAAGAGGGGCATTGTTATGCAGTTCCAAAGCTACTCTGATAGCCGCGTTTAAAGACTCCAGGTCATAAAACTCACGACCTTCAAGTTTGGGATAAATGCTCCGGTATATCAGTTTTACGGCACCTTCGACAAGGGCCTTGTCACGAGGCTTGTAAGCTCTGGCAGGTATGACTGCACAACCATAATGTTCCGCAAAAGCGGCAAAATCATCATTCAGCTCCGCCTCATAACGGCTGCTTTTCTTTACTGCAGCCTTTAAGTTATCGGGAACAATTGCCAGTGGAGTGCCGCCATAGAAAAGAAGGGAGTTCTCACAGGCATGGATCAGGTCTTCCTTACGCTGGCTCATAACGGCTTCAACATAAGTTAACTGGCTACAGGGGAGGATGGCAACAAAAATCTCAACAGGAAGAATTTCACCCGTATCACGGTTGATGATGGATTGCTTGTCACCGGCATAGTCTATGAACATTTTGTCACCGGCTTTATGCTCCAGGTGCATGACAGGACGCGAGCAATCCAGATATTGTTGGATAAAAGTGCCGAAACGGCTACGGGCATAACCGTCGGGATGTTAGCACAGATATTCTTTGTGAAGCATCTGACGGGTGACACCCTTTTTCTTTAAACGTTTGCAATACTCGGGAAGCAATGACTGAAGAACGTCATAACGTTCGTTGGGCACAGGGGGCTTCTCTTTTTCCTGGAATAAAGAAAACAAAGAGGCGTCATCCAGAGAAAGGACTTTATCTATGTCAAGCTGGCTCTTTTGATAGATTTGTAAATACTTCTTGACCGTATTACGGGATACGTTCAACATGCTGCTAATTGTCTTGGTTCCTTTGCCCGAAGCGTAACAGCGCAAGACTTGGCGGATTTTGTTCATACTGAGAGATTTGTTTGGCATACTCTTATTTATCTATTTTTAACAGACAAAATACACCTTTCAAACTATAAATCAAAGCTGAATAAAATCTTTGGGGGGTCAATTTCAATTGGCGCAAAGGGAGCAATTTCAATTGGCATAGAGGGAACTCTTTACTTTGGATTCAGGGGGGCAGTGTGAGTCGGATTTTCCATATGGATTGCCTCAGGCGGAAAGAACGGTTGTTTCAATGCCAACAGCCTATCTGTTCTTGCCGGGAGAAGCGTTGTGTTATTCCCGGACTTGGGCGCAACCGACTATTGGCAGAGCAAAATCGGACTGATGAAAAGTTGCGGAATTGAGGTGCAGATGTTCGATTATCTGGAGGCTAACGCCAGTGAAGTAGAGCGAAAAGAGGGATATGACATCGCCGATTATCTGCTCAAAGTGAAGCCTGATGAAGCTGTCCTTCAACAGATGATAAGGAGGAATCCTGCCTTGAAAATACTGATAGATACACTCGACTTGAAGCTTGTCAGTGTGCAGCGAGGCATCCCTCATCCGAAGGTTTCACCACCTAATAAACGAGGTTTCAGACTATGACTGTAAGGAAAAAAATGAGACTTTTTTACTGTAGCAAGTTAATGTCGGTGTATTACATTCCCCGACCACTTGCTCCTCAAAAAGTCTGAGGAGACGGCTCCCGATGGTCACAAATTATTCACTAAACAACAGAACAAAATGGAAAAGAAATATACAATAACACTCCGTCTGTCGCAAGAACAACACACTTGGCTCGGTGCACTTTGCAGACGGAGCAAGCAGACTCAAAGTGAAGTCATCCGTTCCCTCATAGAGAAAGGAACAGTACGTGAACGAATAACGAAAGAACACATTCACATCATCCGGCAGTTGATAGGAGAAAGTACCAATCTCAACCAATTGGCGAGGCAGGCAAACACATACGGCTATAGTGCGGTAGCCAAAAGATGCGAGGCAATGGCACAACATATTGACCAACTTATAAGACGATTAAAAGATGATAGGTAAACAAACGAAAGGGACATCATTCGGTGGCTGTGTCTGCTATGTCCTCAAAGAGGAAAAATCCAAGCTATTGGAAGCTGTCGGAGTGGACGGAACACCCGAACAGATGGCAGAGCAATTTGAGTTACAATCTCTGCTCAATGATAAGGTAAAGAATATTGTCGGACACACTTCGCTCAACTTCTCACCGGAAGATAGCGAACGCTTGAAACATGATGATGCGCTGATGTTACAAATTGCCCATGACTATATGAAGTTGATGGGAATTGAAAACACGCAATACATCATTGCCCGACACATAGACCGTGAACATCCGCATTGCCATATCGTTTTCAATCGGGTGAACAATGACGGCAAAACGATTAGCGATAAGAATGACTTCCGCAGGAACGAGAAAGTCTGTAAGATGTTGACTGCTAAATATCGTCTTCACTTTGCCAATGGTAAAGACCACATCAAGGAGGAACGACTCCGCCCATACGACCAAGCAAAGCACGAGATATACAAAGCATTGAAAGAAGAATTGCCCAAAGCTCAAAATTGGCGAGACCTGAAGGAAGCTCTTGCCGACCGTGACATTGATATGAGATTCAAGGTCAGTCGGACTACACGGGAAATACAGGGAGTCAAGTTTGAGTATAGCGGATTCTCTTTCTCCGGTTCAAAAATCAGCCGAGAGTTCAGTTATATGAATATTGACAATCAGCTGGATCAAAATGCTTTTGAATCTTCCTTTGAACACCACAAACAAGAGTTCAGTCATAAGGACGAAGAAATGCAACAAACCATTTCCCACACCGATGATTGTTCAAGCATTAGCCTTGGTCTGCTAAATGGCAGTTCATCTTACGATGCCACAGCCGCAGAAGAAGCAGAGTTCAACCGCCAGATGAAAAAGAAAAAAGCTAAGCGCAAGCGAGGCTTTCATTTATAATTCACTATTTATTAACTTTTTAAATTCAATTATTTATGGTTTACAATGATTTGATTGCAGATTTCAATCTCTATCTGTGTGAGAAATTCGGCTACAGAGATAGTTGTAGCGTGATGCAAAATGCCAATGGCATCTGTGTAAGCGTCAGTGAACGAGAGTTAGATCTCTACATCCGCTTTTGGGAGTATAGCGAAGGTGTGGGCAATTTCCCCGACTGGTCTATCATCATCGTGCGCAGTAACTTCAAGAAGAACCAAGAAGAGAACATACAAGACTTGGCTCGGTTCTTCAAAGAGTACACGCCTCGCTACGGTTACAAATACTTATGCACCGAAGATGATGATTACAAGTATTATCAGACCCTTGGTTTGAAACTTATCCACAAAGGAATTTTTGGGCAACACAATTATGGATTGCCAATAAAAGACTTGAATATCTGATGTGAAAATTGAGATTAAAGAGGGGATTTTTTCCTCTCCTTTTTTCTTTTTATATAGCATAAAATTTTATATCTTTGCAAAGAGATTTATGATATAAAGATAAAACGATGGACAAACCCATGAATCGAATAAAAGAGGTGCTTGAAGAAAGAGGTATCAAGCAAACTTGGCTTGCAGAAAAACTTGGAAAAAGTTTCTGTATAGTCAATTCATACGTGTGCAATCGTCGACAGCCAAGTCTAGAAGTACTATTTGAAATAGCGAATATTCTTCAAGTAGACCCAAAAGATTTAATAACAAATCAAATATCCAATAAAATATGATTAAAGAAAAACAAATAGAAGACAATTTTATCAAGAAATTGGTAGAGTTTAAATATACATATCGATCGGATATTTGCGACAGAAACTCTTTGGAACAAAACTTTCGTCAGAAGTTCGAACGCCTTAATCGTGTTCATCTTTCTAACTCTGAGTTTAATCGCCTGCTAGAGGAAATTATTGATGCGGATGTGTTTGTATCGTCCAAACGCTTACGTGAAATAAATACGTTTATACGCGAAGATGGCACCCCTTTGCAATATACACTGGTCAACATCAAAGACTGGTGTAAAAACGAATATGAGGTAGTCAATCAATTACGCATAAATACTAAAAACAGTTTTCAGCGCTACGATGTAATATTACTTATCAATGGATTGCCCGTTGTTCAAGTAGAATTAAAGACTTTGGATGTAAGTCCACGTCGCGCTATGCAGCAAATTGTGGATTACAAAAATGATCCGGGCAACGGATATGACAATACATTGTTGTGCTTCATGCAGCTGTTTATTGTCAGCAACTATTCGAACACGTATTATTTTACCAATAACAATCTTCAGCATTTCAATTTCAATGCCGAAGAACAATTCTTACCCGTTTACCAATGGGCAAGAGATGACAATAAGAAAGTAGCCTGTCTGGATTCTTTTGCCGAACAGTTCCTCCCTAAATGTCGTTTAGGCGAAATGATTAGCCGATATATGGTGCTGATAGCTAGCGAACAGAAGTTGCTGATTATGAGGCCCTATCAGATTTATGCCGTAAAAGCCATTGTCAAGTGTATTGAAGAGAATCGTGGGAATGGTTATATTTGGCATACAACAGGAAGCGGCAAGACTTTGACTTCTTTCAAGGCTTCTACTTTATTGAAAGACAACCCGGATATTGAAAAATGTCTGTTTGTGGTGGACCGCAAGGACCTTGACCGCCAAACACGACAAGAATTTAATCGCTTTCAGGAGAATTGCGTAGAAGAAAACACCAATACTGGCACATTAGTTCGTCGGATGTTGTCCACTGATTATGCAGATAAGGTTATTGTCACTACGATTCAGAAATTAGGTATCGCATTGGATCCCAATAATCGAAAAAACTATAAAGAACAATTACTGCCATTAAAAGATAGCCGTATTGTCTTTATAT
>OGZX01003459.1_pt1 | contig 10782 bp, 10 predicted proteins | sample 1576881 | NCBI WGS metagenome assembly OGZX01 (sample SAMEA3541542, study PRJEB24748) | human gut metagenome | biome: human gut; feature: human-associated habitat; material: faeces | place: China | collected 2012
GATAGTGAACAGCATAATCCAGATCCCCCCTGCGGGACAAGCCGTGAAGAAGTACGGTGAGATTCACCTCCTCAGATTTCGGTTATAAGCTGTAAAAATTCTGTTTCTATTATGTAAAAAAATGCAGTTTCAGGGGATAAGTGTGGACACGAAAAGCAGAATCATCTATAATTCCAGAAGAAGCGTGTATGAAAACTGAATGTGAATATGATGCAGCTCAGAGTACGGTCAGCTGCGGCCTAAGCATGGCCTGTAAACTTTTCTTTTTAAAGTATTGACATAGAACCATAAACTGATATATAACGGAATGAGTTCTGAGCTATCATAAATCCGTGTGCTCAGAAAACACTTTTTTGCCGTGATTTGCAGACGGCAGCAGCAGTGATTTAAAGTATCAATTACTGGAATATTGGGACATCAAGGCCAAAATTCATCTGTCTGGGAATGGAGAGACAGGTGAAAAACAGACTTTTTACTGCGTGACTGAGTCTTAGAAGGTGGCAGAGACGGCTGCCAGTTCGGAACTGCTGGCGGAGACTGAGATAAGTTGTGGAGAAAAACGGATGAAAGGATAAAGGGGAGATATTTAAGATGAGAGAGACCGGAAACAGAGAACAGGGACGCATTGCAGTTCTGATTCCGTGTTATAATGAAAGCCAGACCATCGAAAAGGTTGTGAGAGATTATAAAAACGCGCTGCCGGAGGCCGATATCTATGTCTATGACAATAACTCCACAGACGGTACAGGTGATATAGCGAAGCGGGCCGGAGCCATTGTGCGCCGGGAGTACAGGCAGGGGAAGGGAAACGTGATCCGCAGTATGTTCCGGGACATTGACGCAGACTGCTATCTGATGACAGACGGGGATGATACCTATCCGGCAGAGAATGCCAGGGAGATGGCGGACTTGATCATGAGCGGACGGGCAGATATGGTGATAGGAGATCGCCTGTCCTCCACCTACTTTACAGAAAATAAGCGACCATTTCACAATTTTGGAAACCGGATCGTGAGGGGATTGATTAATAAGTTATTTAAGAGCAATATCCATGATATCATGACGGGCTATCGGGCATTCAGTCCGCTGTTCGTAAAAAGCTTTCCCGTTCTCTCCCAGGGTTTTGAGATAGAGACAGAGATGAGTATTCATGCTTTGGACAAAAATTTTAATCTGGTGGAGATTCCTGTCTCCTACAGGGACAGGCCAGCCGGAAGCGTGTCGAAGCTGAATACCTACAGGGACGGCGTAAAGGTCCTGAGGACGATTGCGAGACTTTTTCGGGAATACCGCCCCTTTGAATTTTTTGGATGGCTGGGACTGTTCCTTTTTCTGATTGCCACAGCCTGCTTTATTCCGATCTTTTTTGGATTCCTGCACACAGGACAGGTGCTCAGGTTCCCTACTCTGATTGTGATTTCAGGGCTCTATGTGATTTCCTTCCTGCTGTGGATGTGCGGTCTGCTCCTGGACGTGATTGCCAAGAAGCACAGACAGCTCTTTGAGCTGTATCTGAACCTCATGCCAGACAGAAAACGAGAATCCGATCAATAAGCTTTTCTGACGCCCCGCTTTGCGATAGACACAGACGGGGCATAATTTGTGTATTGTGACAAGAATTTTTGCAGGAGAAAGAGAATGGGAGAAAGTTACTTACCAGGCCGGAACGGCCTTAATGATGTCAAAAATGGCAGGCGCGGGGCAAAGGGGGATGGCGCGGGCACAAAAATTTCATCAAGAAGCATCCGTCTTACCTCAAAATTATTTTATGTTTTTTTACTGTACACAGTATTTATATGGTTCTGTGAGGCTGCAGACTTATTCTGTTATCTGACAGGTCTGCCTCAGACAAGTATTCTGTCGAGAGTGTTTGCGCTTGCAGCCGCCGCAGCTTTCCACCTTTACTGGGGAAAACGGGTTTCCTTCAGCAGTGCCTCGAAAAATCAAAAAATACTGTTTGCGGCAGGATGCCTGTTCATTATGGGCTTTTGTCTGGTGAAATGTATTTTTCCGGATTTCAGCTACGATACAGGAAATTACCATCTTTATGTGCAGGTTCCGGGATTTACGGATAATATTCACGAGAGTGTGCTGCCGGGGAGATTCCAGCTTTTTGGCTTCCGTCTGCCGGACCGTATGTTTTATCTGTTCAGAGCAGTGCTGGGTCTGAGGCTGGGAATGCTCTTTACCGGACTTGCCTTGACAGTATCGTATGCCCAGATCTGCTCCCTTTTGAACAGTTTTCTGGAGCAGATGGACAGGCCCCAGACGAAGACAGGCAGGGCGGCAGTGGGACTTCTGGCCTGTGTGCCCTTCCTTTCGCTGCTGTTTCTTCTGAAAAATGAGGTTCTCATGCAGCTGGGAACTTACATGGTGGAAATTCTGTGTCTTCCGTTTTTTATTGAGCTTTTGTCTTTTCTTCTTCAGGAAGAGGAGAGCGAAGAGAAGGCTGTCCTCTTTTGCATCCTGGGAGGCTTTTTTTTCTGCACGAAAATGACTAATATTGTGTACCTGATACCAGTACTGGTCTTATATATTATCAAAATCAGAAAAATCGTTACAGTCAGACTTTTTTTAGGCTGCCTGATTTCAGGGGCCATTCCTGTGTCTGTCTATCTGATTTATAACGGTCTTACCACCGGGAACATTGTCTATCCTTACTATAATACGATTTTTCACTCTCCATGGTTTCCGGATGCCGATTTTAAGGATGGACGCTGGGGACCAAGAGGGATGAAAGAACTTCTGCTGTGGCCTTTTTATATGCTTCTCTATCCGGATTACAGGACGTCAGAGCTGCCGACCAGATATGTACTGGATATGTGGGCCGGGTATATAGCCATAGGAATTCTTGTAATCAGCGGATTCCTTAGGGGCTGGAAAAAATACTGGAGAGAGGGGATTTTGCTGATTGTCTATGTATTCTCTCTTTACGGGTGGGCTGCGACTACAGGACACAGCAGATATCTGATGATAGGAAGCATACTGAACGCCTTAATTTTTGGCTTCTGGTATATCAGGACGGTTTCATCCATGAAGCCTGTCCGCTGCGCTGCCGGTGTTTTTCTGCTTCTGTTTTTCGCAGGTCAGGTCTGCAGCAGCGGCTGGGGAACCTTACATGGCTCAGAGTGGGGCTTCAGGAGTATATCGCAGCCGGAAAAAAAGGCTAACATTTCCTGGTTTTTCCGGGACAGAGAGCTGGCCGATCAGGAGACCAGGCAGAAAATCGATGCTGTATATCTGACACAGAATAACTGGGGCGGATGGGCAGAAATGCTGGCAGAGGGAAAACCCATAGTAAATCTTCAGGCAATTCAGTTTGAGCTTCAGGATAAAGTAGAATTTTATGAGAAAGTTCATTCCTGGATGAGAGAGGGAAAACAGGTCTGGGACATGCTTCTGGAAGGGGAGGAAAACCTGCACACTTATCTGGATGGGCTGAACGGACTTGGATATTACGTGGAAGATATGGAGTATCTGGATAATTCCCTGGTGGGCTACAGAACAATGGCCATAGCCAGACTGACCATGGCCGATGGAAGGGAAAATCAGATCATCACAGCAGGGCGGGAGGAAAATTCCGCGACCGTACGGCGGCCGGCAGACCGATGCACGGTGAAAGCTCTGGCAGGCAATCCGGTCTATACAGGAGAGGGGCAGGAATTTACTCTGATTATTGAGGCCAGGGACAGCGCAGGAAATGAGCAGACTGTGAGAATTCCAATGGAGGGAAAGCAGTACAGGAAAATAGAGGCTCCTATGGACCTGTCAGGAATGGAGGAGCAGGTAGAACTAAGTGTGAGGACAGAGCCGGAGACAGTAATAGAGGCGGTAGTGAACCTGCAGCTTATCCCTGCAGAATAGAGGAATCAGAAGGGCATTTATGCCGGAAAAGGAAGAGAAACAAAGATTTCCCATCCGCGCTTTCCGTCTTGAAACCATCCCCGGTCTGTACTATAATGAAGAACAAAGCCGGAAGTCCGGCCAAACCAGACAAAAAGCAAGGAGAAAACATATGTTAGACGGAAAGAAAACACTCTTCAGCGGTATGCAGGCTACCGGAAACCTGACTCTTGGAAATTACCTGGGAGCGCTGAAGAACTGGGTTACCATAAGCGATGAGTACCAGACTTTTTTCAGTGTGGTTGATATGCACTCCATTACCGTCCGCCAGGATCCGGCGGAGCTCAGAAAGAGAGCCAGAAATCTTCTGACGCTGTATATTGCGGCAGGACTGGATCCGGAGAAGAACTGCATTTATTACCAGTCCCATGTGAGCGGACATGCGGAACTGGCGTGGATTTTAAACTGCTTCACCTACATGGGCGAGTTAAACCGTATGACGCAGTTTAAGGACAAGGCAGCCAAGCACGCGGACAATATTAACGCGGGACTTTTCACCTACCCGGTTCTGATGGCGGCAGACATTCTGCTCTATCAGGCAGATGTGGTTCCGGTGGGTATTGACCAGATGCAGCACCTGGAGCTTACAAGGGACATCGCCATCCGGTTCAACAATATTTACGGCGATGTATTTACCGTGCCGGAGGCCTATATCGGCAAGGCCGGAGCAAAGATCATGAGCCTTCAGGATCCGGCTAAGAAGATGAGTAAATCAGACGAAAATCCAAACGGAAGCATCTATCTGATGGACGATCCGGATACGATCATCCGCAAATTCAAGCGGGCGGTGACAGACTCTGAGGCCTGCGTGCGCTACTGTGACGAGCAGCCTGGCATCAAGAACCTGATCGATATTTACAGGGCCTGCACAGGAAAGACTCCGGAGGATGTTGAGCGCGAGTTTGACGGAAAGGGATACGGAGACTTTAAGATGGCTGTGGGCGAGGCAGTTGTGGGAGTTCTTCGTCCTCTTCAGGAGAAATATGCAGAGCTCTCCAAGGATAAGGCCTACATCGACAGCGTGATTAAGACCAATGCCGAAAAGGCTCAGTATTTTTCCAGCAAGACACTGAGAAAGGTTCAGAAAAAGGTCGGCTTCCCTGAGAGAATCAGATAATAGGAAAGAAAAGGCATTCGCTTGCCAGGACAGATAAAAGGCGGTATACCCTTCTGCAGGGCGTACCGCCTTTTCGTGGTCCCATCAAGGATTTCCGCGTTTGTTTCGGGAAGCGGATGCTTCAAAAGAGCCGGTCTCCCCTTCCTGTCAGGCTGGAAATGTGACCGTGATCAGCAGAGATTTTTCATCCTGGGTAGCTGCCGATATTTTCCCCCGGTGGGCGTTTACAATAGCCAGTGCGATGGAAAGGCCGAGGCCATAGCCGCCGGTCTGGGAATTTCTGGACTGATCCGCGCGGTAAAAGCGATCAAACAGATGTTCCAGGCTTTTTCTTGAGAGAAACGGTGTTGTATTGAATACACTCAGCCGGATGCTGTTTTTCTGTTTCTCCAGTGTCAGAGAAATGCTTCCTCCCTCCTGGGAGTACTTTACCGCATTGTCCAGGAGAATGGTGATAAGCTGGCGAAGCGCCTTCTCGTCTCCACACATGGATATCATGGGCTGAATCCTGCATTCAAGAGTTTTGTTCTGCGTTTTCGCCAGGGCCAGAAAGCTCTCGGCAGCTTCCTGGGCAATGTCCGACAGGGGAAAGTCGATTTTTTCCGCCGCCGGCTGCTCCTCCATGCGGGCCAGCATAATCAGACTGTTCGTCAGCTCTGTCAGCCTTCTGGTCTGGTTCTGAATATCGCTCAGCCACTCATTGGCTCCGTAATCCATCTCCAGGATTTCCGTATCTGCATCGATAATGGTCAGCGGGGTTTTCAGCTCATGACCGGCATCTGTGATGAAGCGCTTCTGCTTTTCGTAAGTTTCTGAAAAGGGCTTGACGATTCTGCCGGACAGAACGAACAGCAGAAGCAGAACTGCCAGCAATCCGGCCAGGGACACGCCTGCGCTGGTTAAGATAAAGGTGCGGAAGGAATCCAGCTCACGCCCCCTGTCCAAAAAGATGATATGTGTCCCTGATTCGGAGCTGCTGACGGTATACCGGTAGTCGTTTACAAAGCCCCGGGATCTGCCGGAATCCATGACAGACTGCGCGAAATTCACGGCGTCTGTGGAGTCCACGGCCGCTATTTTTCCCGTGTTTACAGAGAGGACGGTGCCGTCCTGCGCCAGGGAGACTGAGAAAAACCTCAGCTCATAGGGCAGCTCAGGAGAAAAACGGCGATCTCCTCTGTACCTGTCGGACGGGGGAGGGGGCTCTTCTGCGGGATATTCCCGCTTCGGAAAATTGCCGCCGTTTTCAGCCAGGATTGCCAGCAGACTGTCGGCATCAGAGGTCAGCTTCCTGTAACTCAGGATGCCTGAAACGCTCAGGATCACGGCCAGGACAATCAGCAGGGAACACATGGAGGCGATAATCAGTTTTATGCGCAGTTTCCCTATCATACGGTTTCCTCCAGTGAATACCCGGCATTTCTGGAAGCCTTAATGTGGATAGTGGCGTGGAGAGCAGCCAGTTTTTTGCGCAGGTAGGAGATATATACCCATACCACATTGATTTCAGCCTCGCTGTCATAGCCCCAGATTTTCTCCATAAACCGCTCAGAAGAGATCAGGCATTTGGGATTGCTCATCAAAAGCTCAATCATCTGAAATTCTTTATTGGCCAGCCGATAGCTGCCGCTCGGTGTGGAAAGTTCGAAGCTTGCCCTGTTTAACACTACATTTCCCATTTGAAGCTGTGAATCGGGATGTGCTGTCTGCGTCCGCGTCATGGCACGGATCCGGGCCAGCAGTTCCCTTGAGTGGAACGGCTTTGTCAGGTAGTCATTGGCTCCGGCATCCAGTCCCAGCACCTTGTCATCGACCTCTGATTTGGCAGTCAGCAGCAGCACCGGGACCAGGCTTCCCTTTTGGCGCAGCTTCCTGAGCACGGTGATTCCGTCTATTTTAGGCATCATAATATCGAGGATGACCCCGTCGTAATTATCTGATTCCAGATATTCCAGCGCAGCCTGGCCGTCACAGACAGAGTCCACCGAATAATTATTCCGTTCCAATATGGCTGTGAGCGCTTTTGAAAGCGCAGCCTCATCTTCCGCCAGAAGCAGTCTCATGATGTCCCTCCTTTGAAAAAGCAGTTCTGAAGTTAAACATTTATTGTAAAATAATTATATCATAGGCCTTGTACTTTAAATAGAATTAAAATCGTCTTACCGGAGCGCGATTCTTTCGTTAAACTTGTAAAAAATCCAGAATGAAACAATATATTTTGTGAAATAACTGAGAAAATTTTACATATCAGGCAAATTGACTATTGAACAGATCTCGGTGCTTTTCTATAATAGACAGTAGCATAGTCCGGGGAAAGGGATAGTCCCGAGCGAAAGCGAGAGAGCGGGGGACTCCGGGCATAAAGGCTGCCTTATAAAAATTCTTCAGAAGATTGGAGGAAATGGCTATGAAGAAAATTATCAACAGTGTGGAGCAGGTGGAGAATGAGATGGTCCTTGGCATGGCTAAGGCTTACCCGCAGTACGTGAGAAAGCTGGACTGCGGCAATGTGGTGGTGCGCGCTCACAAGAAGGAGGGCAAGGTAGCCCTGATCAGCGGCGGCGGCAGCGGCCATGAGCCGGCTCACGGCGGATATGTGGGAGAGGGAATGCTGGATGCGGCTGTCTCCGGCGCTGTTTTCACTTCACCGACGCCAGACCAGATTTTTGAGGGAATCAAGGCTGTCGCTACGGACAAGGGCGTGCTTATGGTAATCAAGAATTACACCGGAGATGTGATGAATTTCGAGATGGCCGGAGAGATGGCTCAGATGGAGGGAATCAAGGTAGCCCAGGTTGTTGTAAATGATGACGTGGCAGTAAAGGACAGCCTCTATACAGTGGGACGAAGAGGCGTGGCCGGCACTGTGTTTGTGCATAAGATCGCAGGTGCCAAGGCTGAGACTGGGGCTTCCCTTGAGGAAGTGCAGGCAGTGGCTCAGAAGGTGATCGACAATGTGAGAACCATGGGCATGGCAATCCGTCCCTGCACGGTTCCGGCAGCAGGCCAGCCGGGCTTCGAACTGAGAGATGACGAGATGGAGGTGGGAATCGGCATCCACGGTGAGCCGGGAACCCACAGAGAGCCATTGAAGAAGGCAGATGAGATCGTGGATCTGCTTCTCGACAAGATTCTGGCAGATCTGGACTACAGCGGGAAAGAGGTAGCTGTGATGATTAACGGCGCAGGAGCAACCCCGCTGATGGAGCTGTTCATTGTAAATAACCATCTCTCAGACGTTCTGGCAGAAAAAGGTATTAAGGTGTATAAGACACTGGTAGGCGAGTATATGACATCCATCGAGATGGAGGGCTTTTCCATTTCCCTGTTAAGGCTGGATGACGAGTTAAAGGAACTGCTGGACGCCAAGGCAGACACGCCGGCTTTCAAGGCATAAGGGCAGTCTGCCGGGACTAAGGCAGATAGAGCGAGGATGGCAGGGCAGGAGAAGCGGCAGAAGGCTTCTCCTGCTTTTCAGCAATAAATAAGGCAGAGAAGAAACTATCACGCCCCAAAACCCACCGGGGTCAGTGCAAAAAACAGGGACAGGAGCGCACATTCCGGCATCCCTGAAAACAGAAAGACAGGAGTTGAAAACAAAATGACAGACAGCAAAAAGGTAATAGAACTGCTCGAAAAAATCGGGGATAAAATTATAGAGGAAAAAGAGTTTCTGACAGAACTCGACAAGCCCATCGGAGACTGCGATCACGGGATCAACATGGCCAGAGGATTCACAGAGGTGAAGAAAAAGCTGGAAACCATGGCAGACAGCGATCTGGGAACCATTTTCAAGACAGCGGGGATGACTCTCGTATCTACGGTGGGAGGCTCTGCAGGCCCCCTCTATGGAACAGCCTTCATGAAAATGGGCATGGTTTTAAACGGAAAAAAGGAGATGAGCTTTGACGAGTTTATCGCAGCCTTTGAGGCGGCTGTGGAGGGCGTTAAGCAGAGGGGAAAATCAGATAAGGGTGAAAAGACCATGCTGGATGCCATGATTCCGGCTCTTGAGGCTATCCGGCAGACCTACGGGGAAACGAAGGATGCGCAGAGCGCATGGAAGGCAGGGACAAGGGCGGCAGAAGACGGAGTAGAATACACAAAGACGATCATCGCCACCAAGGGAAGAGCCAGCTATGTAGGCGAGAGAAGCATCGGCCACCAGGATCCGGGTGCTACGTCCTTTACCTTTATGATGGAAACCGTGGAGGAGGCTTTGTAATGGTAGGAATTGTCATTGTTTCACACAGCAGGAACCTGGCCGACAGCGTGGTGGAGTTTACCGGGCTGATGGCGGCGGACGCTAAAATTGCGGCAGCAGGAGGCATGGAGGACGGCAGTTTCGGAACCAGTTTTGAGAAGATCCAGAAGGCTGTTGAGAGCGTTTACTCGGAGGATGGGGTAATCATCCTTATGGATATGGGAAGCGCCGTCATGACGACAGAGATGGTCATCGAAATGTTTGATCCGGAGAAGGTTAAGATGGCAGACTGTCCCCTGGTGGAAGGTGCGGTGGTTGCAACCATCGACGCTGTCAGCGGCATGAAGCTGGAGGAGATCACGGAGGCGCTGAAAGCTGTGGGTTCCACCCCGAAATTTTGATGGCGCCCAGAGTGTACACTGGCTTAGGAAGGCAGAAGTCTGCTGGTATGAGGAGGGGAATGATGAAAAAGATAAGACAGATGGCAGCGGCAGTTATGGCTGGGGCCATGCTTGCGGCGGCCGTTACAGGCTGTGCGGGAAAGCAGGACCCAAAAGAAGTTTATGATGCGGCAGTTGCCAAAAATGCATCCCCGATGCTATGGAGAACCTAAACCAGCGCAATCTGGATGTGGATGCAGATATGAAAATTGGCCTTACTATGGGAGAGGAAAACATGGAGGTGGAAGTAGCTACCAATATTAAGGCAGATCAGTCGGATAAGGAGCACTTAAAGTACCTGACTACCGCTTCCACGACGCTTCAGGGTCAGAGCATTGAAACCACAGCCTTCTATACAGACGGCTATTACTATATGGATGCAGCCGGGCAGAAGCTCAAATATCCTATGGATGTGGAAGAGATGATAAAGACCATTGAGGACAGTGTGGGAACTGCAGAGATGACCTCTGACAGCATGGAATCCATTGAGCTGAAAGAGGATGGCGATAACAGGATTCTCACATTTACCGCAGATCCGGAAAAGATGAGCGGTTACCTGGACGAAGTGATGGGCTCTCTGGGAGACATGGGCGCGCTGGGTGATGTAAATATGACCATAGACTCTGCGTCCGGTGAGTATACGATCAATAAGGACGGATATTACACAGATATGAAGATGGACATGGCCATCACCATGGAGGCTGCAGGCAGTACCATGAACATGACGATCGGAATGACAGGCTCATACAACAATCCGGGACAGGCGGTAGAGGTGACCATACCTGACACGGAGGGATATACGGAGATCGATCCGGCTCTGATGGGCGCGGGGCAGTAGTCAGCGGCTCAGGCAGGTCCTTTCTGTTTTACAGGCACGGGAAGGAAAGAGAGATAAAAATAAAGCCGAACAGGAGAAAGAATGATTCCCCGTCCGGCTTTATTTTTATCAGCGCGCAGGCAGCGCACTGTCATAAACCATGATATCTGTCTGCCGTCTTTCCTGACGGTATGAGGCAGTTTTTATTAGCCAAAGTATCTCTCAAGCAGTCCCTTGAATGCCTTGCCGTGTCTTGCCTCGTCGCGTGCCATCTCATGAACTGTGTCATGGATTGCGTCAA